>ULYY01057359.1_pt1 | contig 9639 bp, 16 predicted proteins | sample 1962601 | NCBI WGS metagenome assembly ULYY01 (sample SAMEA4835875, study PRJEB28245) | human gut metagenome | biome: gut microbiome; material: fecal sample | place: Denmark | collected 2008 | reverse complement strand
AAGAAAAAAGAGAAACCGTTTTGGTTTCTCTTTTAGATTTTAGTCACAAAGAATAAACTTATGACCAAGAATCTTTTCAATTTCAGCACGAGTCATCTCAACGGGGTCATCGAAATAATTGGTTTCAGACTTAATCAAAGTCTTTACATCAGACAGCCAACCAATTAAGCTATCAATTTCATCAAAAGGAATGGAAATAAAAGTATCTGCGTCTCCTGCGTTAATAATAAGATTGTTTGTTTCTCCATTCTTAACACCATCAATGAAATTACCAATATCAAAATAGTTTATAGTAGGACAGGTCTGGTTCTTCTCTCGTCCACTACCATCAATGATAGGAAGAATAATTTCATGGCTCTTGTAAATAGACTCTGCAAGCTCTCCCGCAGTCTTGGTTGTATGATTGCAGTTTCCACCACAAGAACACTTATGCGGCTCTTCCTTCTGTTCTGCCTTCTTATTCTTTGAAGGAGAAGGAGGAGTAAAACCCGCAAGAATACCAAGTCCCTCCAGAACCTTAAACAAATCTTCCTCATTATCAATGCGTACAGTCTTTACATTCTTATTCATATTTTCTCCTTAAAGCTCAATATTATTTTCTACACAATATTTCTTATATTCTTCTGAAGGTTCACCGAGTGTATACTCAGTATTGCGAGTTTTTGCAATACGATTTTTCACATCTAAAAACTGAACAGAAGAAGTTTGAACATTCATACCATCTTCAAATCGAGGGTCATCAAAAATTCTTCCACAGAGCCGCGTAGGCCACAGCTCTGGTGCCTGAAATGGATTAACAGGAGAAGAAATCACAGACCAATTTTCAAGTTTAGACATTTTTTATTTCCTTTCTCTTACATATTCTTAGCGAACATTAGCATCATCATAGGATTCTTAGTAAAGTCGAAGGTATTCTGACCACTAAACATCTGAGACATAATCATCATTTTCATCATACTATTGTCATTATTGCCATTAATATCAGTCATGTCTTCAGAAAGAGTGGACATCATAATAAAAGGCATAATGTTGCCAAAGGGATTATCTTCAGAAGGATTTACATTATTATTAGTAAACATATCACCAAAGATATTGATAACCTTAGTTACAAAATTGAAACCAAAAACGCTCTTAGTAGGAATAATGGTAATTTCCTCACTCTTGAAGGGGTCTACCGCAGTAATACTACCACTTTCAGTACCACCCTTAACAATTACATAAGCATCCTTGTGCTTAATAATATCACCAACAGCTACATCCTTAATCGCAACAGGCATCTGCATAATCATACCATCAGCAGACATTGTCATTTCTGTAACATCAGTAAATTCATTTTCGCCAACATCATATACAGCATAACGACCATTACCAGTGGCAAAAGCCAGACCCATGAAAGACATCTTAAACTTACCAGCAGGAACCTTACCAAACTCAAAGTTCATACCAAACATATTCTTCATATTAGTATTCTCCTTTTTAACAACATTTTTATTTTCTGTCATAGCCGCAGTAGTAGCTTTTTCAGACATAGCTTCAGCGACCGCTTCATAATCTACATGACCGCAAAGAATCTTCTTGATTCTCTTGACTTCTTTAATCGTGGTGCGTCCTGTGAAACCCGGACGACCAAAATCATCAGTGGCTGTGTACTTCATATTGAGTACAGAAACAATCATCACAGGATTGCTGTATCCGATATTGGTTTCAATGTCATATACATTACCTAATACAGCAAATTCATTGGGAAAATTGTAAAAATACTGTTTCTTACCAGTTGCCTTATAGTCACCATTAGAATTTTCTTTGCAAAACTGAACCGCGCAAGTTACTAACATTATTTTCACCCCTTATTTTCTATATTTATTATATCAAAAAAATTTGAAATTTTCAACCTCAATCAATTATATATAGATAATGCTCCCAGAAGATGTAATTAGTTTCTTCAAGAGAAACAATATGCGGACTGGTGTCTTTTACTGTGAAAATGGTATCACGATTATCTTCAAGGAATTTTTTAAAAACTTCGGTATGATTAAATCGCGAATTTAAAATTTCATCGACTTTTAATCTGACTTTTGTTCCAATAGGAATGGGTTTATAATTTGCTAATGCTTCTTCGATTTCTCCTGTTGTTTTAAGAAAATTTAGGAAAGATTCTCGACTTGAATAAGGAACAACTTGGTCAGCGGTAATTACAGCTCGAATTTCCTTGTTAGTACCAAACACTCTGTAATACCAACTTTTATTACCATAAAAGCGAGTTACTTCGCACTTTTCTTTAGTTACAGGATGAAGAAAAACATCTCCTTTTTTCATTTGTTTTCCTCCTTTAGCTTATAATATATTATATCATATAATTTTTATAGTGTCAAAAAAGCCAGCGATTTTGCTGGCTTTATCTTATTCATCGTCCTGTTCAAACTGGTATCTGTTCTTTTCTTTAGATTTTCTTTGACGGCTTTTGTTTTGGTCAGGTTTGCGCTTACTCTTATAACCACAATCATAACAATACCATCTATCTCTATACTTATCGTACTCAAGAACTTCGCCGCATCGAGGACACTTCATTGATAAAAACTCCTTTATCTTTTATCTACTAATTCTTCTGCGATACCTAAAATTTCAGCGCCGAGTAAAGCACTTGCCAGTACCGCGATACTTCTTTTTTTAATAGCTATTACGCTACCTAAAATCCTAACGCCGGATTTTGTCATAGAAATTAAAAAATGACCTTTATCATTCATAGTTTATTCTCCTGCTTTAAAATTATAAATTGGAATTAATCGTTCTTCAATATCAACAGTAGGTTGAATATAGTTCATAATTTCTTGATAGTCTTTATAAACAAAAGGAGCTTCATCTAAAGTAGATTTATTTATACAAGTAGTATAAATACCTTCCATAGAATTAGCATATTCATCTACGGTAAATAGTTCTTTTGCTTTTGAACGAGAGTAAAGTCTGCCTGCGCCATGGGGAGCAGAATAGTTCCAATCCTCATTTCCTTTACCAACACAAACTAAAAGACCATCACGCATATTCAAAGGAATTACTAAACGCTCTCCCGCATGGGCGGCAATAGCACCTTTCCGCAAAATACGCTCTTTGACATCAATATAGTTATGAATAGATTCGATAGTTAAATCATGGTATATAGGAGCCTTCATTGCTAAAGCAATAGTGCAAAGTATTTCCATGCGGTTCATTTTTGCAAAATCTTGAATAATGGCAATATCGTGAAGATAATCCTCTAAATCATTGCCTTCAAGATACATCATGTCTTTAGCTACAACGGGCTTCTTATAAGATTTAATAAAAGATTCTCTTTCTTTAGGCGGGATAGTTTCCAAAATCTTTTTAAAATCTTCTTCAACGACTTCAGCAAAACGAGATTGAGCCAAAGACTGATAATAAGAAGCAACCTTTAAACCAATATTGCGAGAACCGGAATGAACAGAAAGATAACCATTTTCATAGGCTTCAATAAAATGATTACCTCCACCTAAAGTACCCAAAGAACGCTTAGCTAAATTTTGAGTATCTTTAGAAAGTTTATCCCAACAACGCAGAATAGAAAAATCAAATTCATTGGATATTGTAGTATGAACAGTGCGTCCCGCAGGAATGTTAGAATAAATAACTTTATCTAATTCCTCTAAACGATTAGCAAAATCAGTAGAAAATTTTGCCAAAGTTACACCACAACCAATATCAACTCCTACGATATTAGGACAAATCTTATTGGTAATTTTCATAGTCGTACCAATCGTACAACCAGCCCCAGCATGAACATCAGGCATAATTCTAATATGAGCATTTTCACCAAGAGGAGAATTAGCCATATTGATTACCTGACTTAATGCCTCTTGTTCTATATTATCAGTAAAAATTTTTACTTGTCCATATTTAGAATTTAATTCCATTTTATTCCTCTCTTAACTCTTCTCTTAATTTCATTAACATTTTTCCAAGTGTATTTTTACCTTGAATATTATTACATCTAATGCAATGACAATTACCCCAGTAATTATCATGCCACCAGTTTCCTTCTTCTAATTCTTCATCTCCAGTGTTTAAAAGTTTCTCTTTTAATTCTGGAATAGAAAATTTCTTTTGTAACGCTTTATACATTACTTCATCTTTTATTTCTTCCCAATCTGGTCTTAAAGAACATTTTCTCCCAAGTCGTTTAGCTTTTCCCGGAGATGGCGCCGCAGCTATAATCGCGCTATCTATTAAAACAGAAGTTTTAGATGCTTGAAAACAATGTTCGACAGTAGGATAAACTAATGTACCATCTGTAAATAAAGACGGATAAAAATTACTAAGAAATTCATTTTCATTTTCAAAACTGTTAATCATATTTCTCTCCTTAATAAATAGTCCACCAATAATCAAAAATCTTACGATACATATTGCCATTTAAGATTTTCTTTTTGTACCGTCTTACTTTTCTATTGGCATAATTCTTAAAGAACTTATTTCCATACCACCAACGCCGCAGATGCGGCTTCTGGGTACTCTGCCGACGATAAAAGGTAGAGTAACAAACAGGATAATAAGAAGAGAATTTTGCTCCATAAGAACCGTACAAATAATCATCAGGCTCACGCTCAATATCAAGAGTCCGCATAAGTTTCTCCTTGTACTTTCTCTTGCGCTCGTATTTGTTAGTTTTCCTCTGACCTTTACCATTTTTCTTTTTCTTTGCAGAAAAGACTTCATTATCACACTTACAGATAGGATTTTCGCAATTATAACAATCGTTCGTACAAATCATACTGCTTTTTCTCCTTCTTTTGTCTTTATCTGCGATAAATTCTTTGGCGGCTTTATAATTCCTATAACTATTTTCATTACCAGACCGTTTTCCAACTACTCCGGTAGATGAACAAGCAGAGTATTATAGGGATAGCTGAGCTGGTCAATAACTACATTTTCAATTCGAATCATATTACCTCTCTTTTATCAATCTACTATAAACTCCTTCAATTAGGTCACTATCTTCCCATCCCATTTTTTTATATGCCGCCAATCTCAATATCGCACAATACTTTTTGAAATTAGATTTAGCATATATAAATAGAGACGGTGAGTAAGGAATGTCATTTTGCTTTAGGTAAGCAATTTGCTCATCATTCATTAATACTTTCATACTTTTTTTCTCTTTCTTTAGCTTATAATATATTATATTATAATTTTTCATAATTGTAAAGAGAGCCTGCAATTTACAGGCTCTCTTATTTAAAATTTTGGAATTGGCTCTACCTTATGCAAATTATAATAATGAAGTTTTTCAATCTCAATCATTACTTCTTTATCAATATCGTTCTCTCCATGAATATAATCATTAAGTTCCTTATAAGAAAAAACCAAAATTTTCTTCATCGCTTTTCCCACAAAGCCCATCTGAAGGAGTTTTCTCTACTAAATGACGAGGTAGCCCTAAACTATTACCAATAGCAACGACTTCATCCATTGTAAAATTGCCTATGGGGTTAAAATCACTCGCTCCATCGCCCCACTTAGTAAAATATCCAATATAAGTTTCAGACGCGTTGCCAGTTCCGCACACTCTATATCCCATCTCTTGTCCAATAGCATATAAAACTGACATACGAATTCGAGGAGGCACATTAGTTAGAGTATGCGGCGAAAGTGGGAAGAAACTATCAATATGCTCATTTTCTTTGTATTTTTCACTATATCTAATCATATTATTGATAGCTTCATAAGCAGGCTGAATATTTACAATTCTATAAGAAATACCAAAAAACTCACAAATCTCAATAGAATCTTCAATATCCTTTTGTTCTCCATTTGGCATTAAAACTCCAAGTACATTTTCTTTACCAATAGCTTTAACACAAAGAGCTGCGGCGACAGTACTATCTTTACCTCCAGAAATACCAATTACAATTCCCTTAGCATGACCAGATTTATTTTTAAACCAATCCTTAATCCATTCTATTATTTTTTCTTTATAGAAATCTGCTTCAAATACTTTTTCCATTTTAATTCTCCAATTTATAAATAAAAATTTTTCTTTTTTGAAACACTTCTTTTATCATAGTAAAAATAATATTCCAATTAGCTCCTCCTCTGTCACAACCAATATTATATGGTAAGGCAAAAGAAAGTTCTGGAATAAAACTTTTATTTACTTCTTCTAAACATCTATAAAATGCTTCATAGTCAGTATATCGTTTTCCATCATAACCATAATTATATTGAGAAAACATATTGACAACAAATAAATCAGAACAATTAACAATTTGCGCTTGTCCTAAAAGAAGTTCTTTAGGAGTCATTAAACATAACTCTTTATAAGAATTATAAGCCTTTGGGAAGCGGCGTTTAACTTCAGCCGCAATCCCACTGCCCATAACGCCTTGACAATTCACTTGATGAAGAATTACATTTGCTTTTGTATCAAACAAATCTCCAGTAATAAAAGTGATATTATCTTCCATTAGAAACCTCCATTATGAAGTTTATCTCGAATTTCTTTTAGAGTATATTCCAGAGTCATCTTTCCATCTTTGAAGACAGTTTTCATGATTCCTTCACGAGAATTATCCCAAGTACGTTCATCTTCATACTGCATTTCACCATTTTCATCATAAAAAACTACACAACAACCCTTTTGAGATTTCTTAAAATGTCCAGTGTCAGTCTTAGGATTCTTAAAAATCATCATTGGAAGTTTATTATCAATTTCTGCATAAGTAGCCTTTACTGCGATACCAAAAGTATCTCTGGTGTAAGGATTAAAACCACCTTTCTTATTCTCTTCGCATTGCATAGAAAAACTACCAACACCAAGAGAAACTGTGCTACAAGCAAAACCTTTCTCCATTAGTCTCTGATAAATCATTTCAGCTCTGTGATAAGTAATACTATCACCATAGATAGCTTTAACATGAGGATTCAAAGTTAAATATCCTTTAGAATTTACATCTCCACCAAAAATCTCATAAAGTCGCCAAACAGTGCCTTTATCCTGAGAGGTTAAAATATAATTTTCTTCTAAAGTAACATTATAACCTTCGATAAAGTAATAATTACTATCGGTCATGCCGCCACGCTCTCGGCTCCATTCAACCTGAATATGCGCCAGAATATAATCTCCGTCAAAAGAGAAAATACAATCTATGTCCTCTTGAATTTCCTCATAATCAAAATATTCACGGATAAACTCAGAAGGCTCTTCTTTTAAAGCCAACCATTCATCTTCGGTAGTTAGATAAAAAATCTCTTTACCTGCAATAATCTCTACGGGGTCGCCACTATCTCCACGAATAGAAATAGTTCCATTGTGTTTCATAATATCATCATAACATTTAGGCAAGATATTATCAACTAAATTCCAATAGTCATAACTATCAGAAACCATAGAAAAACTTTGATTAGGATAGATTTCATTTAGAAGTCTTTTAATCATAGTTTCCTCAGACCCATCAAGAGCATAATTACTACACATAACACTATGCTCGGTAGAGATTGCACCATAAGCAACGGGTTCCTTAGTACAATCACAATTATAATACTTTTCCAAGAAAGGAATAGCAGGAACGGTTGCAGTATTCAAGAAAGACAAACAGAAAGCCGCACTACTTTTAGTGGCGCTCTCAAGGCTCTCTTGTCCTCGCATACTGAAATCACCAAGCGCACGAGCATGAGGGATATTATCATCTACTGTTTTGTCATAATAGTTATCAACAATCTGACGATATTTATATCCTACATTAGCGGAAATCATAGGATGCCACAGAGAACAACTCATAATAGTTTCAATAGCATTAACAATCCACGCGAACTGCGGGTGAGTATTGCTAATTTCAATCATGGGAACCTTCACTGGAACTAAAGTGCCTTCTGGAATTGCGCGAATTTCAATAGGCAGATAACCTAAATCATAAAGATTTACTACCTTTTCAGATTCATATGAGCCTTCGCCAAGTGTATAAGTCAAAATTCGATTATAGTCTGCCAGGACTTCATCTTTAGGCTTATTGAAGAAATTTTCATTAAAATACTCAATCAAGTACTGCTTAATAAAAGCCTGAAGTCCGAACATCACCAAATGAGTATCTTCCACTCTTGACATACGAGGAGTAAAATATGATACAATCTTTGTCATATTCTTAGGATACTGTTCAGAATGGACAGTCTTATAAAAATCACACAATAGTAAAGCAGGACAATTATTCATTAAGAAACCCTCTCAATCTTTTCATGGTTGTCGGAAATCAAACTATCTGTGGTAAAAATTTTATCGACATAATCAGTCGTAAGTAGTTCCCCTTCAAAAATTGCCGGTTCGCAATGAGAACAATAGAAGTAAACTTTAGCGGCTCCCAGTTCCTTTAATTTCTTCGCGGCAAATAGAGTGGTAAACCCCTTCACGCAAAGGTCATCTACAATTAAAATATTCTTATCCTTAATATTTGGATTTTCAAAAATATTATAATCTGTAATTTTACCAGTGTCAAGGTCACGATGCTTGTCTCCAAAAAATGAAGGTTTTGACAAAGGAGCTAATACTTCTCGATATTTCTTCTTAGCACCATTATCGGGGAAGAAAAGATAATCAATTTCATATCTCTCGATAATATCATCTACCATTTGCTTTAAATTATATCGAACGGTTTTATCTAAAACCGCCATGATAACCTCAGAGTGCGGGTCCAGGACTAAAACCTTATCGAAATTTAAAGAATTGATAAATTTTCCAAAATACTTTGCGGTAAACATCTGATTGTCAGTCTGCCTATCCATTCTTTCATAAGGAATATATAGCATTTCCAGTACCGTAGGAAGCTCAGGATATACATCATCAAGATAACTCTTAACAAACATAAGAGTATTTAAATCTTGACAATTTTCATACTTCATAGTAATAACTATAATCTGAGTGTCTTCTTTGGAAAACTTAATGGGTGCTAACTTTAATTCTCCATTAGGAAATAAAGAAATTTCTACTTCATTACCATTAACGCTAATCATTTCAGTCCTCCTCGTTAATAATATTGATTTGACAGGCTTTCATAGCTTCCAAGGCAGTTTTATGGCGCTCAGGAGTAACGCCCGCACAACAAGCAGCGTCCACAGTAATTAGAGCTTCTGGAGCCGCAGCCTTAGCCATAATAGCATTAGAAATTACACAAATATCAGTACACACACCAACAAAAATAATTTCATCAATCTTATTTTTATTTTCATTCAAAATTTCCATCAGTTTAATAGAACCAAAAGTCTCTTTCTTAATTCTACTATTGATAATATCGCAAGTATGTAGTGTCAAAATTTTTGCTTTTTTTGCATAATTACTAATTTGCTTATTAAGCTGCCATCCTTCTGTCATTTGAATACAATGCGGGATTGGAAGATTTTTGCCCTCTTGTGTTTCAAGATAATTTTCATAATGAGTATCTTTTGTAAACACCAGCAAAGTATCAGTACCTTCATATTCTCTAATTTTATCTACAACTTTAGGAACAATCGCCTGCGCTTCTGAAGTTCCAAGTACCCCATCAATAAAATCGTTTTGCATATCAACCACGACTAATACTTTCATTTATTTTTTCTCTCTCTTTCTATATCTTATAATATATTATATTATATTTTTTTATAATT
>ULYY01036314.1_pt1 | contig 9747 bp, 8 predicted proteins | sample 1962601 | NCBI WGS metagenome assembly ULYY01 (sample SAMEA4835875, study PRJEB28245) | human gut metagenome | biome: gut microbiome; material: fecal sample | place: Denmark | collected 2008 | reverse complement strand
GGTGGCCGTCTGGGCGCTGGCCGCCGGGACCGCCGGGCGCAGCAGTACCGAGAGGTACACGCCCTTCCCGGCCGGGCTTTCAAATACACGGCCCAACCGTCCCCGGCCTGCGCTCTGGTGGGCTGTGAGCACCAGCGTGCCGTGGGGTGCACCGTCCAGCGCCAGCAGCTTGGCCGTCCGGTTGGAGCTTTCCAGCGTGTCGTACACCTGCACCGGGGCGGGGTAGGGGCCCACGGCCTCGGCACAGAAGGGGTCGCCGCCCAGCAGCCGATACCCCCGGCGGGAGACGGCTTCCAGTGCGTAACCCTGTGCGGTGAGGGCGGCGGCCGCCTTGTGGACGGCGGCGCGGCTCACGCCCAGCTGTCCGGCCAGCTGCTGGCCGGAGATATAGGCACCCCCGGCGGCACTCAGTGCCTGCAGAAGGGCCTGACGGGTGGTAGAAGGCATGGCGGTAAGGCTCCTTTCGTGCTATACTATAACCACATTGTAGCATGGAACAGGCAAAACACAATGTTTTTGAAAAAAATCTGCGGTTTGTGCAGGGAATGCGGCGGCTGTCTCGTTTGAATCAACAGAAGGGCCGTGCAGAGCACCGCCCTCCACAGCCGGAAAGGAGGATGAGCAGGTCGTTGACAACACTGGAATTCAGCGCGATGGTGCAACAATATCAATCCCTGGTCTACACGGTCTGTCATCAGCTGGTGCCGGACGTGGGGGATGCGCAGGATCTGACCCAGGAGATCTTTCTGGCGGCATGGCGGGCCATCGACCGCTGTCCGCCCGGCTTTGAAAAGCAATGGCTGGCCCGCATTGCGGCCAACAAAGCCAAGGATTACTTACGCAGCGCATGGGTGCGCCGGGTGAACACGCCGGGCGACGAGGTGCTGGCGCTGGAGGGGGCACCGCCCGGCCTGGAGCCGGAACAGCAGGTGCTGGACACGCTGGGAGCGGAAGAACTCACCCGCATGATCCTGGACCTGCGGGAGCCCTACAAGACACCCTGTCGTCTGGTGCTGCTGGAACAGCACACCATGGCCGAGGCGGCACGTCTGTGCGGCCGCCCGGAAAAAACCGTGAACGCGCAGATCTACCGGGCCAAAAAGATGCTGGTACAGCAGATCCGGGAACAACAGGAAGGGAGGAGCGTACATGGAACTGTTTGATCAGAACGGATGCCTGACCGAGGAAGGGCTGCACGCCGTCATCGGCGGGCAGCTGGACGAGCTGGGCAGGCTGGAAGCCGCCGAGCACCTGTCCTACTGCGACAAGTGCATGGACCGGTACACAGCCCTGCTCACCGCCGATGTATTGGAAGAGCCGCCGCGCTCCGCCCGCGGGGCGGTGATGGGCACCATCTGGGTGCGTCTGATGCAGAACACCTGGGGCCGGGCCGCCGTAGCCGCTGTGGCGGCGGTGCTGGCGCTGACCATGTGGCGCACCGGCACCCTGGAACAGATCCTGTCCACCGGCGAAACGGTGCGCAGCTGGCTGCCCGAAACCACCCAGACCACGGAGCCGGAACAGCTGGGCAGGCCCGTGCAGGACGACGAACGCACCCCCACCCAGCCGGAACAGCTGGGCAAGCCGGTGCAGGATAAAGAGCCTGCGCCCACCTTGTCCCAGAAGCTGACCGGCACGCTGGACAGCCTGCTGTTCGGCAAAAATGAATCTGCGGCAGAGCCTGAAGCTGCCGTTTCCAACCAGAAGAAATGAGGGAATATTTATGAAGAAAAATGGCATTCTGACCTTCCTCTTTGCCTTTGTCCCGGGTGCGGGCCAGATGTATCAGGGGTACATGAAACGAGGACTCTCGCTCATCACGCTGTTCTTCCTGTGCATAATGACTGGTATGCTGCTGCTGGAACCGCTGGCTCTGACGGCGCTCATCGTGTGGATGTACAGCTTTTTTGACACCTTCAACCTGCGGGCACAGTTCATTGCCGAGACGGCCCCTGCGGACGACTATCTGGTGCACTTCAACACGAAGGACGCGCGCCTGACCCTGTTCTTCCGCGACAGCCACAAGCTGGTGGGCTGGGCCCTCATTGCACTGGGCGCAATGGTGGCTTACCAGAACATCATCATGTGGGTGCTGGGCGATGTGATGTGGCGCTGGGGCCAGAACAGCCCCTTCTTCCGCGCGGTCTACCTGATGCTGGATGAACTGCCGGAGGTGGTGGTCTGCGTGGCCCTTATCATCTGCGGCGTCTGGCTGGTGCGCGGCCCCAAGGGCAAAAAGGTGCACCGCAAAAAGGCAGAGGAACCGGAGGACGAGGACTTCCGCGAGTACACCGCAGCCGAAGCCGATGCACCGGAAGCCCCGGAGGAAACCGCAGACTTTGCCATGCCGAAGCTCAGCGCTCTGCTGGGCGACCCGGTGACCCCGGAGGACCCCGAAGAGCCGGAACAGCCGGAGAATGCGGAGGGCGACGATGGACGAACCGAATAAGACAGCAGCGACGGAGCCGGAAACCCGGCCGGAAGCTGCAAAGCTGCAGGACGCCCCCCGCCGCCGGGTGGGCAGCCTGACGCTGGGCGCCTGCCTGATCGCAGCGGGCATCTTCTTCCTGTGTTATTACTTTGTGCCGGGCTTTGACTGGCAGCTGGTGGTGCGCATTGCCCCGGCGGCAGCCCTGGTGCTGCTGGGATGTGAGGTGCTGTTCTTCGCCGCCCGGCCGGGCCGCTGGAAGTACGATTTTGTCTCGGTGCTGGTCTGTCTGGGGCTCATCGCAGTTTGTATGTGCCTGAGCTTTCTGCCCATGGTGTGGAGCGAGATCGACCCTGCCCGCGGACAGAACGAGATGAAGCTGAGCAAGGCGTACACCACACAGGTGTATGAGGCCCTCCGGAAGGAAAACCCGGACCTCCGCCTGCGGGATGTGTACACCGACCTGTATCTTTACTCCAACAGCGTGGATGCCCTGCAGGAGATGCAGCCGGGTGATGGACACCTGAGCCTGACCGTGATGCTGTATGGCCCCTACGACAGCACCGGAGCCTTTGCGCAGGACTGCCGCAGCGTGGCCGGTACGGTGCGGGCTGGCACCCTGCAGCCGGATGAACTGCGCATCGTGTGGTCGCCGGACAACGACCCGGGCCAGAGCTTGGATTCCGGTACCCTGCAGCGTGTGGAACAGTACACGCTGGAACTGGACGGCACGGTGCAGTTGGACTGGACCGCGGATGAGATGGAACGGCAGGTCGAAGTGCAGTATCTGCTGGACGAAGAAAACGAACCGGAAGAGGACACTGCGCCCAGCGAAGAGGCCGAGCCAGAGGCGGCTGTATAAAAACTGAAAACGCGCCCGCTGTGGAGTTTTCCACAGCGGGCGCGTTGTTTGTTGAAAAAGAGCTTAGAGCTTCTTGCCGGTGAGCAGCTCGTAGGCCTCCAGATACTTGGCGATGGTCTTGTCGATCACGTCCTGGGGCAGGTCGTAGTTGCTGTCCGGATGGGCCTTCAGCCAGTCACGGACGAACTGCTTGTCGAAAGAGGGCTGGCCGTGGCCCGGCTCATAGCCCTCCAGCGGCCAGAAGCGGGAGGAATCCGGGGTGAGCATCTCGTCGCCCAGCACCACGTTGCCATCCTCGTCCAGACCAAACTCGAACTTGGTGTCGGCGATGATGATTCCGCGGGTCAGGGCGTACTCGGCGCACTTCTTGTACAGGGCGATGGTGTAGTCCCGCAGCTTGGTGGCGTACTCCAGGCCGTGGCCGGGGAACTGCTTTTCCAGCACCTCAATGCTGCGCTCGTAGGAGATGTTCTCGTCGTGGTCGCCGATCTCGGCCTTGGTGGAGGGGGTGTAGATGGGCTCCGGCAGCTTCTGGGACTCCTGCAGGCCCTCGGGCAGCTGGATGCCGCACACCTTGCCGGTCTTCTGGTAGCTGGCCCAGCCGCTGCCGGTGATGTAGCCGCGCACGATGCATTCGATGGGCAGCATGGTCAGCTTGCGGCACAGCATGCTGTTGCCGTCGAACTGGGGCTGCCGGAAGAACTCCGGCATATCCTTCACGTCCACGCTCAGCATATGGTTGGGCAGCAGATCCTTGGTGTAGTCGAACCAGAACTTGCTCATCTGGGTGAGCACGGTGCCCTTTTTGGTCACCTTGTTTTTCAGGATGACATCAAACGCAGAAATGCGGTCGGTGGCAACCATGATCAGGCTGTTGCCATTGTCGTAAATTTCACGGACTTTGCCTTCTTTGATGGGCTTGAATGCAGTCATAGTCAAACACTCCATTTCCCTTTTTCCGGCCGCCGGGCGCGGCACATCCTTACAGCACTATTGTACCATGCCGGGTGCCGGTTTGAAAGAAACAGATGGGAGAGATTTGCCCCGGGTTTTGCAAATTTCTCGTGAAAAGTGCGCAAAAATCATCGGATGAATTCGTCGTTTTGACGATAAAAGTCGTACTTTCAGCGCGAATGAGACAAAAAACGACCCGCTTTTTTGTGGAATGCGCAGATGGACACAGCCCGGCGGATAGGGTATGCTGAAAGGCGGCAGCTTTGCTGTACAGAAAGGAAAATTCTGCTTATGATACCTCAGATCATTGCGCACCGTGGCGCATCCTATCTGGCACCGGAAAACACGCTGGCGGCTTTCCGCAAGGCGATGGAGATCGGAGCCGACGGTGTGGAAATGGACGTACAAAAGACGCTGGACGGCGGCCTTGTGATCCACCACGACTATATCATCGACCTGCACACCGATATTTCCGGCCGTATCTACGATATGACCGAGGGCGAACTGAAAGACCTAGACTTCGGCAGCTGGAAGGACGTTGCCTATAAAGATGAGAAGATCGCCACCCTGGCCGAGGCACTGGCCCTGTGCAGGAGCATGGAGGGCCGCACCGTGCAGCTGGAGCTGAAATCCACCATGGACAACGACCCGGCTTTTGTGTCCGGTGTGGTGGATGCTATCCGCGCGGCAGACATCGCCGACCGACTGGTACTTATTTCGTTCAACCACGACCTGCTGCGACAGGCCAAGGCGCTGATGCCGGAACTGCGGGTGGGCGTGCTGCTGTACGGCGCATTCGAGAGCATGGTGCTGCCGCCGCCGGTCATCTGGAAGGACCTGGGCCTGGTGAACGGCATGGAGGATGAGGAAGCGGCGCTGGACGAAGAGCTGGCCGCCCTGCCGGTGGATGCGGGCATGGACCCGGATGAGGAAAACGGCTGGATGACCCGCTGGGTGAACGACAAGGTGAGCATGCTGCGGGCAAACTTCCCCGGGGAGAGCCTGCAGGCGGTGGCAAAGCATCTGGCCGACCAGCACAACCCGGTGGCCTATGTCAAGAGCCTGGACTTTAAGCCGGAGTATGTCAGCTGCGAGTACCACACCGCCTACAGCAACCCGGACTTTATCCCAAAGCTCCAGGCCATGGGCATCAAGGTGGCCCTGTGGACCGTGGACACGGAAAAGGCTGTCCGGAGCCTGCTGCCCCTGGGGCCGGACTGCCTTGTGACCAACCGCCCGGACCGCGTGCGGGAATGGGTGGAAGAAAATCAGTGACACAGAGATCGGAAAGGCTTCTCCTTTGGGAGAAGTCTTTTTTGCTGCCCTTGACAAACAGGGACAGTGGGATTACAATAGTCTCATATCGAACAGTTTTATAGAAAACAGTTTGAGCAAAAAACAATTCAAAAGGAACCGATCGTATGTGTGACGAAAAACAGAACGAATGCAGAGACCACGGGGATCCGCCCTGGGAGGGGCCGCAGGTCATCCCAGCCCAGATCCGCCGGGTGGACAACCTGATCTTCCGCAAGATCAACCAGTTTGCCCGCGCCAACGGTGTGGAGCAGGCCACCCCGATGCACGGCTGGATCATCGAGTATCTTTACCGGCACCGGGAGGAGCAGGTGTTCCAGCGGGACATTGAGCGGGAGTTTTCCATTACCCGCTCCGCCGTGACCAACATCCTGCAGCTGATGGAGCGCAAGGGCTACATCCAGCGCCAGAGCGTGCCGCAGGACGCCCGGCTGAAACAGCTGGTGCTGACGGAAGAGGGCGTCCGCTTCCATGAAAACACCATCCTCTCCTTCCACCAGACGGACGACTATGTGGCCAATCTGCTGACGGAAGAGGAAAACGCCGAGCTGCTCCGGCTGCTGAACAAGCTGCGGGACGCGCTGAAGTAAACCCTCTCAGGCTCGCTCTGCTCGCCAGCTCCCCCGAAGGGGGAGCTATGTGCGCTATAATGTAAAGGGTGATGCGTTCAATGCAAAGCAGGGCGTATCGTTCAGAACAAGAAAAGCTCCCCCTCTCGGGGGAGCTGGCAAAGCCGACAGGCTTTGACTGAGAGGGTTTGTCAACTTGCCCAAAATTGGCTTGTTAATTTAGCAATTGTGAACAATTTAAAAAAGGGCTTGACATTAAATCTGTTTTGTATAGAATTGTTTTGTACCAAACAAATAAAATTAACAGGAGGTAACTCAGATGATCAAAAAGCTCGTGTCACATCTGGGCGAGTACAAACGCGCCGCAGTCCTGACACCGCTCTTTGCAGCCCTGGAAGCCGTGATGGATGTGCTGCTGCCCACCATCATGGCCTTTATCATTGACCTGGGCATTGAAAAGGGCGATATGCACGCCATCGTCAAGTATGGTCTGCTCACCTTTCTTGTGGCAGCCATTGCGCTGCTGCTGGGCGTTCTGGCCGGTAAATATGCCGCCGAGGCATCCACCGGCTTTGCCGGCAATCTGCGCGATGCCATGTATGAGAACATCCAGCACTATTCCTTCTCCAACATCGACAAGTTCTCCACGGCGGGCCTTGTCACCCGTATGACCACCGATGTGACCAACGTGCAGAATGCGTTCCAGATGATCGAGCGCATGTGCGTGCGTGCCCCGGTGCATCTGGTGTTCGCACTGTTCATGGCTGTGGTCATCGGCGGCCCGTTGTCGCTGGTGTTCGTGGTGGCGGTAGTCTTTCTGGTGGTGGTGCTGGCCAGCATCATGATCCCCACCTTCCACATCTTTGACCGCGTGTTCAAGAACTACGACAACCTGAACGCCTCGGTGCAGGAGAATGTGTCCGCCATCCGCGTGGTCAAGAGCTTTGTGCGCGAGGGCTTTGAGAACGAGAAGTACACCAAGGCCTGCGAGAGCCTGTACAACCAGTTCGTCAAGGCCGAGAGCCGCCTGAGCTTCAACAACCCTGCCATGCTCACCGCCGTTTACGGCTGGAACATCGCCCTGAGCTGGCTGGGTGCCAAATATGTGCTGCACGGTGCCATCACCACCGGTCAGCTCAACGCCCTGTTCGGGTACATCATGAACATCCTCATGGCCCTGATGATGCTGAGCATGGCCTTTGTCATGATCTCCATGTCGGCCGCTTCCGCCAAGCGTATCGTGGAAGTGCTGGATGAGACCACCGACCTGCCCCCGGCCAAGCAGCCGGTGCAGCAGGTGAAGGACGGCAGCATCGAGTTCGACCATGTTTCCTTTCAATATAAGCATGGTTCGGGCCGTCCGGTGCTGAACGATATCACCTTTTCCATCAAGCCCGGCGAGACGCTGGGCATCATCGGCGGCACCGGCAGTGCAAAGTCCAGCCTGGTGCAGCTGATCCCCCGCCTGTACGACGCCGAGACCGGCACCGTGAAGGTGGGCGGCGTGGATGTACGGGATTACAACCTGGACGTCCTGCGCCACGAAGTGTCCATGGTGCTGCAGAAGAACGTGCTGTTCAGCGGCACCATCCTCGACAACCTGCGCTGGGGCGATGCCAACGCTACCGAGGAAGAGTGCATCCGCATGGCAAAGCTGGCCTGTGCGGATGAATTCATCGAGCGCTTCCCGGATAAGTACAATACCTGGATCGAGCAGGGCGGCTCCAACGTGTCCGGCGGCCAGAAGCAGCGCCTGACCATTGCCCGGGCCCTGCTGCGAAAGCCCAAGGTGCTGATCCTGGACGACTCCACCAGCGCGGTGGACACCGCCACCGACGCCAAGATCCGCAAGGCCTTCCGGGAAGAGATCCCCGGCACCACCAAGATCATTATTGCACAGCGCATCTCCTCGGTGCAGGATGCAGACCGCATCCTGGTGCTGGACAACGGCCAGATCAACGGCCTGGGCACCCACGAGGAGCTGCTCAAGACAAACAAGATTTATCAGGAAGTTTACAACAGCCAGACCCAGGGCGGCGGCGACTTCGACAAGCAGGGAGGTGAGCAGTAATGGCACAGGTAAAAGAGGTAAAAGGCCCCGGCGGTCCCCGCGGCATGGGCCCGAAACCCAAGGTGGAAAACCCGGGCAAGCTGCTCCGGCGCATCATGGATGAAGTGTTCCGCAACTACCTGCCCCACTGCATCCTTGTGCTTATCTGCATCGTGGTCAGTGCGCTGGCCAATGTGCAGGCCAGCCTGTTTTTGCAGACTTTGATGGACGATTATATCGTGCCCATGACCCACCAGCAGAACCCCAGCTTTGCACCGCTGGCCGGCGCACTGATGCGGGTGGGCTGCATCTACCTTGTGGGTATTCTGGCAGCATGGATCAATGCCCGCGTTATGGTCAACGTAACGCAGGGCACGCTGCGCAACCTGCGCACCAAGCTGTTCACCCACATGGAAAGCCTGCCCATCTCCTATTTTGACCAGCACCCCCACGGCGATATCATGTCCGTGTACACCAACGATGTAGATACCCTGCGCCAGATGATCAGCCAGAGCATCCCGCAGCTGGTGTCCAGCGTCATCACCATCGTGTCGGTGTTCTTCAGCATGTGTATGCTCAGCTGGCAGCTCACCATCGTTACCATGCTCATGGTGGCGCTGATGCTGTTCTGCTCCAAGCAGATCGCCAAAAACTCTGCCAAGTTCTTCATCCAGCAGCAGCGGGACCTAGGCAAGGTGAACGGCTACATTGAAGAAATGATGGAAGGCCAGAAGGTGGTCAAGGTGTTCACCCACGAGCAGCAGACCCTTGACGGCTTCTGTGAATTGAACGATCAGCTGAAGGAGAGCTCCAAGCAGGCCAACGCCTTCTCCAACATCATGATGCCTGTCAACGCCCAGCTGGGCAACATCAGCTACGCCGTGTGCGCGCTGGTGGGTGCCGCCATGGCTGTGGGCGGTGTCAGCGGCATGACCCTTGGCACGGTGGTGGCCTTCCTCAGTCTGAACAAGGGCTTCAATATGCCCATCAGTCAGGTGTCCATGCAGGCCAACAGCGTCATCATGGCGCTGGCCGGTGCAGAGCGCATCTTTAAGATGATGGACGAGCCCAGCGAGACCGATGAGGGCTATGTGACCCTGGTGAACGCCAAGTACGACCGCGAGGACAACCTCGTGGAGACCGAGGAGCGCACCGGCATCTGGGCCTGGAAGCACCCCCACCACGACGGCACCACCACCTACCACAAACTGGAAGGCGACATCACCTTCACGGATGTGGATTTCGGATATGTGCCGGAAAAGACGGTGCTGCACGACATCAACCTGTATGGCCGTCCGGGCCAGAAGATCGCCTTTGTCGGCTCCACCGGTGCCGGCAAGACCACCATCACCAACCTGATCAACCGCTTCTACGATATTCAGGATGGCAAGATCCGCTACGACGGCATCAACATCCACAAGATCAAAAAGTCCGATCTGCGCCGTTCGCTGGGCATCGTGCTGCAGGACACGCACCTGTTCACCGGTACGGTCATGGAGAACATCCGCTATGGCCGTCTGGATGCCAGCGATGAAGAGTGCATGGCCGCCGCCAAGCTGGCCAACGCGGA
>ULYY01034617.1_pt1 | contig 9827 bp, 8 predicted proteins | sample 1962601 | NCBI WGS metagenome assembly ULYY01 (sample SAMEA4835875, study PRJEB28245) | human gut metagenome | biome: gut microbiome; material: fecal sample | place: Denmark | collected 2008 | reverse complement strand
TTGAGTAAATACCAATGTAAAAAAATGGGACGGCAAAAAGCCGCCGTTAATGAGTTATTTCCTATTTATTATAAAAAAAGAAAAAAATATCGTAACAAATCCAAAAGAATTCAGACCGGTTACAAATCAAAGTACATTATACGACAAGATAGATAAAAAAACAATTGGAAATTTGTCTGACTTATGATAGAATATTTCCGTATCTATTGTTGTATTTAGAGACAGGTTTGAAGAAAATAATAGAGTACAGGACCCAAAATACAGGAAATTTTTCAATTAGAGAGAGGAAGTTTTTATGTATAAAATTTTAAAAAAAGATGGGATGGCAAAACGTGCTCACATGGAAACGGTGCATGGAAGCATTGAAACACCGGTGTTTATGAATGTAGGTACGGTAGCTGCAATTAAAGGTGCAGTTTCAACAACTGATTTGCATGAAATAAAAACACAGGTGGAGTTGTCGAATACGTATCATCTTCATGTCCGTCCGGGAGATCAGGTTATTAAAAAATTAGGCGGACTTCATAAGTTTATGAACTGGGATCGTCCGATTCTTACAGATTCAGGTGGATTTCAGGTGTTTTCGCTGGCAAAATTAAGAAAAATTAAAGAAGAAGGCGTTTATTTTAATTCTCATGTTGATGGAAGAAAAATCTTTATGGGACCGGAAGAGAGTATGCAGATTCAGTCGAATTTAGGTTCTACGATCGCAATGGCATTTGATGAATGTCCGTCAAGTGTGGCAGACAGAGAGTATGTTCAAAATTCTGTAGACCGTACAACAAGATGGCTTGCAAGATGTAAAGCTGAGATGAACCGCTTAAATTCTTTAGAAGATACGGTGAATCCGCATCAGTTGTTGTTTGGTATCAATCAGGGAGCAATCTATGATGATATCCGTATCGCACACGCAAAAGAAATTTCTAAAATGGATTTGGATGGTTATGCAGTTGGTGGTCTTGCGGTAGGAGAAAGCCATGAAGAGATGTACCGAATTTTAGATAGTGTAGTACCATATCTTCCGGAGAATAAACCAACTTATCTGATGGGAGTAGGAACCCCGGCAAATATTTTAGAGGCAGTTTCAAGAGGTGTGGATTTCTTTGACTGTGTTTATCCAAGCAGAAACGGACGACACGGACACGTGTATACCAACTTTGGGAAACTGAATTTATTCAATGCAAAATATGAACTGGACAGCCGTCCGATTGAAGAAGGATGCCAGTGTCCGGCCTGCAGAAGCTACAGCAGAGCCTATATCCGTCATCTTTTAAAAGCAAAAGAAATGCTTGGAATGAGACTTTGTGTGCTTCACAATCTGTACTTTTATAATACAATGATGGAAGAAATTCGCGGAGCAATCGAAGAAGGACGTTACGAAGGATATAAACAGGAAAAATTAGAGCGTATGGCAGCAGGACCAAAAGATTGATTTTTGGTAGAGAAGCTTGAAACCAGTCTTTGATAGAAAAACGAAAAATAAAAAATCTATGAAAAAGAACAAAAAGGCTTGAAGTCACGCATAAAATTGTGTATTATGGTAATAACGTTCAAATAGGCAGGAGGAACTAAAATGTTTTTAGCACAGGCAAGTGCAAGTGGAACAGGAGCAATCGCATCCATGTTAATACCGCTTGTTATATTTTTTGTTTTGATGTATTTCATGATTATGAGACCTCAGAAGAAAGAACAGCAGAGAGTCAGTTCTATGTTATCTTCTATGGAAGTAGGAGACAGCGTGGTAACAACCAGCGGTTTTTACGGAACTCTGATTGATATTACAGAGGAAGATGTAATCGTAGAATTCGGAAACAACAAAAACTGCAGAATTCCGATGAGAAAAGCGGCAATCGCGGAAGTAGAAAAAGCAAGCGATGGAATCGTAGAAAAATAAAACGGAAAAACAAAAATAGAAACAAAAAAACAGAAACAGATGTTACGGGCTTTTAGCAGGTGGCATCTGTTTTTTTAAATTCATAGGAAATTTTGTCCTGTGAATTCAAAAAAGCATTAAAAATTCATTCTGCCTTAAAAAGGAGAAGAGATTATGGCATTTATCAGTTTATTCGAAGTAATCGGACCAAACATGGTAGGTCCGTCGAGTTCACATACAGCGGGGGCGGTTTCTATGGCGCTGCTTGCAAGAAAATTATTTCCGGCAGAAATCAAAAAAGTTGAGTTTACGTTGTATGGTTCTTTTGCAAAAACATATCGGGGACATGGAACAGACCGTGCACTGCTTGGGGGAATTATGGGATTTGAGACAGATGATTTGAGAATTCGGGATTCTCTTTCAATCGCAAAAGAACGAAATCTGGACTATCATTTTTCAATTGGACAGGATACAGGAGAAGAACACCCAAATACAGCAGATATTGATATGACAGGGGTAAATGGAGAACGGCTTTTTGTAAGAGGCGTATCCATTGGAGGGGGAAAAGTAAAAATTGTACGTTTAAATCAGATTGATGTGGATTTTACAGGAGAATACAGTACCTTAATTATCAGTCAGACAGACCGTCCGGGAGTTGTAGCGCATATTACAAAAGTGCTTAGCGAAAGAGAAGTAAATATTGCATTTATGCGTCTGTTTCGGGAAGAAAAAGGTGCAAAAGCATTTACGGTTGTAGAGTCAGACGAGAGAATTCCCGATGAAGTTGTGGAACAGATACGGGAAAATCCTCTGGTTTCGGATGTTATGCTGGTACAGATTTAAGAAGAGGCAGGAGAGAATGATGGATTTTAATTATGCAGGAGAGTTGTTAAAATTATGTGAGGAAACAAAACTTCCGATATCCGAGGTGATGAAACGGCGTGAAATGGATTTTTCTTCTATGACAGCACAGGAAGTTGAAGAAAAGATGAGAAAGTCGCTGGAAATTATGAAGACGGCGGCAAAAGAGCCTTTGGAAAATGAAAAACCGTCGATGGGAGGACTCATCGGAGGAGAAGCGAAATTATTATTTTCACAAAAAGGAAAAGAGAAAGATATCTGTGGAGATGTCGTGTTAAAAGCAATTACTTATGCGATGGCAGTTTTAGAAGTAAATGCCTCGATGGGTGTGATTGTTGCAGCACCGACGGCAGGTTCAGCAGGAGTCATTCCAGGGGTATTTCTTGCCTTAAAAGAAGAAAAAGCATTGTCAGATGAAATCTTATTAAAAGGTCTGTATACTGCAGGTGCAGTGGGATATCTGCTTATGAGAAATGCATCCGTAGCAGGTGCGGAGGCAGGCTGTCAGGCAGAAATCGGTGCTGCAAGTGCAATGGCGGCAGCAGGTGTAGTAGAAATGTTTGGCGGAACACCAAAGCAGTGTCTGGACGCAGGCTCTCTGGCACTTTCTAATCTGTTAGGTCTGGTCTGTGACCCGATTGCAGGACTTGTGGAAGCACCCTGCCAGAACCGAAACAGTATTGGAGCGACGAATGCATTAATCTGTGCACAGCAGGCATTAGCAGGAATAAAAGCCCTGATTCCATTTGATGAAATGGTAGAAGCGATGTATCATGTAGGAAGAAGTCTGCCATTTGAACTGCGGGAAAGTGCACTTGGTGGGTGTGCGGGAACAAAGACGGGATGTCAGAAAACCTGTGAAATCTTCCGGAAAAATGAATAAAAATGCATAAAAAAAAGAAGTGTTATAGCTTATATAACGAAAAAGAATAGCCAAACACTTTATTATGCCTTGAAATAAAGCCCAAAAAGGATTATCATATTTAGATAAAAAGTGACAAAATTTCTGGAAGGGAGAGAGAACTCATGAATTATAATATTGCACTTATTTCAGGAGATGGCATTGGTCCTGAGATCGTAGCAGAAGCAAAAAAAGTACTCGATAAAGTGTGTGAAGTATACGGACATACTTTTTCATATAAAGAGGTTTTATTAGGAGGAGCATCCATTGATGCTCATGGTGTACCGCTTACAGAAGAAGCAATTGCCGATGCAAAGGCTTCAGATGCAGTTTTGATGGGTTCTATCGGAGGAGATGCAAAAACTTCCCCATGGTACAAATTAGAGCCATCCAAACGTCCGGAGGCAGGTCTTTTAGCAATCAGAAAAGCCCTGAATTTATTTGCAAACTTAAGACCGGCTTATCTGTACAATGAATTGAAGGGAGCCTGCCCGTTAAAAGAAGAAGTAATCGGTGATGGATTTGATATGATTATCGTTCGTGAACTGACAGGCGGTCTGTATTTTGGAGACAGAAAGACTTATGAAGAAAATGGTGTACAGACAGCAGTGGATACCCTTTCTTATAATGAAAATGAAATCCGCAGAATTGCAGTCAAGGCATTTGATATTGCAATGAAGAGAAAGAAAAAAGTGACAAGTGTGGATAAAGCAAATGTGCTGGATTCTTCCAGACTTTGGAGAAAAGTAGTAGAAGAAGTGGCAAAAGATTATCCGGAAGTCACATTGGAGCATATGCTGGTTGATAACTGCGCAATGCAGTTAGTACATAATCCAGCTCAGTTTGATGTGATTTTGACAGAAAACATGTTTGGAGATATCTTATCTGATGAAGCAAGTATGGTAACAGGTTCTATCGGTATGCTTTCTTCTGCAAGTTTAAATGAAACCAAATTCGGTTTATATGAACCAAGCCACGGTTCTGCACCGGATATTGCGGGAAAAGGAATTGCAAATCCGCTGGCTACCATTTTATCCGCAGCAATGATGCTTCGTTTCTCTCTGGACTTAGACAAAGAAGCCGATGCAATTGAATCCGCTGTTCAGAGCGTTTTAACAGAAGGATACCGTACTGTAGATATCATGCAGGATGGAATGAAACAGGTAGGGACGGCAGAGATGGGCGATTTAATTGCAGGACATATCGCATAAAAGTATCGTATCAAGAAAGGATGTTAAGAAAATGAAAAGTGATGCAGTAAGAACAGGCATGCAGCAGGCACCTCATCGTTCCCTGTTTAATGCTCTTGGAATGACAAAAGAAGAGATGTCAAAACCGTTAGTAGGTATTGTAAGCTCTTATAATGAAATTGTACCAGGTCATATGAATCTGGATAAAATTGTAAACGCAGTAAAACTTGGAGTTGCCATGGCAGGCGGTACTCCGGTTGTATTTCCGGCAATTGCAGTCTGTGATGGAATTGCAATGGGACATATCGGTATGAAATACTCTCTTGTAACAAGAGATTTGATTGCAGATTCTACAGAAGCGATGGCTCTGGCTCATCAGTTTGATGCCCTTGTTATGGTGCCAAACTGTGATAAAAACGTACCGGGTCTTTTAATGGCAGCAGCAAGAATCAATGTACCGACTGTTTTTGTAAGTGGCGGTCCAATGTTAGCTGGTCATGTAAAAGGACAAAAAAGAAGTCTTTCTTCCATGTTCGAGGCAGTTGGTTCTTACAGCGCAGGTACAATGACTGCAGAAGATGTAGAAGAATTTGAAAATAAAGTATGCCCAACCTGTGGTTCCTGTTCTGGAATGTATACTGCAAACAGTATGAACTGCCTGACAGAAGTATTGGGTATGGGATTAAAAGGAAACGGAACGATTCCGGCTGTTTATTCTGAAAGAATTAAACTTGCAAAACATGCAGGTATGCAGGTAATGGAAATGTACCGCAGAAATATCCGCCCACGTGATATTATGACAAAAGATGCAATCATGAATGCGTTAACAGTTGATATGGCGCTTGGATGTTCTACGAACAGTATGTTGCATCTTCCGGCAATTGCACACGAAATCGGATTTGATTTTGATATTACATTTGCAAATGGTGTCAGTGCAAAAACACCAAACCTCTGTCATTTGGCACCGGCAGGTTCTACTTATATGGAAGACTTAAACGAAGCAGGCGGTGTTTACGCTGTTATGAACGAGCTGGCTAAGAAAGATTTATTAAATCTGGATTGTATGACAGTAACCGGAAAGACAGTAGGAGAAAATATCAAAAACTGTGTTAACTTAAATCCGGAAGTCATCCGTCCAATCGACAATCCATACAGCCAGACAGGTGGACTTGCTGTTCTGACAGGAAACCTTGCTCCGGATGGTGGTGTTGTAAAACGTTCTGCAGTTTGTGAAGAAATGATGGTTCATGAAGGACCGGCAAGAGTATTTGACTGTGAAGAAGATGCTATCGCAGCAATTAAAGGCGGAAAGATTGTAGCAGGAGATGTTGTAGTTATCCGTTATGAAGGACCAAAAGGCGGTCCGGGTATGAGGGAAATGTTAAATCCAACTTCTGCAATTGCAGGTATGGGTCTTGGATCAAGTGTTGCCTTAATTACAGATGGACGTTTCTCAGGTGCCTCAAGAGGAGCATCCATTGGGCATATTTCTCCGGAAGCAGCAGTAGGCGGACCAATTGCACTGGTAGAAGAAGGTGATTTAATCCGTATCAATATTCCGGAAACAAAACTGGAATTAGTGGTATCAGATGAAGAGCTGGAGAGAAGAAGAGCAAACTGGCAGCCGAGAGAGCCAAAAGTAACAACTGGATATCTGGCTCGTTATGCTTCTATGGTTACAAGCGGAAACCGTGGTGCGGTTCTGGAAATAAAGAAATAAAAAAACGTTGGGAGGGCTTCGAGATGCAGTTGACAGGATCAGAGATTGTAATCGAATGTTTAAAAGAGCAGGGTGTGGATACCGTATTTGGATATCCAGGCGGAACCATTTTAAATATTTATGATGAATTGTATAAACACAGTGATGAAATCCATCATATTTTAACATCCCATGAGCAGGGTGCTGCGCATGCAGCGGATGGATATGCACGTTCAACCGGAAAAGTAGGCGTCTGTTTTGCAACCAGTGGACCAGGAGCAACCAATCTGGTAACAGGTATTGCAACCGCATTTATGGATTCTGTTCCGGTTGTTGCAGTAACTTGTAATGTAGGTGTTCCGCTTCTTGGAAAAGATAGTTTCCAGGAAGTAGATATTGCAGGTGTGGTAATGCCGATTACAAAACACAGCTTTATCGTAAAAGATGTTACAAAACTTGCAAAAACACTCAGACGTGCGTTTGCGATTGCAAAAAGTGGCAGACCAGGACCGGGCCTGGTCGACATTACAAAAGATGTAACAGCTGCAAAAACTGAATATACAAAGGTTGAGCCAAAAGAAATCAAACCGTTTGTCTCTGAAATTAAAGAAGAAGATTTAGAAAAAGCGGTTGAGATGATTCAGGAAGCAAAACGTCCGTTTATCTTTGTAGGTGGAGGGGCGGTTGCTGCCGATGCATGGAAAGAAGTTCGTGAACTGGCACATAAGATTCAGGCACCGGTTACAGATTCTTTAATGGGAAAAGGTGTCTTTGACGGCGAAGATGAACTTTATACTGGTATGCTGGGTATGCATAGAACAAAGGCATCCAATCTTGGTGTGACCAAATGTGATTTGTTGATTACGATTGGTGCAAGATTCAGCGACCGTGTAACCGGAAATACAAGAAACTTTGCAAGAAACGCAAAGGTACTTCAGATTGATGTAGATGCAACCGAAATCAATAAAAATATTTTAGTAGACTGTAGTGTTTTAGGAGACGCAAAAGTAATTCTTCAGAAATTAAATGAAAAAATATCTGAAAAAGAGCATAAAGAATGGATAGAAACCATAGAAGAATTAAAAGAAAAATATCCGCTTCGCTATAATCAGGAAGGTCTGACCGGTCCGGCAGTCATTGAAGAATTATATCGTCAGACGAAGGGAGACGCTATTATTGTAACAGAAGTTGGTCAGCATCAGATGTGGGCTGCACAGTATTATAAATATAAAATGCCGAGAAGATTTTTATCTTCCGGCGGACTTGGAACAATGGGATATGGACTTGGAGCAGCAATTGGTGCAAAAACTGCAAATCCGGATAAAGTTGTCATCAATGTAGCCGGAGACGGATGTTTCCGAATGAATATGAATGAAATTGCAACTGCGACAAGAAACAATATGCCGTTAATTCAGGTTGTCATCAATAACCATGTATTAGGAATGGTACGTCAGTGGCAGACTTTATTCTATGATCACAGATACTCAAATACAGTATTAAATGACAAAGTAGATTTTGTAAAACTGGCAGAAGCGATGGGAGCGGTAGGAATCCGTGTCACAAAAAAAGAAGAGCTTGCCGATGCAATTAAAAAGGCAATTGAATTAAATACAACAGTTGTATTAGACTGCATTATTGATTCTGATGATAAAGTATTCCCAATGGTACCGGCCGGTGCAAATATTGAGGATGCATTTGATGAGGATGATTTAAGAGCAAAGAAAAAATAAAAAATAGCTGTTTTAGTCGAAAAAGAGTTTGGCTGGACAGATGGATGTCTTTGTAATAAAGACAAATGTTTATATTGACAAAAATATGTCAAAGATGTAGAATACTCTTTATACAAATAAAGAGTATTCTATTATTCTATACGGGAGGAACAAAGAAGTGAGCAGAGTGTATAATTTTTCGGCAGGACCAGCAGTTTTACCGGAAGAAGTGTTAAAAGAAGCAGCAGAAGAAATGTTAGACTACAATGGAAGCGGCATGTCCGTAATGGAGATGAGTCACCGTTCAAAAGTATTTGATGAAATTATTCAGACTGCAGAAGCGGATTTAAGAGACCTCTTAAAGATTCCGGATAATTATAAAGTACTGTTTTTACAGGGCGGTGCAAGTCAGCAGTTTGCTATGATTCCAATGAATCTGATGAAAAACAGAGTTGCAGACTATATTGTGACCGGACAGTGGGCAAAAAAAGCATGGCAGGAAGCCCAGAAATATGGAACAGCAAATAAGATTGCATCTTCAGAAGATAAAACATTTTCTTACATACCAGACTGTTCAGATCTTCCGATAAGTCCGGATGCAGACTATGTATATATCTGCGAAAATAACACAATTTATGGAACAAAATATAAAACATTACCAAATACAAAAGGAAAAATCCTTGTATCAGATGTGTCCTCCTGTTTCCTTTCTGAGCCTATGGATATAGAAAAATATGGTATTGTTTATGGTGGTGTTCAGAAAAACGTCGGACCGGCAGGTCTTGTGATTGCAATTATCCGTGAGGATTTGATTACAGAAGATGTACTTCCGGGAACTCCAACCATGTTGACTTATAAGACACATGCAGATGCAAATTCCTTATACAATACACCAAACTGCTATGGTATTTACATTTGCGGAAAAGTATTTAAATGGCTGAAAAAACAGGGCGGTCTTGAAGCAATGAAAGAACGTAATGAAAAGAAAGCAAAAGTGTTATATGATTATCTGGACAGCAGTAAATTATTTAAAGGAACAGTTGAGCCGGCTTCCCGTTCTTTAATGAATGTACCATTTGTAACAGGAGATAAAGAACTTGATGCAAAATTTGTAAAAGAAGCAGAAGCAGCAGGACTTGTAAATTTAAAAGGTCATCGTACTGTTGGCGGTATGCGTGCAAGTATTTATAATGCAATGCCAATTGAGGGTGTGGAAGCGCTGGTTGAATTTATGAAAAAATTTGAGAAGGAGAACGCATAGACATGTATAAATATCATTGCCTGAATCCAATTTCAAACGTAGGACTGGAATATTTTCCGGGAAAATATGAAAACAGTGAGTCTCTTGAAGACAGCGATGTGGTACTGGTAAGAAGTGCAAACATGCATGAGATGCAGCTTCCGAAAAATGTTGTTGCAGTTGCAAGAGCCGGTGCCGGAGTTAACAATATTCCGTTAGAAGACTATGCAAAAGAAGGTGTTGTCGTATTTAATACTCCTGGTGCGAATGCAAATGGTGTAAAAGAGATGGTAATTGCAGGTATGTTACTTGCATCCAGAGATATCGTAGGTGGAATTGAATGGTTGGAAAAAC
>ULYY01054855.1_pt1 | contig 9832 bp, 5 predicted proteins | sample 1962601 | NCBI WGS metagenome assembly ULYY01 (sample SAMEA4835875, study PRJEB28245) | human gut metagenome | biome: gut microbiome; material: fecal sample | place: Denmark | collected 2008 | reverse complement strand
TTTCTTTCTTTCTTTCTTTCTTTCTTCTATTGTATTTGGGAAAGAAAGAAAAGTCAACGAAAAAAAGAAACGAAAAATCGACAAGTATCACCTCCCGATACTTTTCCATATCCGAAGTATAATGACCAGGTAATGCGGTTAGGATTTCGAGAAAAATATTTCAAAAAGTAAAAGGAGAGTGCATTAATTATGAGAAAGCAGACTAAATTAGTTGCAGTACTTTCTGCAGCAGCTTTACTCGCTATGGGTGCTTCCATGACTTCTTTCGCAGCTGGTTGGCAGAAAGATGACGCTGGTGTTTGGCATTATTATGATAGCGACGATGAGATGGTAACAGGCGAGTGGAAGAAGGACGGCGGTAAGTGGTTCTATCTTGACGAAGACGGCGATATGCTGACAGACGCTTGGGTAGATGATGACTACTATGTAGATGAGTCTGGTGCTATGCTGACAAATGCTTGGAAATATACTGTATCTGATGAAGATCAGGATGAGCCGGACGAGGATGGCGAGCGTTGGTTCTACTTCAACAACAAAGGTAAAAAAGTTGTAAGCGATACCAAGAAAATCAATGGTAAAACTTATTTATTCGATAGCGATGGTAAGATGCAGTTCGGCTGGCAGTATGACAGCGTAAACGACGACATGTACTACTATGGCGATGAGAATGACGGTGCTAGAGTTGAGTCTCAGTGGCTGTGGCTGGAGAAATCCGGTAACTTAAGCGACGAAGATATCGATGATGGACAGAACAAAGGTCAGTGTGATGATAGCACCTCTGATCCGTGTGATGACGAAGGTTGGTACTGGTTCCAGTCTTCTGGTAAAGCATATCATGGCACAGGCAAGAAGAAAATCAACGGCAGATTCTATATGTTCAACGAGCATGGTCAGATGCTGTATGAGTGGATCGACAACAAGAAAGTATCTGTAGCTTCTAATTCTAAACTTGATGCTGCTCGTACCGATGGCACTGTAGCAACTGCTGGCGAGATGCTGTACTACAACGAAGTTGAAGATGGTTCCAGGGGCAATGGTTGGGTTCAGCGCGATGGTTCTGAGGCTATGAAGACTGACAATGATACCGACTGGTACTACATCGATGATGGTGATATGTATCACGCTAATACAACTGATGCAGTTGGAACAACCGATGATGGTGATCCAGTTTATGTAATGAGAAAGAAAGTTAAAGTAAGCGGTAACAAGTATTTCGCATTCAACGAAAAAGGTCAGATGCAGGATGGTCTGCAGTTCATCGCTAAAGACAAGGGATTCTTCTACTTTGATGAGAACGGCTACCAGAAGACTGGTAAAGTTGCTTCTGTAGAGTGCGAAGATGATGATTACACCTTCTACTTCACAACCAAGAATGGCAAGAACGGTATTGGTTATACAGGTGAAAAAGATGGTACTCTGTACTTCAATGGTAAGAGACTGGAAGCTGATGATGACTACAAGTTATATGTAGTTGATGAAAAAGTTTACCTTGTAAATACAAAGGGTAAGATCCAGAAAGCATCTACTGCTAAGAAATATGATGATATTGTGAACGCTGCTTACGTTGGAAAAGAAATTTATGTAAAGACCAACAAGAAGGGTGTTGTTGAATCTGTTGATGGTGTAGGTTATACTACTTTAGTTAATACCGTTAAAGCTGATATTGCTAAATCTGGTTTTGTAGGTGCTCAGGATTACGATAATCAGGTAGCAGTTCCGTTCATCGCACTGTATGACGGTGTTTATACATACGATAAGAACTTAGCTGAAGGCTGGAATAAATAATTGATATTAATTTGAGTTCTAATTTATTAATATCCTATTAATTCAATGATAAAGAGTCCTCTGGGAAGAAATTCCCAGGGGACCTTTTTTCTATCTTTTCAATCTCTTTCTCCACCTTGTTTCCCCCATCCTTTCATGATATGATAATAAAAACAGCCTGATTTTTCGAAAGGAGCGATGATTCTATGACGAATCTAAATATTCCGGTTGGCGTCTCGGATTTTTCTCAGATACGTAAAAATGGATATTACTATGTCGATAAAACGAGACTCATTTCGGAATTATTAAAGAAAAGCACAGCAAACGTCACGCTGATTACTCGCCCCAGACGATTTGGAAAGACGCTGGCTATGAGTATGCTGGAACATTTTTTCGATATTCGACATGATAACCATTCGTTATTTCAAGATTTGGAAATCAGTCATGAATCATCTATTTGTCAAACATGGATGAATCAGCGTCCGACTCTTTTTATTACATTTAAGGATGTAGATGGGACTACATTTGACAGTGCTTTTGATATGCTGAAATTTGTCATATCCCAGATATGCATCGAATACTCTTATTTGGAGCAAGGTGATACCGTCAGCGATGCATATAAAGAGATTTTTAAACGACTAAAAAATCAGACTGCATCTGCAACAGATATAAAGGGTTCTATCCTGATTTTGATGAAAATGATGCAGGCTTATTATGGGAAGACAGTTATTCTTTTGTTGGATGAATACGATGTTCCCGTTGCAAAAGCAAGCAACAATGGGTATTATCAGGAAATGCTGGAAATCATGAAAGCAATGATGAGTACCTCATTAAAAGATAATTCCAGCCTCTGCTTTGCGGTTGTGACAGGATGCTTGAAAATTGCTAAAGAAAGTATCTTCACTGGAACCAATAATTTTGTTTCGGATACCATTACAGCTTCTCGATTAAATGAATATTTTGGCTTTACACAAAACGATGTAAATCAGATTTTAAAGGAATCCAATACTACCGAATATTCGGATGAAATCAAAGTCTGGTATGACGGTTATCATTTCGGATGCTTTGATGTATATTGCCCGTGGGATGTGATGAATTATCTTCGGGATCTTCAGCATAATCCTTCCATGAAGCCTGAGAGTTATTGGAAGAATACAAGCGATAATGCAATTATTCGCTCTTTCATTGATTATGCAGGAAGCAGTATCACAATGAAATTAGAAAAATTGCTGTCCGGCGGATATATTTTCCAAAAGATTGAAGAAAATTTAACCTATGATTATCTTCATTCTTCCGAGGATAACTTATGGAGTATTTTATATTTAACCGGTTATCTGACGCGCGTTCGAGAGACGGATATTCAAGAAACTATACCAGATGGAACAACCGCATTGATGATTCCGAATAGGGAAATCAAGGATATTTTTGAGTCAACAATTATAAAATGGTTTAACGAATCAACGAAGCGTTGGAACCGCACAGAATTATTTCATGCGGTATGGGATGGAAACAGCGACAGGATAACGGATGAAATGAATAAACTTTTAAGAAAAACCATCAGTTATCATGATTACCGGGAAGACTTTTACCATGCATTTCTGGCAGGTATTTTTACTGGTGCCGGTTATGTGGTAGAGTCGAATAAAGAGCATGGAGAAGGTCGAAGTGATGTGATTGTCTACGACTCTGAAAATGGACAATTGGCCCTTTTTGAAGTGAAATATTCCAGCACGCTTGACCAGATGAAACAATCCTGCAAAAAAGCACTTGCACAGATCGATGAAAAGATGTATGCAAAAGAATTTGAGGATTCCTATGATAAAATTTTGTGTTATGGAATTGCTTTTTTTAAGAAGCGTTGCCTGGTGTATTTGAAAAATTAAAGTAATAATAAGGCTCCGCCTCTAAAAGAAGATTCTCTTGAAGAGACGGAGTCCTCTTATATCAAGCTATCAGCTTAATGATTCAGATACGAATTGGATGTCAAATCACAGCGGCCGCAAAAAGAGGATTTCTCAATCAACATCTCTTTTTACTGCCGCCGTGACAAATAACTTGCTTTTCATTTTTTAAATTCTAAAATTTTACATTCATGTTTTCGCGTCTTTAAATCATAATTGATTCCAACCAGCAGCATATTTCCTGAATAATCTTCCAGATTCTGGAAATATTGTTTTTTTAATATCTGCTGAATTGCGCCTTCGGCCGATTTGTTCCATTTTAGTTCGACAATCAAAGCCGGCTTATCCAGAAATCCTTTTCGCGGTAAATAAACTATATCTGCAAATCCAGATCCCGATGGAAATTCACGATAAACCTGATAAAAGTTTCTGGCAGCGTAGAGTGCCAGTGATACAGTATAACTCAGTGCATTTTCATCATTATACTGTAAATGGGATGTTTCAAAATGAGCCTGTTCCATATAAGCAGCTACTTTTTCTTCGTCTTTTTTCCAGATAGCATTAAGTAAATCAGCTGAGTTTTTCAATGCTTTCGAGACTTCTCCCCAATGGGAAACCGAAACCGCATTTACAAACTCTCCACGGATTTCATTATTAGGAATAAAAACTGATTTATGGCTGAAATCGTATCCCAGATAGCCCAGATGAATCAGCAAAGTCAGGACATCATCCTCGCCGTGAAATGTCGTCATATCATTGCTGAAACTGCCTGTATTGACCGGTACCATTTCTCCAGCCATCATGCTGAGAACGTCGTCTTTCAGCCCATCAAAATTCATGTCAATATATCCGCGCAGTGCCTCAAATGTTTCGGTCTGGTTCCAATAAGAATCGCAGATACCAGAAGTCATAGCAGCCACAACCGAACGCGGACTGTAAATAGAAGAGGCTTTTTCAAAGCGATATCCATCATACCATTCTTTGATTTCTGCCAAATCCATTTGATAATCTGAGCAGAGGCAGCGCACCTCATTTTCTGTGAAACCGACATATTGCGCCAGAACACCTGGATTTGCCATCGAGAATTCATCAAACATATTGAGCGCAGAATGGGTACCGTATTTTTTTATTGGCAATATTCCTGTCATATATGCCAGATGTATATGTGCCTTATCCTTTAGAAAATCACGAAGAAAATCCAGATATCGTTCCTGAGCCGCTTTATCTTCTGCGTATTCCCTAAAAATACAATCCCATTCATCAATGATTATAATAAATGGCTCATTTGTTTCAGCATAAATTTCCTTCATATTTTCCGTCAGATCTAATTCATCATAAAAATCAATCGTTGGATATTCACGGCGAATTTCTCTCATGAGTGAACGCCGGATCCGCTGAATCAATTCTTCGACATTAGAGCTTCGACTTAAAAATTCCTGGATATTTAAAAATATAGTTGTGTAAGTGTTTAAATATTTTTTATAATCTTTTGAACAGCTGATTTTTCGGTCTTTAAATAAAGTATCAGACTGACATCCCTTACTATAATAAGCAGCCAGCATATTGGCTGTAATGGATTTTCCAAATCTCCTTGGGCGGCTGACGCAGATATTTTTCTGGTTTGTTGCCAGCACATTGTTGGTATAAGAAATCAGCTCTGTTTTATCTACATAGATCTGAGAATGCACCGCTTCTGAAAAAGCTGCGTTTCCGGGATTTAAATATATACCCATATAGCTCCCTCTCTTTTTAATAAAACTGCACGTTTATCACACATCATGATAATTTGTTGTTTTTATTATCATATCATGAAAGAATCAGTGAAACAAGACTTGGAAGATATGCTTAAACTCAAAATGATAGTACTGCAGAGAGTTTTGCATATTCTATTCTTTAACTGACAGAGGGCAAATGCAGTCATACAGACAGACTTCCTTTACATTGCGACCACATAAAAAACTCCGCCACCTCGAAACACTTCGAGGTATCGGAGCTCTTTTTACTAAAAAAGAAGCGGCATTCCAGGAAATATCCTGAAATACCGCTTCTCAATTATCCTAAGTCAAATGACTAATCGAATAAAATTCAGATTAATTATTTGTTTAATCCTAACCAACCTTCAACAGCCTTAGTACCAACCAGATCTGTGTAGGTATAAATATCGTCATCATACAGCTGGATGAACGGTACAGATACGATCTGATCCTCTGTAACAACATCTTTACCAAACTGAGCTTCTGCATCAGCAATCAGATCCTCAGCTTTGATTGTCTTACCGCTAGCTAAAGTAACGGATACAACTTTCTTGCCGCTGATCTCTACTTTTACATCATCCTCAGCGATGCCCTTGTTCTCGATGTCATACTTCTTGGAGGTCTTCTGAACTTTACCTTTGGTATTGGTCAGATAGATATCTCCATCATAGTAGTACAGTCTGTAGTCATCATCTGCATCCAGTCTCTTACCATTGAAGTACAGATAATCATCTTTCAGACCATTGTAGCCAAGACCATTCTTACCATTCTTGGTGTTGAAGTAGAATGTGTAATCATCATCGTCGTTCTCTACAGATGTTACGCGGCCAGTCTTCTGATAGCCGTTGTCATCGAAGTAATAGAATCCGCCGTCAGCCTGGCAGTACTGTAAGCCATCCTGCATCTGACCTTTTTCGTTGAAAGCGAAGTATTTGCCTTCAACTTTGATTCTCTGAACGTATACAGCTCCGTCATCATCGTAAGTAGCGAAGTCTTTGGAACCGCCATCAGCGTATTTAACTTCACCGTCATCGATGTAGTACCAGTCTGTATCACCATCAGCATCCAGATCCTCAGCGCCGTCGATCTGATACCAGCCGTTACCTCTGGAACCATCTTCAACTTCGTTGTAGTATCTCATTACGCTGGTTGTAGCTAATTCGCCCTTAGCAAGGTTACCATCAAGCTGTGCGTTGGAACCCTGTTCAACAGCTTTGCCATCGATCCACTCGTACAGCATCTGACCGTGCTCGTTGAACATATAGTATTTGCCGTTGATTTTCTTCTTGCCTGTGTCATGATATGCTTTACCAGAAGACTGGAACCAGTACCAACCCTCATCATCACAGTTATCATCTTCGGAGCAATCAAGAACTACTTCCAGATCATCATCATCATCCAGATCGTTCTCATTGTTACCGGATTTCTCAAGCCACAGCCACTGAGACTCAGCTCTCCAACCTTCGTCTTCTGTACCTAAGTAGTAAGCGTTGCCGTCATCCTCATGCCAGCCATACTGCATCTCACCATCTTCGTTGAAGTAGTAGGTCTTTCCATTGATCTTCTTATCAGTATCGGTAACTTTTTTACCTTTGTTGTTGAAGTAGTACCAATGCTCGCCGCCGTCTTCCGGATCATCTTCATCCTCATCAGCCATGGTCTTTTTCCACTCGTTGGTCAGCATATGACCATCTTCAGCTACATAGTAGTCATCATCTACCCATGTATCTGTCTCCATCTCACCATCTTCGTCAAGATGGAACCATTTACCGCCATCTTTCTTCCACTCATCGGTTACCATCTCATCATCGCTGTCATAGTAGTGCCAAACTCCAGCGTCATCTTTCTCCCAACCAGCTGCGAAAGAAGTCATGGAAGCACCCATAGCGAGTAAAGCTGCTGCAGAAAGTACTGCAACTAATTTAGTCTGCTTTCTCATAATTAATGCACTCTCCTTTTTACTTTTTGAAATATTTTTCTCGAAATCCTAACTGCATTACCAGGTCATTATACTTCGGATATGGAAAATTATCAATAGTTTTTTTACAGAATTTCCAACTTTTTATTTTGAAGTGGAATATTGTCTGTATTTCCTATGTTTCTCTTCCCTGTGAAGTACTGCCTTTCTCCGATACACCCACATTATAATACACGTTTTTCCAAAATACCATAACATTTATCTGTGCATTTTCTTACGGATTTTTTACGAAAATTCTTTATAGTTTCGTAATTGTATTTATATTTGTACAATCCTGTTTTGACCGCCAAAATGCCTGTATTTCCAGTATTTTTTACGTTTCTTATTTCCCACAGACCACCTTATCAAGCCTTTCGTCACTGTTCACGCATACGTGCCCAGTAACAGTCTTTATTCTCCCCCCCCCCGCAGCATTGCTTTTTTCGTTTACTTTCTCTGTGTTTATGCTATAATGTTCATATATCACTTTTAATTTTATTTTTTGAACATACAACAGCTAGAACCTATTTTCACTCTTATCCATCTATAATGATGACGAAATACGTGAATATATAAGAGAAAAATAAAAGAATTTAATAATTCAGGAGGTTTTATATGGATCGCTATGGACTGATCTGCCGGAGTTTCTATGAGAATCCGGATGTGACCCAGCGGGAGCTTGCTTCGATTTTGAATCTTTCCCTAGGGACTGTGAATAAATTGCTTGGGGACTGCCTGGAGGAGGCATTTCTCATGACGGATATGGATACGGGGAAATATCTGCTGACCGAACAGGGGCTTAAGTATCTGGAACAATTTAAAGTGGATGGCGCCGTCATTACCGCCGCCGGGTTTGGCTCCCGGTTTGTGCCGCTGACGTTTGAGACGCCGAAGGGGCTTCTGGAAGTGTTTGGCGAGCGGATGATTGAGCGTCAGATCAAGCAGCTCCATGAAGCGGGGATCACGGATATCACAATTATCGTCGGTTATTTAAAGGAAAAGTTTGAATATCTGATCGACAAATATCAGGTCAAACTCCTCTATAACCCGGAGTACGCCACCAAAAATAATCTGGCTACGATCTACCATGCCCGCGAGCTGTTCCGCGGTCGCAATATGTATCTGCTTGTCTCGGACAACTGGATTCGAAATAATATGTACCATAAGTATGAGTGCGGCGCGTGGTACTCTTCCGTTTACATGGATGGTGAAACGTCAGAGTGGTGTCTTTCTTCTAATAAAAAGGGACGTATCACATCGGTGCAGGTCGGTGGGCATGATTCCTGGGTCATGTATGGACCTGCGTTCCTCTCGCGTGATTTTTCCAACCAGCTGATTCCGCTCATTGAGGAAGCCTATCATCAGCCTGGCACAGAACAATGGTACTGGGAACAGGTTGTCGTCGATCATATCAAAGAACTGGATTTTTCGATGAACTGCCAGCCGGCGGATCAGGTCTATGAGTTTGAAAACCTGGAAGAACTGCGCCTGTTTGATCCGAAATATCAGAATCATTCGGACAATGCCGCCATGCAGCTGGTCGCACACGTTTTCAATGTAAAAGAGGAAGCGATACACAACATCCGCTGTCTCAAATCTGGTATGACAAACCAGTCGTTCCTGTTTGAACTGGATGGAAAACATTATATCTGCCGCATTCCGGGTCCGGGAACAGAATTTCTGATTAACCGGAAAGAGGAGGAGGCTGTTTACAAGGCGGTCACACCGCTTGGCATTACCGAACATATTTTGTATTTTGACGGAAAAACCGGCTACAAGATCGCCCAGTATTATGAGGGCGCTCGGAATGCGGATGCAAAGAACCCGCAGGAGATGGCCGCCTGCATGGAGATGCTGCGGAAGCTGCATCATTCCGGCGTGACGGTTCCGCACACGTTCCGCATCCGGGAACGGATTGATTTTTATGAGAGGATCTGCCGCGGACATGAGGAAATGCTGTTCGAGGACTACCCAGCGGTCCGCGCCCGGATGAATGAACTGATGGATCGGCTGGATACACTGGAACGTCCTTGCTGCCTCTCCCATATTGACTCGGTTGCGGACAATTTCCTGTTTCTGCCGGACGGCTCCCTGCGTCTGATCGACTGGGAGTATGCAGGCATGTGCGATCCGCTCATTGATATTGCGATGTGCAGTATTTATTCATATTATTCACAGGAAGAGCTTGACCACCTTCTGGAAGAATACCTCCAGCACGCCCCATCGGACGAGGAACGCTTTGTCACGTATGCCTATGCGGCGCTCGGCGGTTTCCTGTGGGCGCTCTGGGCGGTCTTCAAGAGTATGGAAGGGCGCGAATTTGGCGATTACACGATCGTGATGTACCGGTATGCGAAAAATTATTATCGAAAAATTGTTTCCGAGGGCTTGTTAAAATTGTAATATTTCCGTTAGGTATTTTACATTTTTCTATGTTATACTTATAAAGTAATTTG
>ULYY01018690.1_pt1 | contig 9832 bp, 7 predicted proteins | sample 1962601 | NCBI WGS metagenome assembly ULYY01 (sample SAMEA4835875, study PRJEB28245) | human gut metagenome | biome: gut microbiome; material: fecal sample | place: Denmark | collected 2008 | reverse complement strand
CCGGCACTTGCCGATCCCGCGCTCATTACGCGCTTGGCCGAACGCTTCGGCGTGCAGTGCGTGGTGGTGGGGATCGACTCTTGGAAAGATCCGTCGACCGGCATTTGTTGGGTGAATCAATTCACCGGGGACGAAAAACGTACCCGCGTCACGGGGCGCCGGACGCTTGATTGGGTCAAAGAAGTTCAGGAACGCGGCGCCGGTGAAATCGTTCTCAACATGATGAACGAAGACGGCGTGCGCCGGGGTTACGACATCGAACAACTCAAAGCCGTGCGGGCCATTTGTCGGGTTCCCTTGGTCGCGAGCGGCGGCGCGGGTGAAATGCAGCATTTCCTTGAGGCGTTTCGAGACGCCCGCGTGGACGGCGCTCTTGCGGCGTCGGTATTTCATAAACAAATCATCAACATCCAGGAACTTAAGAACTGGTTGGCCGACAACGGCACGGAGGTAAGAACATGCTGACTCAAAACGACATTGAAACCCTCGATTGGGACAAGAACGCGGGACTTATTCCCACCGTCATCGAAGATGCGGTGAGCGGCCGCGTGCTGATGCTTGCGTACATGAATCGCGAATCGCTTCAGAAAACGCTCGAAACGAAACGCGTCACGTTTTTCTCCCGCAGCAAGGGGCGGCTCTGGACGAAGGGCGAAACCTCGGGGAACTTTTTAAATCTCGTGGATTTGGCCGCAGACTGCGACAAGGATACGCTGCTCGTCACGGTAAACGCCGAGGGGCCAGCCTGTCACTTGGGGACGACGAGCTGTTTTGGGGACCTGCAGAGCCGTTGGCAGTTCCTGCGGGATTTGGAAGTGCTCCTTGCGTCCCGTAAGGGGGCCGATCCCGCCACGTCCTACACCGCGAGCCTCTACGCCCGAGGCACGAAGCGCATTGCTCAGAAGGTGGGCGAAGAAGGTGTGGAAACGGCGCTTGCGGCGACGGTGCACGACCGGGAAGAATTGAGAAACGAAGCGGCGGATTTGGTGTACCACCTTCTCGTTCTCCTGCAGGCGGAAAACCTGGAATTAGCGGACGTCATCGACATTCTGCGCGAACGTCACGCGGCGCGCGAAGCGAAAGCGGCTCCGGCGAAATAACAATGATGCGGGCCGGTGTCTTTGGTTTTCGGCAGCCGGCCCGCGGCTTACGCGACCTCAGAAGTCGTTCGTTGCCCGGCGGCCCTTCAAAAGGCTCGCCGGGTTGAGAGTGGACGGACGGCATCCCGCACGGACGAAAAGAAGCGTCGCCCCGCGGTCGAGCCGGGTTTGGACGGTTGTGGCGGTTGGATGCGGGGCTCCTCGAAGGAACCTCTCGAGTATAGATGGAACATCGGCGGATTTACTGACGGGGCACAAGATTCCGCTTCCGTTGTTTGAAAAAAGTCATTCTTCTTTGACGATTTCGGCACGGCTTCAAACTTTCTTTCCCGCGATTGTGTTAGGCTTCGCATTTCGAAACTTTTCCCCGGTTGTACCCATGGCTTCTGCAACGATCAAAGACGCTCACGGATTGATTCTCACCATGCCCCGCAATCCTGAACTGCCGCCGGCGGATTTGGTGGAATCCTGGCTCACCGACACTGCCAAACATCGCGCGGCGTCGTTTGCGAGCTTAAAACGTCGGGCCGACTACCTTTGGGTGCGACTGATGCTCCGTTACCTTCTGCGCCGCTTCTTTGAATACGGGGCGGTCTTAAAGGAACGTCCTCCCTTCTCGCCTCTGATCGTAGGACGCGACGGAGATCTCATTACGCCTCTTTATGCCACGATTTCGCATACGGGTACCTTTGTGGGCGTCGGAATTGCTTCCTGCCCGATCGCGATCGACTTGGAAGTGATCTCGAAAGACCGTCCGGTGGAAGACCTCTATAAGCGTCTCTATGGGGACGATCAATTTGCCCGTGTGGCGGATGATCCGGTGACTGCTTTTTATCGGGCCTGGGGGATGAATGAATGTGCCGTGAAGCTGCCCGGCGTCTTTGTGACGGATAACGGCCCCCTGCATGTGACGAACCGCGACGGAACGGCTGCGCATACGGTGCATCAGACCGTCGGCGACGATACGCTGATGACGATCGTGACGGAACACCGCGCGGAAATTGGGTGCTTTGAAACGACGTGGAACGATGTGGCGACGTGTTTAGCTGGAATGAATCCGTTGGAGTGAGACTATTCGCTCTGATTTCCTCAACATTCGCCGAGAAAAATAAAGCCCCGTACCCAATCCGAAGTACGGAGCCCTGGGAACAACCGCCCTGTTTAGGCTGCGGCGTTTAACACTCGTTCTTTCTTGAGGAAGAGATCAAACGCGTCCCAAATCACGAGAATCGGCTTATTTTCGGCTGTCGCATGCACTTTCGCGGAAAGTCTGTCGAGCCATTCTCCGAAGTGATCGTTGACGAAAGCCTTCGTGTCGCGCTTATTTTCGATGGAGTACGCAAGGAACCCCAAAAGAACGCTCAGATGGTCTTCCGGCAGGTTGTCGTCCGTCTTCATCGTCACGCCGGCAGCCCGATACGTTTCGCGGGCGGCAAGGCACGGCGCCTGATTGGTGAGATGCATCTCGTTACCCCAGGCCGATTCCGACAAGGGAATCGTTTCGGCCCCTACCCCAAAAAAGAGTTTGGCCCACGCCTGACGTTCGGCCTGAGTGACGATGATGGGCGTCGTCGTATCCTGAAGCGCTTCGGAAACCGCAGGCCAATAAGAACCGACGGAATCATGGAAGAGTCCGCGGAAGAATTCAGAGAAGTAGCGGCAGCAGAAGGCGCGTTCGGCGGGAGTCATAACTTATTCTTATCACCTAAAGAGTAAAGACCGCAGACGCTTTCCGTGAAAAACGTCTGCGGTGACAATATGAGGGTGGCAGAATAAACCAAAACAGAATTTTCTGCCGCCCTCTTGGGGTAAAGCCTTAGACTAAACGCGCGGTTTCGTCTTCGTCACGTCGAGATGCTTGCCGATGTAGCGAACCTTGGGCTGCGTGCCCGCGGCGGCATTCATCGCCTTTGCTTTCTCGATGAGAGGCTTCGTTTTTTCCGTCGGATTGTCGTAGTCTACCCAGTGCATCGCGTGGATGCCGCAGGCTTCGACGCAGGCGGGAGCGAGACCCTTAGACGTGCGGTGCGTGCAGAGCGTGCAGTGTTCGGCGCGCCCGGGCTTATGTTGCTGCCAGGGCTGCAGATCGGGTTGAGCGAGCGGTTCCTTGTCTCCGAAGTAGCTCGTCTTCCCCGTGGTGTTGAACTGAGGCGCACCGTAGGGGCATGCCTTCGCGCACATCTGGCAGCCGATGCACTTCTCATGATCGACGAGCACTTCGCCCGCGGGACCGCGGTGAATCGCCTTCATCGGGCAGATCGGTATACAGGCCGGTTTCTCGCAGTGCATGCAGGACACGCGGAACCAGTTGATGACCATATCCTTTTCGTTTTCCACGCGGTGAATGCGTTCGTAGAAAATGCCCGGTGCGACCTTGTTTTCTTCCTTGCAGGCAACGGCGCAGGCGTGGCAGCCGACGCAGCGGTCGATTTCGACAATAATCCCATACTTTGCCATGATGACCTCCCCTTACGCCTTCGTTACCTGAACACAAACGTCGTTGCAGCACGGATACCCGGAAATCGGATCCCAGTTCTTACGCGGGATGAGCACCTGCGTTTCCTGATCGCCGCGCCAGCCGTACTGCGCGTCGATGACGCCCTTCTGGCAGAGAATCGTGGAGCGTACCAAGGCGCGCACCTTCGACTTATAGTAGGGCGACGTAATCCAAACCTGATCCCCTTCCTTCAATCCGCGGGCGCGGCAGTCGGCGGGGTTCATGTTGATGACGGACTGCGGTTCGATTTCCAAAAGGTACGGCTGATCCGAACGGGTCTTCGAATGCGTGATGTAGGGACGACGCGTACCGTTGATGAGTTTTAAGGGGTAATCCTTCGTGGGCCGCGGGGGTTCCACGTATTCGGGAAGTCCCGGGAAACCGTGTTTGGCTTGGATGGACGACACGAATTCGATCTTGCCCGAGGGCGTATTGAACCCGGGCTTGCCGTCGTGGCGCAGGAGGCCCTTTTCGTACTTCTTCGCTTCGGGCTTCGGGAACCATTCGCAGACGTTGACATTGGGAAGCATTCCCTGACGTTCGGCGTAGCTCGTGCCCCAGTCGTTCAACATGGAGTCGCAGGCCTTCACCGGATCGCCGTCAAAGAAGAGCTTCGAATCGCCGGTGCAGGCCGCACCGATCGTCAAAGCGATCTTCCAGTCTTCCCAGGCTTCGCCCAGGGGCTTCACGGGCTTACGGGCGCTCACCTTGCGGCCGTGCACGCCGAAGGGCGCGTAGCGTTCGAAATTCATGGCCGCGGGGAGCACCAGGTCGAGATTCTCGTGGCTGTCCTTGCGGTAGAAGTAGTCGGTGGCAAACGCGAAATCGAGCTTTTTGAAAGCTTCCTTATAGCGATCCGGACTCGGCCAAATGAGCATGTTGAAACCGAAGCCCGCAAAGGCGTGAATGCGACCGTTGTCGATCATTTCGGGCAGCAGGTTGGGGCTCCCCAACACCTGCATTTCGTTCCACACCGGCGCGAAGTCCTTGTCGATGCGACGGTTCTTCTGCGCGGGTTCATTGAACCACGGCTGATCAATGAACGTACGCGTGAAGCCTTCGTCCCAGCGGATGTAGTCGTAGGGCCAGTCTGCAAAGGTTGCGGCACCCGGAACGTCCACGTTGCCGGTCAAAGCCATCAGAAGGCCCATGGCGCGGACGTTGTTGCAGCCGTTATGCTGATGCGGTACGGACTGCCCAGGAAGCATCGTGGAGAACGGGCCGTTGTTGGCGATCATGCGCGCGGCATCCACGACCTTCTGAGCAGGGACGTTCGTAATCTTCTGAACGTATTCCGGCGTGTACTTTTCGCAGTACTTCACGAGTTCGGCGTAACCCGTGCACCACTTTTCGACGAATGCCTTATCGACGAAACCTTCCTTCACAAGGACGCGGATCATGCCCCAGGCCAAGGCGCCGTCGGTGCCGGGGAAGAGCTGCAGATGGATGTCGGCCTGTTCGGCGACCTTCGTACGGCGCGGATCAACGACGATCAGTTTGAGACCGCGTGCCTTCTGACGGAGCAGATTGTTGAAGAACTTGTGCGGCGCCGACCAGCTGCCGTTCTTACCCATGATGAGGCAGCACCCGGTCTTGGGCGAGGGTCCTCCGGAGATTTCGGCGCCGTAGGAGAGTTCCAACGCGTGCACGTACGCGAGGTTGCACGCGACTGAGCTTTCGCAACCGTAGTTGGGAGAGCCGAAGTAACGCGCAAGACGCATGACGGGCGGACGCGGTTCCTTGGGGTCGCCGCAGTAAAAGAGCACGCGGTCGGCGCCGTACTTCGCCTTCACCTTGTTGAGATTTTCGGCGATTATCTTGATCGCTTCATCCCAAGAAATACGAACCCAGCCCGGATCCGCACTCCCCTTGGGGTTCGTGCGTTTCATCGGGTAAAGCAAACGGTTCGGGTTGTAAAGGCGCTGCAGCGTGGAAAGTCCCTTCGAACAAAGCGAATTGTTAGGGTGTTCCTTCCAGTTGCCCATCCAGGTCACGGTGTTGCCCTTGGCTTTGAAATGGATGCCGCACATCGGCATGTGGTTGCAGCTGTCGCAGATGGTATAGCCGTCCCACGTATCTTCGGCGGCGCAGGCGCTCTTGGCGAAGCCTACACCGAGACTTGAGGCGGCAGCAGTAAGACCGGCAGCCTTAATAAGGCCGCGGCGACTGACGTTGAAGTCCGACATGGTTTTCTCCTGATTCTCCGACTCAGTCGGCAAATAGGGGGAATCCGTCGGCTGAGTCGTTTTTTCTCTCTTGCCGGAGGGGTAGTCATTTCGTACGACGAACTCTCTCCGTCTTTAGAACTCGGCTTAAGTATATGTGCTTAGTCAAATAAATGAAATCAAAGCGCTATTCCGTTTGGGGCTAACGATTGTTATCAGCGGAAACTCTCTTTTACGCAATTTTCATGCGAAGGACTACTCACAGCGAATTACGCCGTTGCCGGCAACTTAACTCCTCTCTGCCGCTAACAGAAAACCGGCAACTCTCTGTTTGACGACGATCGTTCGTCGGAGTTGCCGGTTGAGTGTTGACGAAGTCGTTTTCAGCGGAAAAAGCAGAGAACGATAGGTGTTCAAAGGCTGCGCGTTATTTGCGCTTCTTCCCGCGCAGCGTCATGTCGGTACCCTTCAATTCTGTCTCACCGAGTTCTTTCCACGTGCGCCGCGTGTAGTGAAGAATTCCGTAGAGCACCACGGCGATGACGACGCCGTAAAAAAGAGCGATCCCCTTGCTGCTCGGCCACAAGCCGAGCGTGATGCCGACGCCGGCAAAAAGTGAAATCCCCTCGCTCCAGCCGAAAGCGAATTTTTTCGCCGGTTCGGTTTTAACGGTAGTACCGAGCTCTTCAAGGGAAATCACTTTCTTGGGCTGCTCGACTTCCGAGGGTTCTTCGATGGCCCCGTGCGTTTCCGGCAATTCAAGGCCTTTCTCGCGCGCTGCACGGATCATTGCTTCATGCGCTTCGGCGGTTTGGGGTTCGTCCCATCGCTTTAAGAGTGCCTCATTCGTTTCCTGAGAAAACTGGTTGGCGAGCGTGCGAACGGTTTTGCGGCTGATTTCTGCCATGACGGATTCCGTAATTAAGTAAAGTTGAGCAGTGAATTATGCCTTAGCTAGGAGCACCGTGACCATGGCGCTCACCCCCTCCTCACGCCCTTCAAAGCCCAACTTCTCATTCGTTTTGGGTTTGATGCTGATTTGATCGACGTTGACGCCGAGAATTTTTGCGACCGAAGCGCGCATCGCCGGAAGGTGCGGATTTAATTTCGGCTTTTCGGCAACGAGCACGGCATCAAGATTAACGAGCGCCCACCCCTTTCCCCGTACGGTCTTCCAAGCCTCGGCAAGGAGCATCCGGCTGTCGGCATCCTTATATTTCGGATCGTTGTCGGGGAAAAAGAGGCCGATGTTTCCTAAGGCGGCAGCTCCTAAAACAGCGTCAGTGACGGCGTGCAGGAGAACGTCCGCGTCACTGTGCCCCAGCAACCCCAAGGTATGCGGAATTTCCACGCCGCCGATGATGAGTTTGCGGCCTTCGACGAGGCGGTGGCTGTCGTAACCGAAGCCGGTACGGATATTGGGAATCACGGTGTTGTCCTTATGATGACGGTAGATCGCAGCTGCCAGGTCTCGGTCGGCGGGGCGCGTGAGTTTTAAAACGGCGGGGGATGCAGGTACGACGGTCACGCGACCGCCCGCGGCGCGAATCGCAGACGACTCATCCGTTACGTCCGTGTGTTCTGTGAGCGCTTTCAACAAAACATCGCCTCGAAACGCCTGCGGGGTTGCAATACGAACGAGGCCTTCGCGCGAGAGGTCTTCGGTGATGACGCCTTCCCCATTGATACGCTTTACGGTATCTGCGATCGGAATACCCAGGACGGCCCCGTTTTCGGGCGCTGTTTCTGCTTCATGGGCAGCAGCGTCAATGAGCGCTTCAACGTCTTTCGGATCCACTAAGGGGCGTGCGGCATCGTGCACGAGAACAAGCGTACTTTCCAAAGAATCCCCTGCCAGTGCCTGAAGCGTACTGCGCACGGTTTCAGCGCGCGTGGCCCCTCCGGTACGAAAGACTTCGGCGTGAGGAAGGTTCAGAGTGTCGACGTGCCCGTCTTTGGAACTGACGGCGACAATGAGGCGCGTCAAACAGGAGACTTTATTGAGTGACGCCACACAGGTTTCGAGAACCGTCGGCGTCGCTTCACCCGCGATCGGCAGGGATTGCTTGGGGCAGTCCGCCTTCATGCGTTCGCCGACACCCGCGGCGGGAATGAGAGCAACGATGTGTTGAAAAGCCATTTTGAGTGCTTGCTCGGTAAGAGAGTCGTCACTCTAGCGGAAAAATGATTTTCGCGCATAACAAAACACCCGGCGGGGACTAGACCGTCGGGTGTTTGTGAACGAATCAGAGAACCGTGAGGTTCCGTTGATTAGAACTTGTGGGTGAGGCCCATCGTGACGTCGAAGCCCTTAATACGGCCGGCTTCCTTCTTATCGTTGCCGTCGTACTTCACATCCGTCTGACCGTAGCCGGCGCCCGTGTAGAACGTGGTGCGCTTGCTGATCGGATAGGTGTGCATAGCACCGAAGCCGTACTTCGTGGCCGTCACATCGCTGTTGCCGGACATTTCGTAGTCGCCGTAGTAGGCAGACACAGTCAACGTGCCGCAGGGCAACGGCGTGGCAGCGCCGATGTGCAGGTTGTAGCCGTCAACAACGAGAGAACCGATCTTGAATTTCTTGTTGTTAGCCGTATCATCAACAGCAGAATCAATGTCAAAAGCAGACACATCCAACTTTTCGTTCTTACCATACTGGGCGCCGAAGAAAGCCTGCGTGATGCCGAAGTCGTAGTTCACACCGAAGCTGATAGCCTTGGCATCGTCATATTTCTTTTCAGAGAAGCCAGCGTACGTCTTGTTGACATAGTTGAGCTTAGCCATCGTGTCATTGGAGTATTCCACCATATCCGCGATGACGGCCACGTTCAAGGGGCCGGCGGAATACGTCAAACCCAAGGCCATGTAACGATCATTTTCGCGCACGCTCGTCTTTTCAGAACCGGAGGTCTGGAAGGAGTACTGAGCGTAGCCCGTGAAGCCGTTGGCTTCGGGGGTCACGAGGGTGATCATGTTGTCACAGCGACCACGGCTGAACCAGTAGCCGGTACCGATATAGTTCGCGTTGCCGCCGTCGAGAGCGTCACCGGTGGCCTGGAACACGTCATACGTGCCGGCGCCGGACGTGAGAGCACCCATGCGGCCGAAAGACACCGTGCCGTAGGGGGTGTTCATAGAGAGGCGAGCTTCACGACCGAAGAGCTGGCCGTCCTGGCCGAGAACACCCGTGTCGGAAGCAAAACCGTTTTCAAGCTTGAAAGACACAGAGTAGCCGTCGCCCAGGTCTTCCGTACCGCGCAAGCCGAAGCGGTTGCCGGCGTTCACACCGCTGTCCATCGAGAACTTGTGGCTGTCAGCCGTAGCGGAAGAAAGTTCACCGCCAACTTCCGTCTGGGTGTACACGAGGCCCGTATCCACCACGCCGTACATGTCGACGTTGGCAGCAAAGGCGGAACCCGCAAAAGCGCCGGCCACAGCCAACGCGATCATCTGCTTCTTCATTTGAATAGTCTCCATATGAGGTCAACGAAGGAGGAAAACTATTACCTCCTTCACTTTTCAGGGCGCGTCTTTATTGCATCAGCGGCGTTTCATCCAAACTTTTCGTCGACGGATTTAAGGTGGTGGCCAGTAATTTTGATCCTCTTTCCCATATGCCGAAGCGCCTTTTTCAGCAGATATGCAATCGATATTGAAATATTCTAATAATAATCAATAGTTTAACTGCTAAGCAAAAATCGTTATTGGACATTTCCTTAGTTGATTTTGAGCTTCGGAGAGGGGGTGGACGAAAGTGTTGTAAATTTACAACAAAACGCCGGCACATCGGCCGGCGTAGGAATGGTTGAAAGCACGCTATTCTGCTTTGAGTTCGAAATCGGGCACCTTCTTCTTTTTACTGATTCCGAGCATCGTCGCAATGGGTTCGAAGGTTTTGCGGTGTTCCGGACAGACGCCGAGCTTCTTAATCGCAGCGATATGAGCCTCGACGCCATAGCCTTTGTGCTTGGCAAATCCGTAGCCCGGATAGAGTTCTTCCAATTCCATCATGCGGTGGTCACGCGTGGTCTTCGCGATGATGGACGCGGCGGAAATCGCCGCAATCTTGT
>ULYY01016879.1_pt1 | contig 9900 bp, 9 predicted proteins | sample 1962601 | NCBI WGS metagenome assembly ULYY01 (sample SAMEA4835875, study PRJEB28245) | human gut metagenome | biome: gut microbiome; material: fecal sample | place: Denmark | collected 2008 | reverse complement strand
TTATCTATTTTATAAGTCCTTTTTCTTGACGTAGTACCAGAATGCAACCTTATCTTTTCTTAAATGAACCAATATATCCTCATAATAGCGTGATAATTCCCTCAGTTCATGATATATCGTTTCTGGTTTATGACTGTTATGAAGACTATGGCTGTAATATGTTTTTGCGATTGATTTTGGGTCAAGCTTATCTGTCTTTGGACTTCTTAGTGAATCATTCTTTCTTGTTTTGGCTGATAATAGTGGATTGATAATAAACTGCTTGATATTGTTGTCTTCAAGCACTTTCTTAAGGACACGATGGTAAACTCCTGTTGCCTCATAAACAACACATACTTCTGTTTCCAGCTTCTTTTCCATCTCTCTGACAAGACTCACTATCTCATCAAATCCTTCTTTGGTGTGCTTTATTGAACGTGAACCTGTATACTTCACATTCATTTCCTTGAATGCCTGATAATCTGATTTACCCTTAGAGACATCAATGGATACTATTGGACCTTTCATAGATCATTCCTTCTTTCCTTTAGTATTTGAAAGCATAACTTCCCGATTTATGACTATCTATTTTCGTCTTACATGCAGGCTCTATCAATAAATCAAAAGGCCTATTTGGATATAAACTGACTCATGTCATAAAAGGAAGCAGAGAACTTTTTTTAACGAAATCACAACTGTGTTTCCAAGAGGACCTCTCTCTGCTTTCTTAAGTCTATTATAATGTATGCCTACAAAATAAAAGACTAGAAGTTAAATTTAAGCAACCTCTAGTCAATATGTTTATTTAGTGAAGAGAAGAACGATACATTAATAGTCGTAGCTATCAATCGTTGTTTACGAGCTTACCTTATGGATGTCTCAAGTTATAATGATTAACTTCTCTTCAGTGATATGATATCACTTCTAGATAAAATAAAAAACTAGAATTATTACTTGAATAACTTCTAGTTCTATAATACGAAAAGAGGAGCACATTTTTTGTGTTCCTCTCAAAGATGCCATTTCTTAACTTAATGACATTGAACGACCAGCTTCTTTTTTATAATTTCCATCGATATGTAAAGCAGTAACGGCACTGCCTCCAGTAGCAAATACAAGTGCAATTCCGGTTAAGACATTTACAATGGGATAAACGATGTTGATAGAAGCTAAAGCATTAGTTCCGACATATGCGGAAACAAAAATTCCATCAATGATTGTATAAACTGTGGTAAAGAGTGAAGTCAGATATGTTGGAATAATAAATTTTAATAGTTTTTTGAAGCGAACATCTTTTTCTGAATTAAAAATCAAAATACTTTCCATAAAAAATTTCCTCCTGCCATAGCATAAACCTTAAAGTAACTTGAAGGTCAATAATAAAAATGCTATAGTCTAGAAGAATTAGATAAAATTTGTAAAACAGAAGGGAAGAATTATGGAAAAAAGTTTCAAATTGGGGAAATAGCCAGTTTCTTTGATATACCCGCATCTACTCTTAGATATTGGGAAGAAAAAGGAGTTTTGCATCCCAATAAAAAATACGAAAATCAATATCGAGAATATACAATTGAAGATTTAATGACAATCTCAGATGTGATTTTCTATAAAAATTTGGGTTTACAATTGAAAGAAATCTGCGGAATGGAAATTTCTACACCGAAGCAGCATCATGAATTATTTGCAGAAAAAATTTAAGAATTACAGCAAGAGCAGAAAATGATGACAAAGCGTATGCAGAAATTACGCTATCGTATGCAAGCAGTAGAAATACTAGATATATTGAAAGAACAGCCGTACCAGGAAACAGATATTGATACAGAATGTATTATTTCTTTTGATTTGATAGAAAGAGATAAATTACGTCAGTATATAGAAAATCCCTATCTGTATACAAGGGTACAGAATTCACATTCACTTTCATATGAACAACGTGGAATCACAATTCCTATTGAAATGAGTTCATCATTTTCCAAGTCGAGTATTCTTTGGCAAAAACAATCTACTCGATATATAACATTTTTAATGAAAGAAGAAGTGACAGATGATTATCCAAATGATTTGTCAGAACATTTAGCATATATTCAAAAAACACACCGCACCGGAGCGATTATTAGCCGTTTTCTGCTTTGTGCACAAGAGAATGGAAAGACATATGATTTTTATAAAACATTCGTTGAAATTTTGCCGGATTCAATGAAATGAACTACAAATGATGATAAATAAAAAAACCGTCGCTTGACGGTTTTTGTGTTAAATACAGCTTTCAAAGAATGCACGCATGTCCTTGGCTAATAGATCAAAGCTTTCTTTACCAAGATAAGCCATATGACCACTTGGATATTCACAAATTGTAACTCGATTTTGATCTAGGTTGGAATGGGTTGCCAAATATCTGGCATTTCCAGCCGTTGTACAAAGATCATATAGACCTGAGGCAAAGAAGACTTTCATCTGTTTGTTTCTTCGCATACATCCAGCTAAGGATTGGGCAGGACTCGTTTTGAATTCACGATTCCATGTCATATTTACATCAAAGACTAAGCCTTTTGAGATGCGATCACTTGTGATATTCAATTCTTGACGCATCAATCCATAGGCAGTCTGGAAAGCAGGTGTATATTGTCCCATAGCTGGGTCATCCGCAATGACATTGGCTTCCATGATTTCTGGATCATCATTCCATGTATAACGCCCGTCATAGAATCCTAAAGCTAAGCCCTTGTCTTCTAATAATTTATGCGCAAAGCCTTTTTGCATATCCATATGTAAATGGTGTCTTAACCAATATGTTTTATCAATACCAGAATAGTAAGCTAATTTATCCGCAATTTCTTCTTTATTAGGACAGGTATCCCCTAAAAATAAGGCTGTGACATATTCAGTGGATGCGAATGTAAAGGCTTCATCAATAAAGTCTTTTTGTGAAATATTTTCCTTTGGATTATGGAAATAATTTGTGGCAGCCATTGTGATTAAGTCTGTTGCACTTGCTTCAACCGGAAGCTTTTCAATAAAGTAACTTCCAAGTAAGAAGATACCACTGACACTAATGCCCATCGTATCGGCCTTTTCAGGACCTGCACCCATCAACTCTCCTGCAAGTAAGGCACTTCTTGCCGTACCATAGCTTTCACCCGCAAGTAATACTGGTGAATTTCTACGATTATAACGTGCTAAGAATTGTTCAATGAATTTAGAAACACTTCGAACATCGCCATGCGTTTCATAAAATTCTTTTCTTGCCTTTTCCTGAATCAAACGACCTAAACCTGTTCCTGCTGGATCAATAAAGACTAAATCACATAAGTCTAATAAACAATGAGGATTGTCTTCTAGTTCAAAAGGAGGAACAGTTGGAAGATTTAGTTCATCATCTAATTTTACAATTCTTGGGCCAAATAATCCCATGTGAAGCCAAAGACTAGCACATCCTGGACCTCCATTATAAATAAATAGAATAGGTCGTTTAGAATTGTCTTGAACATCACTTCTAAAATAGGCATAACTAAAGATGGATGCGACTGGATTATTTTCTTCATCTACAAAGAAATTGTCTTCACAAATTGTATGATAAGGAATGGTTGTTCCTTGAATTTGAATGCTTCCATCTGCCTCATATTTTGATTTTTCTAAGTTTTCTTGAATACGCATTATTTCACCTCGCACTTTTTGATAAAAACATTGAATATATCTTGCATCTCACCATATTTATGGGACAATGCTTCTGGATGAAATTGTACGGCATAAATTGGTAATGACTCATGTTCAATGGCTTCAATAATGCCATCTGGAGCTTTAGCTACAACTTTAAAGTTTGGTGCTAAATCTTTGATGGCCTGATGATGAAAACTATTCACATAAGCTTCATCACTTAAACTAGGATATAAAAAGCTATCCTTTTCAATATGGATCTTATGACTTGGATTTTCTCTTTTTTCTTGTTGCGCATGTTTAATGACGCTTCTTTTACAATACGATAAATTTTGATACAAAGATCCTTTAAAATAGACATTCAACATCTGAATGCCACGGCAGATTCCAAAAATGGGAATCTGTTTTTCCTTGGCATATTTTAATACTCGCATTTCATAATAATCACGATCTAAGCTTGAATTACCTTGTAAAGGTTCTGGATTTTCATTATAAATCATAGGATTCACATCAATTCCACCTGTCACAATTAATCCATCTAATGGATTAACTTGAGCTTGAATTGTATCATAGTCATTTGTGATAGGAAGAATCATCGGGCAGCCACCACCACGAATAACACTATTAATATAGGCTTCATTGATAAATTGTTTAGGTAAATTCTCTTTATCCAATTCATTGCACGTTAGACCGATAATAGGCCTACGCATTTTTATCCTCCAAAAGGGCAATTTCGATATTCTTTGTCTCTTTAATGATGTATTTTCCAGGAATAGCTTCATCTACATATTCCATTTCACCATTTTGGTTGTCATATGGATCGTTTGGTAAGAAGTTTTTAGCTGGCACAAAATCACCTTGGAATTTAGATGAACATGGAGTTCTAAATGGATCTAGATGTCCAAAATAGAAATCTCTTCTTTCTAAGTTTCCGGCACGATATGATCCTCCACCAAATGAACAATCTGCATATAACCATCCATATGGAGCTACATAGAATCGTGCCCAGTCATGATTGCCAATTGTTTCTGGTGTAGTATAAAGTCCAGCTTGCCAAGTGGCAGGAATGCCCGCAATACGACATAGAGTAATAAATGTCAATGCTTGTAAACCACAATCACCCTTCAATCCAGTTGTGATATATTCTGGAATACAAGGTAAAGTCGCATAAGCACGTACATATGAATATGTGACATGACTTGTGATATAGTCATAAATCAATTTAGCCTTTAATAATGGATTTGTTTCTTTACCAATGATTTCTTTAACAACATCTTTTAAATAATCTGTAAATACAACGTGTGGCGCATATTCTTCAAGACAAGTATCTGGATGTTCATTCGTCACAATACTAGGATCTAATTCTTCATAGTGCATGTGATTGATGAATTCATATTCTACACTGAATTCTTCACCTTTTTCGTATGGTTTTTCAATATAAACACATCTTTGATCCACACTGTTATCATTTACTAGACCTTCATGGGATGTATTTAATATTTTAAAATCCTCAACCTGCGCATATTCTTTCGGAATAGGAAGCCATACACGAATCATTTTTCCAGGCTTTTCAAATGCAGGATCCACCTTTAAGCTTGTCTTGACATGAATCTTGCAGTAAACATCCTTTTCTTCTTTCATTTTATGCATTACATCGTCTAATAAAGTACTTGCAGCACTATCTTTTTCAATTAAACGATCTTTATAAACCTTACGCACTTTAATTAGGTTTTCAAAAAAATTGTCTTTTAAATACATTTTTCCCTCAATGAAGATCCATTCAAACGCATTGTCTTTGAATAATTCATCAAATTCTTCCTCTTTGAAATCTTCAATCTTTGATTTTAATAATTCAATGGCGTCTTCTTTTGAATACGTAAAATCTTCGGGAAGACGAGAAATCAATTCTTTTTCTAATTCTAAACGCTCCTTTAGTTTGGCAGGAATGTCCTTTTGAAGACGTAAATCAATCATCTCCTGCATCAATTTAAATTGCCCATTCCATTTTAATTTCATTAAATCTTCAGGAAGTGGCGTGTTCAATGTTGTCATGTTCATAAAAGTTCACCTCATTTTGATTATACTCTATTGTGAAAATTATTACATAAAAAAATGAAACTTATTGAAATAAGTTTCGAATTAATTCCTCCTGACTATATTTTTCCTGCATTTCTTTATCTACACTCATTAATATAGGGGGTAGATTTCTAAATGATTTGTAGTACTGTAAAATAAAAGATAACACGAAAAAAGGAGCCCATTCAGTCAGTGTCATATTTTCTTTTGGTTCTAATAAAAAACCATCCTTTACGACTTTTTTTCGTTTTGCACAATTTAAGGCGTATTCCAATTCATTGCCAAAATTCACTTTTAATATTTCTTCATCAAAAGAAAGAATAGAACTCAAGTTATCTAAAGGCGCATTCATACTATATTGATATGTATGTTGATCAATTTGTTTCATCACTAAAGTTTTATATTTCATGCCTTTATTGTAGCTTATAATATATTTTGTTTCTGTTAAATATTATTAACATGGTATAATCTTGTGGGTGATACAATGACATTTGAACAAATGAATTTAGATAAAAATATTATACAAGCCTTACATACATTAGGATATGAAAAACCATTACCCGTACAAGAAAAAGTCATTCCCAATATTCTTTTGGGAACGGATTGTATTGTGAAATCAAGAACGGGAAGTGGAAAAACAGCATCCTTTGCGATTCCTATCATTCAAAATCTAGAAATTGATGAAAGAAGCCCACAAGCATTGGTACTTACTCCCACTCGAGAACTAGCTTTACAGATTCAACAGGATTTTGATCGTATTGGAACCTTTAAAAAAATTAAGACTCTACCTATTTTTGGTAAGCAGCCATTTAAGTTTCAAAAGGAAGATTTGAAACAAAGATGTCATGTTGTGATTGGTACGCCAGGAAGAGTTTTAGATCATCTTCAACAACAAACACTGGATCCTTCAAAAATTAGATATGTAGTATTGGATGAAGCGGATGAAATGTTGAATATGAACTTTTTAGATGAGGTGCAAGCTATTTTAAAATATATGCCAAAAAAACATGTGACATGTTTATTTAGTGCAACCTATCCTGCAGTGATTCAAAGAATGAGTAAGAAATATTTGTATAAACCAGCTAAAATTGATCTTACAAGTACAAATAAGCCAAATATTCTAGAAGAGGCGTATCACGTCAATGAAGAACACAAAGAATTATTCCTTCTTCATTTATTGGCATTAAAGAAACCAGAATCCTGCATGATCTTTTGTAAGACGCAGGCAAGAGTGGATGAAGTCTATGAATGTTTAGAAAAGAATCAAGTCAGTGTCGATAAGATTCACGGTGGTATGATGCAAGAAGAGCGACTATCGCATATGCGACGCTTTAAAAAAGGAAAGGTGCGTATTTTAGTTTGTACCGATGTCGCAAGTCGAGGAATCGATGTTTTTAAAGTGGAGATGATCATTAACTATGATATGCCAAGTCCCGTTGAAACATATACACATCGTATTGGTCGTAGCGGTAGAGTGGATGAACAAGGCTTAGCTATAAGTTTAGTGAATGAATATGATGGAGTTCGAAAAGAAAAACTAGAAGAATATCTAGGTTATAACTTGCTATTTAAAGAAGAGGGTGAAGTCTATTTAAGTGATTTAGACGTTTTAGATTCATTAAAAGAATCCAATCGTGTGGTGGTCGATAAATCAAAAGATTTAAGAAAGGACATCACTAAAATCTATTTGAATGGAGGAAAAAACAAGAAGATTCGTCCCGGCGATATTGTAGGGGCTATCTGCGAAATTGATGGTGTTACGGTCGATGATATAGGTGTGATTCAAGTGCAGGATCATCAATCGTATGTGGATATCTTAAATGATAAGGGAAAACTTGTATTAAAGAATTTAAAGACAATTAAAGGCAAAACATTGCGTATTCAAAAGGCAAAAAATGGATTTGGCCACTAGAGCAGATCCATTTTATTGTACATTGCTAAAATATGTGATTTGCACGTAAATGGGGAGTGAACTTCAGAAAATGAATTGAAATTTAGTAATAATATAATGGTGATCCGTGATATTTGTAGATGTATAAATATTGTGATTGTTTTTATATTGAAATGTTATAACAATAGTTTTATAATGAAATTGAATGATATAACATTTAAAAGGAGGCAATTATGGAAATTAAAGATCCTAAAGTAGTTCATGATTATTTAAATGGTGTAATTGAAGGCGAGGATGTTAAGAAGAGTACAAAATTGTATTCGAATGCTAAAACATTCTATTCAAGTGTGGATCCAAGTGTTTCAGATGATCAAATTATGTATGAAGTATACTCCTATGAACATGATGGGTTGTGTTATGGATTGACTGTGATGCAGCCAGTATGTGTGAATGGGGAATGTAATGTAACGCGTGGACATTTTCATGAAAATTTAGATTGTGATGAAATCTATTGTGGCATGGGTGGTGAAGGTCTTCTTTTATTGATGGATGAAGATTATCATTGTCATGCTGAAAAAGTAAAACGTGGAAGTGTTCACTATATTGATGGTCATTTGGCGCATCGCCTTGTGAATACGGGAAATAGTGAGTTGAAAGTACAATGTATGTGGCCAAGCAATGCGGGTCATGATTATAAGCGTGTAGAAGAGCATCCTTTTACAGTAAGAGTGTATAAGGAAAATGGTGAATTGAAATTGGAGGAAGAATGAGTTATTTAAATTTTAAATCGGAATATGATCGCTTTCCTAAAACAAAAATAAAGAATCATAGAGCGTTTCATGGATATGATGCAATCTATCAGGAGTTAAATAAGAAAATTAATAATAGGAGTGTTGTAGTCTTTGATTATTATCCAGGTGTAGATGAAAAGGAAGTCTATGAATTGATTAAACGCTTCAATTTTTCTTTGGAAATCAATATGTATGATATCTTTAAAGATGGCAAAACTATGACAGAACAAATGAAATATAATCTAACGGATGATCGTGTGTTTGGCAAGATGTATTATGGCAATCTTGTGGATTTTATAGATGAAGAAAAGCTAGAAGAAGCTAAAAATAAGGTGAAGGAACATCATGGTTCTACTATCATTTATGGAGTTGGAGCTGGTTTAGTAAGTTGTGGCGATTTGTATATCTACTTTGATATGGCACGTTGGGAAATTCAATTGCGTTATCGTAAATCTATGCCAAATTATAATTGTGATAATTATGATGAAGATATCTTAAAGAAATATAAGCGTGGCTATTTTATTGAATGGCGTATTGCCGATAAACATAAGGCTGAGCGATTTAATTGTTTTGATTATGTGGTCGATACAAATAAATCAAACGATCCAAAAATGATTTCAAGGTATACATTTACAGAAAGTTTAAAACAATTAGCTCAAAAACCATTCCGAACAGTACCATACTTTGATCCAGGCGTATGGGGTGGTCAATGGATGAAGGAAGTTTGTAACTTAGATGTGAATCAGCCAAATTATGCATGGAGTTTTGATGGTGTGCCAGAAGAAAACAGTATTTTATTTGATTATGATGGAGTTACTGTAGAGCTTCCAGCTATGGATCTAGTGTTGTATCAACCAAAAGAATTATTGGGAGAACAAGTTTATTCTCGTTTTGGTGCAGAATTTCCAATTCGCTTTGACTTTCTAGATACGATGGAAGGACAAAACTTATCTTTGCAGGTGCATCCATTAACGGAATATATTAAAAAGAATTTTGGGATGAGTTACACCCAAGATGAGAGTTACTATATTTTAGATGCTAAGGAAGATGCCCATGTTTATTTAGGTCTAAAAGAAGGCATTCAACCCAATGAAATGATTTCTGATTTAGAGTCTGCGCAACGTGGTGAAATTGTATTTGATGCAGATAAATATATCAATAAGTTTCCGGCAAAGAAACATGATCATTTCTTGATTCCAGCAGGAACTTGTCATTGTTCCGGAAAGAATGCGATGGTATTAGAAATTAGTGCTACACCTTATATCTTTACATTTAAATTGTGGGACTGGCAAAGACTTGGCTTAGATGGCCTACCTCGACCTATCAATATTGAACATGGAAAACATGTTATTCAATGGGATCGTACGACAAAATGGGTCAAAGAAAACTTGGTCAATGCGACTTATGAAGTAAAAGAAGAGGGAAATGATTGTAAGATCGAACATACGGGTCTTCATGAACTAGAATTCATTGAAACAAGAAGATATACAATCAACAATGATTCATTGC
>ULYY01000311.1_pt1 | contig 9922 bp, 8 predicted proteins | sample 1962601 | NCBI WGS metagenome assembly ULYY01 (sample SAMEA4835875, study PRJEB28245) | human gut metagenome | biome: gut microbiome; material: fecal sample | place: Denmark | collected 2008 | reverse complement strand
GCATACATATCAAGCCCTGCAATATCGCATCGAGCGAGGCTCACAACAGGAGAACTGCCGAATACATGCGCCACATCGGAGAGTCCAGAATCTATGTCGTTCCTGAACTCTCCACCGATAACGAGCAGTGGATAAATCCCGACTTCGGCAGTCCGGATTTGCGGATGCATTATGACAATATCAGACAGATGGTAAAGGAAAAGACCGGACGTGCCATGCAGGAAAAGGAGCGTGAACGCAAAGGCAAGAACGGTAAAATAGTCAAGATTGCGGGATGCTCCCCCATACGTGAAGGAGTGCTGCTTGTCAGGTCGGACACCGCACTGGCAGACGTGCGCAAATTCGGTGAGGAATGTCAAAGACGGTGGGGAATCACACCGCTGCAAATCTTCCTGCACAAGGACGAAGGGCATTGGCTGAACGGTCAGCCGGAAGCAGAAGACAGGGAAAGCTTTAAGGTCGAGGACAGATGGTTCAAGCCGAACTATCATGCCCATATCGTTTTCGACTGGATGAACCACGAAACAGGAAAGAGCCGAAAGCTCAATGACGATGACATGATGCAGATGCAGACCTTGGCATCCGACATTCTGCTGATGGAACGTGGGCAGTCAAAGGCTGTCACGGGTAAGGAGCATCTGGAACGTAACGATTTTATCATCGAGAAACAGAAAGCCGAACTGCAACGTATGGATGCGGCCAAACGGCACAAAGAAGAACAGATAAATCTTGCCGAGCAGGAACTTAAACAGGTAAAATCAGAAATTCGCACTGACAAGCTAAAGAAGACAGCCACCACGGCAGCGACAGCCATAACAAGCGGAGTTGCTTCTCTTTTCGGCAGTGGAAAGTTGAAAGATTTGGAACGTGCCAACGAAAAACTGCAAGACGAGGTTTCAAAACGGGACACCAGTATTGAAAAATTGCAGAGCCGGATACAGCAGATGCAGAAACAGCATGATACTCAAATCCACAATCTCAGAGAAATGCACAGACAGGAACTTGACATGAAGGAAAAGGAGCTGTCACGGCTCGCCATAATCATAGACAAGGCTTTCAGGTGGTTCCCGATGTTCAGGGAAATGCTTCGCATGGAAAAGTTCTGTGCCATGCTGGGGTTCTCTAAAGAAATGACCGAAAGTCTTTTGGTCAAGAAAGAAGCCCTAAAATGCAGCGGTAAAATCTATTCGGAGCAGCACAGACGGAACTTTGACATAAAGGATGATATTTTAAGGGTTGAAAACGACCCTGACGATGAAAGCAGGCTGAACCTGACAATAAACAGGAAACCGATTGCCGAGTGGTTCAGAGAACAATGGCATAAGCTTAGATATGGAACAAGAGTGCCTCAACAAGAAGAAAGGAAAGGCAGAGGATTCAAATTATAAATATAAACAATAAGTGATAAATAAAATAAACTTTGTATCTTTGTATTGTTACACCAAATTACATTTGTTTATGATTAGATTTCTTTTATTATGTCTTGTTATTATACTTCAAGCAGCTAATTTACATTCTCAAGAGATTGAACATATATCAATTAATGATAGTTCTATAGTTATTTGGACTAAACACTTACCTGTAGACGAACACAGAACAACCAAAGTAGACCTTGATGAGATGTCCAGAAACCTACCATATTATAATTATTCTATTAGTTTAGCCTCATACTGTAAAAAGAATACAAATCCTATTTTCTTCTTTAAAGTATTATTTTCTAATAGCTATTATAATGTACTAAAAACAATAGACCGTTCTATTGAATTAAAAACTGTCTCTGGGAATAAAATAAAGCTACCATACTTACAAGATAATGCAACAATAATACAACCTAATTATAAAGAATTTAAGACTTATCAAAAAACTTTCTCGGGTTCAGCCAGAATTGGCACAGAACGATTTAATTATGAATTTAAAGTAAATGACCCTAACTCAGAAGAAACTACAGTTAGAAGAGTGCAACCTTATATGATGTCTGTTTTATACCATTTATCAGAAGAGCAAATTAACATGATAAAAACAGGTATTAAGGAAATTAAAGTAATGAATGGCAAAGTAAGTAGTAACGGATTTAATTTAATCTTTGGAGACGGATACTCAAATACTAAACAAGTTTTTAAAAATGATATAATTGGTGATTATATTCGTAGCGCTTACGAAATTATCGAGGAAGAATTGATAAAAAATAATTTTAAAGATAATGAAAACTAAAATGCTTTTAGCATTTTAGTTTTTCTTTTTTCTTATTGTCAAATTGGCTTGCTTATGTATTGCTCTTAAATGAGTGTTTAAATTATGAAAGTCAATAAAGCTCTTTTTTATTTCCGGATTTACAAAATAAGTTACCGTTTCATTATCATTTGTGTCAGATATATAATTGTAAATTTCATCTTCTCCACCGTTTTCTTCAACCCAACGAGATACAACATCTTTAAAATCTAAATCATAGTGGTCAATATGAACATCATTCATAGAATTTACAATTACACCAGAAACGGGACACACAAATGGCAATTTAACACTTTTCCTCATTTTGTAGATTAATGGCTCAATTGCATCTCTACAAGCCATATTTATATCTTTCATTTTTATTTCTTTACCATCAATACATGTATATACAGAAATATCTGTTTCAGTACCATCCTCGCGTACAATATAAAAACATTTTGTATTATACCTACCAGCTCTTTTAACTTTTATGCAAACAATATTTTGCCCTTTAGTCTTTGACTTATATCTAGGATGTTGTTTAAACAAATCACATAGGAAATCAAAATCTTCTCCTGAGGTAAAATTATCAATCCCAGAGTTTAGAATATTACTACATTTCTTTTTTGTTTCTGTTTTATTCATACTATTTATTTTTTAGGCAAATATATGAAATAAAAAAATATTTAAATGAACATTTAAACACAGAAATAGAAGCAATAGCGGATATACGGGAACATTATGGGAACATTTTATTAAAAAGAAAAGAGCTAAATATTTGATTTGCAAATACTTAGCTCTTTTTCTTGTACCCAGACCCGGGGTCGAACCGGGATGGATGTTACTCCACTGGTGTTTGAGACCAGCGCGTCTACCGATTCCGCCATCTGGGCATTTGTTTTTCGTTTGCGTGTGCAAAGGTAAACACAATTTTCTGAATACACAAGAAAAATGCTGATTTTTATCAAAAAATCTCTTGTTGTCCTTGTATTACACAAGCAGCAACAAGAGATTATATAGTTTCACCGTTTATTTCTGACGAATAAAGATGTTTATCGGAGTTCCCGAAAGTTTCCAGCGTTCACGAATCTTATTTTCAAGGAAACGACGGTAAGGCTCTTTCACGTATTGCGGCAAGTTGGCAAAGAACACAAATGAAGGAACCTGTGTATTCGGCAACTGAGTGATATACTTAATCTTGATATACTTTCCTTTATTTGAAGGTGGCGGATAAGCCTCAATCAGCGGCAGAAGTTCCTCGTTCAGACGAGCAGTCGGGATTCTTGTCGTACGTGCCTGGTAAACTTCCTTCGCCAGTTCAAGCACTTTCAGAATACGTTGTTTTGTCAATGCTGATGTAAAGACAATCGGAAAGTCTGTAAAAGGAGCCAGACGATCACGAATCGCATCTTCATATCCTTTCATTACCTTAGCCGTTTTATCCTCAATCAAGTCCCATTTGTTGACAACTACCACAAGTCCTTTCTGGTTTCGCTGTACCAAAGAGAAGATGTTCAAATCCTGACCTTCGATACCACGTGTAGCATCCAGCATCAGAATACATACATCCGAATTTTCGATGGAGCGGATGGAGCGGATTACAGAATAATATTCCAGGTCTTCGCTTACTTTATTCTTTTTACGGATACCGGCTGTATCGACCAGATAGAAATCAAAACCAAACTTATTGTAACGGGTATAGATAGAATCACGCGTAGTACCCGCAATTTCTGTCACAATATTACGGTCTTCTCCAATAAAGGCATTGATAATAGACGATTTTCCGGCATTCGGACGTCCTACCACGGCAAAGCGAGGTATATCATCATCCAAAATTTCAGGAGTTTCCTTCTTGAACTTACTCAATACCAAATCCAGCAAGTCACCTGTACCACTTCCACTCAAAGCAGAGACACAGTAAGGATCACCCAAGCCTAAGGAATAAAACTCAGCCGCATTATACTGCAGGTCATTATTATCCGTTTTATTTGCTACTAAAAGTACAGGGGTCTTGGAACGGCGCAAGATTTCAGCTACTTCCATATCCAAATCAGTAACTCCATTCATTACGTCTACCACAAACAGAATGACATCGGCTTCATCAATTGCCAGCATTACCTGTTTGCGAATTTCCTCCTCGAATACATCATCCGAATTGACTACCCATCCTCCGGTATCTACTACTGAGAATTCCTTTCCCAGCCATTCCGACTTACCATACTGTCGGTCGCGGGTTGTACCGGCCTGTTCATTCACAATCGCCTGACGACTCTTGGTCAGACGGTTAAACAGTGTCGACTTTCCCACATTGGGACGTCCCACAATCGCAACTAAATTTCCCATAATTATCTTCATTTACGGCTTCGCAGCCGATATTAATCCAATTGATAACCAAAATTCTTCAATTCCTTGTCAGAGCTTCTCCAGTCCTTATCCACCTTGACGAATGTCTCCAGATAAATGGATTTACGGAAGAAGTGTTCCAACGTCTTACGTGCTTCAGTAGCCACTTTTTTCAAGGCTTTTCCCTGACGACCGATAATAATACCTTTCTGAGAATCGCGTTCCACATAAATTACCGCATTGATATGGATGCTTTTCTCGTCTTCCTTGAACTGTTCTACTACGACCTCTACTGAATAAGGAATCTCCTTGTCATAATACAACAAGATTTTTTCACGGATAATCTCTGTCACAAAGAAACGGGCAGGCTTATCCGTCCATTGGTCCTTTCCAAAATAAGGAGGAGAATCCGGCAACAGCTCCTTAATGCGCTTCATCACCACATCCACATTGAATTTGGCCATTGCAGAGATAGGAATAATTTCCGCTTCCGGCAACATTTCGTGCCATTCATCCACCAATTTCACCAAATCCTCCTGATTGGTCAGGTCAATCTTGTTAATCAGCAACAAAACCGGCACCTTCAAGTTGCGCACCTTTTCCATAAACTCCGCATTCTTGTCCGGTTTTTCCACCGTATCAGTAACATACAGCAACACGTCTGCATCTACCAATGCCGATTCCGAGAAGTTGAGCATAGACTCCTGAAGCTTATAATTAGGCTTCAATACCCCCGGAGTATCAGAGAAGACAATCTGCATATCCTCCGTATTAAGAATACCCATAATACGATGGCGAGTTGTCTGAGCCTTGAAAGTTGCGATGGAGATACGTTCCCCCACCAGCAAGTTCATCAAAGTAGATTTTCCGACATTCGGATTACCTACAATATTCACAAATCCGGCTTTGTGCATAAGTAAATATTAGTTCACAGACAAAAAAACGCATCGATTGGGATGCGTTTTTTGTCTGTAGTGTTAATTCTTTCTTTATTTATTTCCGTCATAACCCCACTTCACATAGCAGGCACCCCAGGTAAATCCTGCACCAAACGCAGTGAAGATGATATTATCGCCCTTCTTCAGTTGCTTTTCATAATCCCATAAGCAAAGTGGCAAAGTTCCGGCACTGGTATTACCATAACGCTGGATATTAATCATCACCTTATCCAATGGAACTTCCAGACGAGAAGCAACCGCATCAATGATTCGCAGATTTGCCTGATGAGGTACAATCCAGTTGATATTGTCCTTGTTCAAGCCATTACGTTCTGCAATCTGAGCCGTTACGTCAGACATATTAGATACAGCATATTTAAATACCGTTCTACCTTCCTGATACAGATAATGCATCTTATTGTCAATTGTAAAATAAGAAGGAGGACAAACCGAACCACCTGCTTTCATGTGCAGGAATGGAAGTCCTTTACCATCTGTACGCAAGATAGAATCCATGATACCATAGTCTTCTGTAGTAGCTTCTACCATGCAAGCCGCAGCACCGTCACCGAAAATCGGACATGTAGCGCGGTCTCCATAGTTCACCATTGAAGACATCTTATCTGCACCTACAATGATAATTTTTTTATGACGACCAGACTGAATCATGCTGGCAGCAGTTTCCATGGCATACAAGAATCCGCTACAAGCAGCCTGCAAGTCAAATGCATAGGCATTCTTCAATCCCAGTTTGTCACAAAGAATAGAAGCAGTAGAAGGGAAATGATAGTCAGGAGTTGTAGTAGCTACAATCACGCAATCAATAGAAGCCGGATCCGAGTCCGTTTTCTGCATCAACTGCTTGGCAGCCTTACGGGCCAAATATGAAGTTCCCAAACCTTCTTCGTTCAGGATACGTCTTTCTTTCACCCCGATACGAGTCATAATCCACTCATCGTTGGTGTCAACCATTCTCGACAATTCTTCGTTTGTCAGGACATAATCAGGTACATATCCACCGACTCCTGTAATTACAGCATTTATTTTTTCCATCATTTCTTAATTTCGTGGCTTATAAAAAAACAGCCGAAGAGCCGAAATGGCTCTCCGGCTTTAATTTCCCTGGAACATGCAAAGATGTTCTACAAAGCGTCAAGTTATTAAAGAGCAGCTTCCTTTTCGATAGCTAATTTACCTCTATAATAACCACAAGCCCCACATACTGTGTGATAAACATGCCATTCGCCACAGTTCGGACAAATAGCTAAAGTAGGAGCAACTGCCTTGTCATGAGTTCTTCTCTTCGCAGTTCTCGTTTTTGATTGTCTTCTTTTAGGATGTGCCATTTTTCTAAACTTTTATTTAATTATTATCTAATATTTTCTTCAATTCGTTCCATCTCGGATCTATCTCACGTGCTTCTGAAGGCTCATCTGTCATTTCCTCCTCATCCAGGAAGTCATCCATTTCATCTTCTTCATCTGCAGAAGTACGCAAATGTTTGTTCAAGGCCCCCATCATACCTTTATTACATTTTCCGGGAGCATGCACATGCTTCATCGGTATGCTCAATGCGATAAACTCGTACATAAACCAAGCGACGTTAATATAACCGTCTTCTTCCGGCACAATCACCATATCGTCTTCGTCCGAGAATTCGAGTCCGAGTTTTACCTTCAATGTGTCATCCGTTTCTACCGGCAACTCCATGTCATCCAGGCAGCGGTCGCACGGCACAACTACGGAACCCTCAATATGGAAATTCAAGACATAAATGCCCATTGTTTTCTTCACATCCAACTGCACCTGCAGTTTTCCTTTTTGAATCTCCGGAGCATCAATATCCGCGAAGAACTGATTTGTCAGTGAAAACTCATAATGAGCCGAGTTTTCCTTCATGTTCTTCAATTCTATTTTATATGTAGCAAGTTTTCCCAAGTCGCAATACTATATAAATCGGGCGACAAAGATACAAATAATAATTCATTTTATCTAGTCTTTCTACTTTTTATTTATTAAAAATACTTGTTTCACTTCGAATCTGCCTTCTTAATACCTATTTTAATATACCCATATTTCCTAATCATTAAGACCAGAACGCTATTGCTTTCCTCTCCTTTATCTTTAAAGAAGTAACATTGCACCCTGATAGAGTAGAGTTTTAATATAATTAACCCTAATATCGTAAATAAATATAGTATTAATAGCACATTTAATTAGTAAATTAAGTAACTTTGCGGCACATATCAAAGAAATAAAACCTTATCTGTATGTTAACTCAAATAATTAATGCCCGTATTTTAACTCCACAAGGTTGGTTAAAAGACGGTTCTGTACTAATCAGAGACAACAAAATCCTGGAAGTAACTAATTGTGACCTGGCTATCGTCGGGGCGACACTTATTGATGCAAAAGGAATGTATATCGTACCGGGAGGAGTCGAGATCCATGTACATGGTGGAGGTGGACGTGACTTTATGGAAGGATCTGAAGATGCGTTCCGCGCAGCTATCAAGGCTCACATGCAGCATGGTACCACAAGTATTTTCCCGACGCTTTCTTCGTCTACCATTCCTATGATTCGTGCGGCTGCTGAAACTACGGAAAAATTAATGAGTGAACCTGACAGTCCGGTACTTGGACTCCATTTGGAAGGACATTATTTCAACATGAAAATGGCAGGGGGACAGATGCCGGAAAATATCAAGAACCCTGATCCAGAAGAATACATTCCACTTTTGGAAGAAACCCACTGCATCAAGCGATGGGATGCTGCTCCCGAACTTCCGGGTGCTATGCAATTCGGTAAGTATATCACTTCAAAAGGTGTATTAGCCTCAGTAGGACATACACAAGCTGAGTTTGAAGACATCTATACAGGATTCTACGCCGGCTATACTCATGCCACACATTTCTATAATGCGATGCCGGGATTCCACAAACGTCGTGAATACAAGTACGAAGGAACCGTAGAAAGTATCTACCTAATGGACGACATGACCGTAGAAGTAGTAGCCGACGGTATCCATGTTCCTCCTACCATTCTTCGTCTGGTACACAAAATCAAAGGAGTGGAAAAGACAGCTCTGATTACTGACGCATTGGCATGTGCTGCCAGCGACAGCAAAGAAGCCTTCGACCCTCGTGTCATCATTGAAGATGGGGTTTGTAAACTGGCCGACCGTTCCGCACTGGCAGGTAGCATCGCCACCATGGACCGCCTAATCCGTACCATGGTACAAAAGGCTGAGATTCCATTGGAAGATGCAGTCAGAATGGCTTCAGAAACACCTGCCCGCATTATGGGTGTGCTCGACCGCAAAGGTACACTGGAAAGAGGAAAAGATGCAGACATCATCGCTCTTGACCGCGACCTGAACGTTCGTGCTGTATGGGCAATGGGAAAACTGGTGGAAGGTACCAACAAACTTTTTTAACGACTTAAATACTCGACAATTATGTTGACTCAAATCATAAATGGTCATATCCTTACCCCACAAGGATGGTTGAAAGACGGCTCTGTCCTCATTAGCGACGGAAAAATCCTGGAAGTAACCAACAGCGACCTGGCTGTTATCGGTGCAACAGTAATTGACGCCAAAGGCATGTATATCGTACCAGGATTTGTAAGCATGCACGCACACGGAGGTGCCGGACACGATTTTACAGAAGGTACTACCGAAGCTTTTCAGAAAGCTACACAAGCTCACCTGGCCCACGGAGCAACTTCTATCTTCCCCACACTAAGTTCTACCAGCTTTGATAATATCAAACGTGCAGTAACTACATGTGAGGAATTGATGAAAGCACCTGGAAACATTATTCAAGGACTTCACATTGAAGGTCCGTACCTCAATAAGAAAATGGCTGGTGCACAGTGGGAAGAGTTCCTGAAAGATCCAGATCCGGAAGAATACATTCCATTACTGGAAAGCACACAGTGTATCAAACGCTGGGACATCAGTCCGGAGCTTCCTGGAGGACATGACTTCGCAAGATATACTCGTTCCAAAGGTATTCTGACAGCAGTCACTCACACCGAAGCCGAATATCCGGAAATCAAGGCTGCATTTGAGGCTGGATTCACTCACGCCGCACATTTCTACAATGCAATGCCGGGATTTCACAAACGCCGTGAATATAAATATGAAGGTACAGTAGAAAGCGTATATCTGACCGACGGAATGAGTGTAGAAGTGATTGCCGACGGTATTCACCTGCCTGCTACCATCCTGAAATTAGTCTATAAGCTCAAAGGAGTAGAGCAAACCTGTCTGGTCACCGACGCACTTAAATATGCAGCCAACGAGGGAGGAACCATTGATGATCCGAAATATATCATCGAAAACGGAGTTTGTAAATTAGCCGACCACTCCTCACTGGCAGGAAGTCTGGCAACCATGGATGTACTGATTCAAACCATGGTGAAAAAA
>ULYY01003230.1_pt1 | contig 10111 bp, 10 predicted proteins | sample 1962601 | NCBI WGS metagenome assembly ULYY01 (sample SAMEA4835875, study PRJEB28245) | human gut metagenome | biome: gut microbiome; material: fecal sample | place: Denmark | collected 2008 | reverse complement strand
AATACGCTCGGCCGGAGCCTCTGCGCCGGCATCCGTCGGATCGACGGCCGCAGCAGGGGAACCGGAGAGCCTCTGCAGATCTTCGTGAGCGGGGACGGATAAATGAGCCAAAGCGAGCCCCGTTTGCGTGAGCGCACCGGAACCCGCGGCGGCGGCGCCGACGCCGTTGCCCAAGACTGCGGTACGGGAACCGCGCGGGAGGCGCCCGTCAGCCAACAGGCGCAGTGCGCCGCAGAAATCGCTGAGGGAATCCGTGGCGACGGCACCGGCCTTTTTGACGGCGGCGCGGAAATTGTCGGGTTCGGCGACGGGGGCATTAAGGCGAGCCGCGGTCAAGGCGGAAATACCTTCGGAGTCCGGGCCATAGAGAATCAGAACGGGTTTTATGCGGGAAGCGGCCCGAACGGCGGAAAAGAAGGCTCGGGGGCGGCGCAGCGCCAGAACGTCGACGGCGATGACCTGAGTGTCTTCGTCTTCCACCAGGCAGTCGATGACTTCGTCCAACGCAATGTCGGTTTCGGCGCCGACCGACACGACGGACGAAAAGCCGAAACGGTACTTTTCCGCGTAGTCCAAGAGCGCGGCGGCGGTTGTCGTGGTCTGCGCAATGAGGCCGATGTGTCCCGACAGAGGCAGACGCGGCCAGTAACTCACGTTGAGGCCGGATTTCGGACGAATGAGCCCGGTGGAATCGACGCCCACCAAGCGGATTTTGCTTTTGCGGGCGATGTCGGCAAGTTTCTCGCGCCACAGGCGGTTTTCGGTGAATTCGCCTTCCCCGGGGGTGACGAGCACGTTTTTGATGCCGGCTTTGGCGCAGTCATTCAGAAGCGATTCAACGCGGCGGCTTGACGTGGCAATGACGGCTAAGTCGGGCGGCTGCGGAAGATCCGCGAGCTTTGCCCAGCAGGGGGTGAGGCCGATGTATTTGTACTTGGGGTTGACGGGATAGGCTTCCAGAACCCGGCGGCTGTTCATGACGCCGCGCCAAATGAAGCTGCCGCGGCTGCCTTCCCGGTCGCTCGCGCCTAAGACGGCGACGCTCTGGGGATTGACGGCGGAAAGGAGACGATGAGTGTTGGACATGAACGAAGCAAAAAATGATGAAAGTTTGATAAGTCTAATGAGTTCCTCAGGCGGAGGCCTCCATGGCGGAGAACGGAACAGCAAAAAGGCCGTTGCCGAGGCTGAAGAGTTTTTCGCCGGCGTACAGTACGACACCGGTGAAGTTCGCAACCTGTTGAGAGAACCAACGAAGGTGTCGGAAGTCTTCCGTATTGACGGATTCGGCGGCCGTAATTTCAATACCGAGAAAACGGTCTTCTGCGTTGCGGATCAAAAAATCGATTTCCTGATTGTTTTTGTTTCGAAAATTACGCATTGATCATAGCAGATGAAGAACGTGCTAGGGGCAGCAAGTATGCCCGTACGCTGAAATAGTATCGCTATTTGCCGGGTCGATGAAGTGCATTCCCCTCAGCGCAATAGTTACGTTGAGTTCTAGTGAAACTGAGTCAGTGGCGAAATGGTGAAACGCAGACGCTTCGTTCGAAAGGGCGGAGATAAGGTGATCGCAGAGGCTCCGAAGTAACTGTGAACCCCGCGACTTTAATTGTCGGGAGCTGCCAGAGAGGTTCGTCAGCGAACGGACGTGCGACAATGACGCCTGACGGGCGCCGGACATGCGGACGCCGTGAGGAAGAAACACAAATGACGACAGAAGCGATCCCCGCGCCCAAGGCGTGGAAGAAGCCGGACGGGACGACGGTCTCCTGCACGGAAAAAGTGAAGGTGCTGGAAGAAAATTGGCGCGACATTCGCGAAGCCCTGCAGGATGCGTTGGACGACGCCATCTTAATGGGATGCACCGAGAGTCAATTCAAGGCGGAATATAAGCGCCTTGTGGAAAGCCTCACGACGGACTATCGGGAAGAAAAAAGTAAGGCCCCTGGGTTTTCCGTAGTGAAGTGCGACCATTGGGTGCTCACGGTTGCAGACGTCGAAAAAAGTCGCGCGTTTTACGTGGGGGCGCTCGGCATGACGGAAGAAACGTTCGGGAACGGACGCACGGCCTTCGTGTATGCCACGGGAAAAGTGAATCTGCACGTCGCCTCCGCTGAAGCGATTTTGCCGCGGGCGGCGGCGCCGACGCCGGGTTCCGCGGATTTGTGCCTCATTGTGAGTCGCCCTGTGGCGGAAGTAAAAGACATTCTTGCGGGGAAGGGTATTACCGTGGAACTGGGGCCTGTGGAACGAACGGGGGCGTTTCATAAGCTGACGTCGATCTACGTGCGGGATCCCGACGGGAACCTTGTGGAGTTGGCGAACGAACGGTTCAGTGAGTAGCCCGGTGGTTTCCGGACAGCAAAAAGCCCGCTCAAACGGCGGGCTTTTTGCTTGAACGACGGGAAGGTTATTCGGCCTTCGTCACCGTTTTGCGAACCGTGGTTTTGCGCACGGTCGTCGTTTTCGACGCCGACTTTTCAGCCTTCGCTTTCTTGGCGGCTTCTTTCTGCTGTGCAAGCGCCGCAGCCTTGCTTTCCGCCTTCTTCTGCACCAGGCTCTTTTCGGGCTTGGTGGGCTTCAGAATGCGTTTGGATTCCGCGGCCTTGCGTTCGGCTTCAGCTTTTTCTGCAGCTTCCGCGGCTTCTTCTTCCTGCGTACGCATGGAGATGCGCACGATCGGAGGCGCCACCGTGGCGTTTTCTTCCTTCACGCCCCAAAGCTTCAGCAGATCGGCTTCACTCGGTACCGTACCGCGGTTGCGGCGGGCGACGACGCTCGCGCGCACCAGCTTTTCGATGTCGGGCAGCGGCAGCCGGTTGAGATCCATGAAATTGATGAGACTATGTTCTGCATCAAACCCTTTGATCGTCTGAACAAACGGTTCGATAATAGAATTCTCGGCGACGTAGAGCGTGAGGCACTTCTCCCGCGATTCGAGAGCAAAGAGCGGACTGCCGCTCAGTTCATAGAACACCAAACCGAGGCGTTTGCTTTCACGCACGCCTCGGGCGGCTCGACGAATCAGGCTGGCCACCCGCGCCATCGCCACGCGTCGATCCGGCGGCAGACTCTGCAGGAAAACGCCCAAAACCGTAGCCCCTACCATAAATTCATCCCCCTAAAATTCCTCAAAAACCAAAAGCGCAGAAATGAGAAGACAATCCGCGCGAACCTATTATTTTACCTGAAATTTCTTAGGAATGTAAGAGTGAAAACCCTGTCACAGGCTGATTCTTCGGGAAAATTTCGGGCGTTCTGAGGGAAGAAAACGGTTATTTCGGCAGGTTGCTCTTGTAGAAGGTATAGCGCGCCGTGAAGTGAACGACGAGCATGTTGCCGAGGGAATTGCGGTTGCAGACGGCAGTCGGAATACCGCCTTTGGCCTCGTCGCGTTTGACCCAGCGGTAGGGCGTGAGCGTGCCGGTTTTGATTTTTCCCGCAGGCGTCACCCTAAAGAGGACGTCTTTTAAGTCGGCGTCGGTTTTGCCGGGGGCGGAACTCACGATTTTGGACGAGAGTTTGGATTTGTCGGGCGCCGTGAAGTTGAAGTCCGCGCCCTGCGTGGCGATCTTGCGGCCGGCAGGGTTCATGAGCACGACCTCCGGCGCAATAAAGCGCCACCAGTAGCCGTCCTTGTCGGCGGAACACTGGAATTTCAGCACGCCGGCTCCGGTAAGGACGAGGTCGGGCTTGGCGGTGGCGTCCTCCGGATCAACGGGGCCGGGCCCGAAGGGGTTGAAGCCGGCGCAGCCGGTGAGAAGAAGCGTAACTGCAAGAAAGAGACGGCGCATGGTGTTTTCAGCGGATGGTATTAGGAGACAAGGATGATTTTAGTGATTGAGACGCTACGAGAGTGTTCCCGTCGTCTCCGTCGGCACGTCCCGGAACTTTTTGGTACTGAAGTCGATGTTCATGCGGGACGCCGCGAGAACGGCAACGAGTGCGAGAAAAAGGAGCCCCGCGCACACGAAGTAGGGGCTTCCCGCGAGCACGTTGTCCGTATGCCGCGCGGAAAACATCAGCAGAGGCGTCCCTAAGGCCGGTGCCAAGGCTCCCGTGAGGGAATTTAAGGAACTCACGGCGCCCATGGATTTCCCTTGTTCCGTTTTGAGCGTACGGCGGCTGATTTCCCCCGTCAGTACCGGTGTTGCCGCGCTCATGACGGCATAGATGCAGCAGGCGGCGGATGCTGCGATGCCCCAGGGGGACAAGGCGACGAACGCCATGGCGGCCGATCCGATGACAAGTGCCCCCAAAACGATCTCCCGCGGCCGCACGAAGCGAATAAGGCGCTGCAGCACGACGCCCTGCATGAAGGCAATCGAAAGTCCCAGCGCAAAGACGGAAAGCCCGATCGCGAGCGGCGTAAACCCGTAACGGAATTCCGTATAAAGCGCCCAGGTGCACTGCATCAGGGCGTTTGCGAGGCTCGTGAGCGTGAGAATCAGCAGGAATAGGCGGTTGGCGGGTACCCGCGTTACGTCAAAGAGCGCACGCAGAGGGTTGTTGTTGCGCCAAGAAAGGGGTTTGGCAGCACGTTCGGTGAGTGACTCCGGCAGTACGAAAGCACCGTAAAGGAAATTTAAGAGCGCCACGGCCGACGCCGCCATAAAAGGCCAACGGGGATCGCTGTCGCCCAAAAGACCGCCGACGGCAGGCCCCAAAACGAACCCGACGCCGAACGCTGCGCCGATTTTGCCGAACCCCGAACAGCGCCCGACGCCCTGCGTGACGTCGGCAATGTAGGCTTGAGCCACGGTCATGTTGGCGGACATCATGCCGCCGACGACGCGGCTCGCAAGAATCAGAACGAGCGACCCGGAAAAAGCCGGGACGGCAAACGTGAGTCCCAGTCCCAAAATGCCGCCCAAGAGAACGGGACGGCGGCCGATCCGATCGGAAAGCGCCCCTAAGAGGGGGCTGCTTACGAACTGCATCACGCCGTAACTCAGCATGATGAGGCCGTACCACCACGTCTGAGCGTCGCGGGTTTCCGAGAGTGTCCCGATCAGCCGCGGCAGTACCGGCACAATGAGCCCGATGCCCAAAGCATCCAAAAAGATGCAGGCCAAAATGAATCCGACGGCGGGCTTGATGGGCATGGTAAACAGGGGGTGGTTAATAGACGTTGCAACGGGAGGATCATAGAGGAAACGAATCCCGGCGGCGTCGCAGCGAAGAAGCGATGTGCCGACGCGGTAAACTCAGAAGATCTCAAAACAAGAAATCTCACTATGAACTTCATTCCCGTGACGCCGGCTTCTGCGTCCGTTCTGACTTCGTTTTTACCGGCTTTCGGTACCGGTGACGCCAATCATTCGGTGGGCGCCTTGGTGACGCGTGCGTCGGAACACGACACGCACTATGCCGTCTTGGAAAACCGACTGTTGATCCGCTGGCGGCCGACGGCGCAGGCTCCGATGATGTGGATGATGCCGATGGGGGAGACGCCGGACGCAGCCTTGTGGCGGGCGCTGGAAGCGGAAAGTCGGCGTTTGGGAGAGCCCCTGCGGTTTTGGGGGACGGTGCCGGTAATGAAGGCGGTTTTGCGGGCGGCGTTTCCGGGGCGAATGCTGGACGTGACGACGACCGAAGACTGGTGGGACTACCTTTATGAACGAGAGGCGTTTGTGACGCTTTCCGGTCGGGCGCTGCACGGGAAGCGAAATTTCGTGAAGCGCTTTTGGACGGCACATCCGGCGGCAGAATTCATGCCGCTTACGCGGGGAAATATCCCGTTGTGCGAAGCGTTTCTTTCCGATTGGTATGCGGCGTTCGGGGAACTTACGGACGGGTTGTTCGCGGAAAAGGCGGCGATTGCGACGGCGTTTCAGCATTGGGAGACGCTCGGGATGACGGGGGGCGCCTTAGTGGAAGCCGGAAAGGTTTTGGGTTTTACCTACGGCGCGACAGTGGCGCCGAATATGTTTGCCGTACACATTGAAAAGGCGGCGCGTTCTGTGACGGGGGCGTACCCGGCGCTGTCGCAGTGTTTGGCAAAGACGTTGCCCGACTCGGTGACGGTTCTCAACCGGGAAGAGGATTTGGGGATTCCCGGGCTGAGAAAAGCGAAATCCGAGTGGGCGCCGTGTGCGAGAAATGAGAAAGGCTGGATGACTATGCAATGACTAGTCACGGAGACAGCAAATGGGAACCACCAATACGCCGTCTTCCCGCTGGTAGGCAAAGTCACCGACGGCGGTGAGAACCATCAGGAAAGAGGGTTTGCCCATTTTTTCGACGTCAATCTTTGCGGCCAGCCTTCGAAGTGTTGATGCACCGTGTTCGACGGCGGCATCGCCGCCCAATTTAATTTCAATGAGGCCGAATGAGCCATTCCGTCGGTGAAGTACGGCGTCGCATTCCAGATTGTTTTTGTCGCGATAGTGGTAAACCTCACCGTCAAGCGCGTCGGCGTAAACCCGCAAGTCTCGGATACAGAGGGTTTCAAAAATAAAGCCGAACGTTTCAGGGTGAAGCACCAGATCGTGCGGGCCGATGCCTAAGGCAGTGGCACACAGCGAAGGATCAGAAAAGTAGCGAGTGTCACTGGTGCGGATGGTGGTTTTGGAACGAAGGTTGGGGTTCCATGCTTTCAAATCTTCGATGACGAAGATTTGTTGGAGCGCGTTGAGGTAACTGCTGACGGTTCTGCGATTCTCCGCGTCCGAGTTGACTAACTGCATGTCTTGAATAAGGGCGGAAATTGGGGTCTGACTGCCTTGATTTCGGGCGTATGACCGAAGCAGTCTTCTGGTCTGATCAGGATTTCGCTCAATACCGTCAATACGGGAAATATCCGTATTGACGATGGCATCGCAGTAATTGGTGGCATGTAGAAGTGCTGCTTGTTTAGAAAGTTCCAGCGCTGCCGGCCAGCCGCCTCGGCAGGCCATAAAAGCGACGGCTTCCAGGTCATAATCGTTAGTACAGGCAATGTCTAAATGGCCGTCAAAAAGTTCGCGCAAACTCACCTGACCGTTTGATTCACCGGATTCAAAAAGACTCATGGTGCGCATCTTGAGCCAAGCAAAACGGCCGGTGCCGGAATGGAAAATTTTGCTCCGATCTGCGGGAACGGCGGATCCTGTGAAAATAAATTGTCCAACTTCTTTTCGATGATCAATTTCGAAGCGGGCCGTATCCCATAGTTCGGGGGCAATCTGCCATTCGTCGACCAATCGGGGTGTTGCCCCTCGCAGCAGTAGGTTGGGGTTTAATTTGGCCAGGGACAGATTGCGTTTTTGGTTGGTGGGATCACTCATGTAAATCTGACTGTTGCTGGCTTCTTCGGCTGTGGTGGTTTTTCCACATTGCTTTGGCCCTTCAATCAGTACGCCGCCAACCGCAGATAGTTGTTGGTGTAAAAGACTGTCGATAATTCTTGGACGATAGTTTGTTTTATAAGCCATTTATATATGTTTATTGCTAAATGAATAAATGTTTGACGCTCAGTCTTCTGACCAAGTTGGCTAAATTTTATCGACTTCTTTGATCAAATTGGCTGTATTTTGACTACCAACTTGGCCGAAATATGTCCTGTTTTCTGATCAAGTTGGCTGTGTTTCAGTGTGTTTTCTGATCAAATTGGCTGAATGGAAAATCGTTTCGACCTCAGCCGATGACGTTCCAATAACCTGAGCGGTTGTTTCCGAGTAAGCACCCTATGCACTTCACGAAGGGCACTTCGGCATTCCTGCTGTGCAGCGTCCTTTCGGCGTTCTCCAAAATTTACGGCAATGAAGCGTCGCTGATTCGGAAGGACGGTGAAAGCCGGGAGGAATTCTTGACACGCGTAAAGAAGCGCCGTCAGTCTTATGCCAAGCCGCTGATGAAAAACATCGACATCATCATGTGTGAACTGGCCAAGAAAGAAACTAAAACGAATTCGGCCGGTGTTTTCGAGTCCGCCGATAAAACCAAGCAGATCGGTTTCACCGTAGCGTATTACATGAATCGCCGTGACAGCTTTCATGTGTTTCTTGAAGACCCGGAAGTGCCGTCGGATTCCAATGCGGTTGAGCGAACCATATGACCGCTGACGGTTCTGCGAAAAGCGACAGATTTCAAACAATCCCGTGACCGAACAGAGAGCCTGTGTATACTCATGTCGCTGTATGAAACGGCCAAAGCAAACAACATCCGCGATATTCCTGCGTGGTTGTTGGCGTGCGGTCGTGCCTACTATTTGTACCGCGCCAACCGAACGCTGACTCGACGAATGCAGGAAGGCTTTAAGGCGGGGCTGGATAAGAATGAATTGCTCGACGCGCGGATTACGGCCTTTGCGGACGATGCCAGCGATGGTTTCGACTGGACGCCTTACCTGCCCTGGAACTTTAGGCAGTAGCCCACTGGCTTTCCCTTGACGAAAATGACCGCCGCGGCGGTCGTTTTTTTTGGGGGGTTCCCGAGAAAACCAAGTGCATAGGGTGCTTACCAAAGAAATTCTCGAGGGCATCTTTCTTCGGGTGACCTCACAATTTTGTAGGAAATAATTCGAGGAAAAGTCGCTAAAACCCCGAATTTTCTAAGAACAACTGCCTAAATTCGATCTTGTTAGTTGCATTTGTATCTAAGTGTGTCGTATCCTGAAGCCGTTGATGAATCGCAGTGCGCGAAGCATCGTCAGGAATAACGCGGAGAGGCGCTTTCGAAAGATAGGATCTCCGACCTGATGACGGACGACTTTTTGGTGTGCCGAAAGCCCGAAAATGAAACGGCTGAGACTTCGAAATGGTTTTTTCTCTGAAACCGGCGCCTGCTTACGGAGATAACCAAAATGGTAGAAAAGAAAAAAGCCCTATTTCACCGCGCGATGCCCCTTATCCTAGGCGGGTCGCTCGTGAAGCAGATTGTCATTGCTCTCATCTTGGGCTCGCTTACGGCGTACTTCATGCCGGGGCTTGCTGTCGACATGGGCTTTCTGGGGACGCTTTTTGTGTCCGCACTGAAGGCCGTGGCACCCGTACTCGTTTTCGTACTCGTGGGGGCGGCGATCGCCAACCAGGACGTGAACGCCGACAGTCACATTAAGCCTATTCTCGTCATTTACTTGGTGGGTACGTTTGCAGCGGCGGCGACCGCCGTGGCGGCAAGTTTCCTTTTCCCCGTGTCCATTCAGTTGGCGACCGAAGGCGCGAAGGCCGCGGCGCCGGGCGGCATTGCCGAAGTGCTGAAGAATCTCTTCCTCTCGGTGGTGGATAATCCCGTACACGCGCTTTTAAACGCTAATTACATCGGCATTCTTGCCTGGGGCGTGGGTCTCGGCATTGCGATGAAGAAGGCTTCGAACCGTACCCGTGAAACGCTTAACGATCTTGCCGACGGCGTGGAATTCATCGTGCACGTGGTGATCCGTTTCGCGCCCCTGGGCATTTACGGGTTGGTCTCGAACACCTTTGCGACCGAAGGGTTCGGCGCGCTCGTGGGGTACGCGCAGCTTTTGGTGCTTCTCGTCGGGTGCTTCTTCTTCGTGGCGCTGGTTTTGAATCCCATCATCGTTTGGATTTGCACTCGTAAGAATCCCTATCCGCTTACGCTCATCACCCTGCGTGAGTCCGGCGTGATGGCATTCTTCACCCGTTCTTCGGCGGCGAACATTCCGGTCAACATGAATCTGTGCCGCAAGCTGAAGCTTCCCGAAGACACCTTCGGCGTATCGATCCCCCTCGGTGCGACCATCAACATGGCGGGCGCGGCGATCACGATCACGGTTCTGGCGCTCTCGGCCTGCACGACGCTGGGCGTGCATGTGGACGTCTTCACCGCGATCCTTCTCTCGGTGGTGGCTTCGCTCTGCGCCTGCGGTGCGGCAGGTGTGCCGGGCGGCTCCTTGATGCTCATCCCCTTGGCCTGCAGCCTTTTCGGGATCGACAACGGGACGGCGATGCAGGTGGTGGCCGTGGGCTTCATCATCGGCGTGCTGCAGGATTCGGCGGAAACCGCGTTGAATTCGTCGTCCGACGTGCTCTTCACGGCGGCCGCGTGCCTGCGTGCGAAACGCCTCGAAGAAGAAGCGGCAAAGAAGTACGGCGCTGACTGATTTTTCAAAAAGCTGACATAACGAAAGGCCGATTCGGGACGCATTCCGGGTCGGCTTTTT
>ULYY01059625.1_pt1 | contig 10119 bp, 10 predicted proteins | sample 1962601 | NCBI WGS metagenome assembly ULYY01 (sample SAMEA4835875, study PRJEB28245) | human gut metagenome | biome: gut microbiome; material: fecal sample | place: Denmark | collected 2008 | reverse complement strand
TGGCAGGCTTAGTATTAGTTAATGGTCAAAAAATAGATAAACCGGGAACTATGGTAAAAGAAGATGCTGTTATCCGTGTTTTAGGTGATAGTATAGGATATGTAAGCCGTGGAGGTTTAAAATTAGCGAAAGCCATCAAAGAATTTAAATTAGATTTAACAGATTTAGTTGTAGCAGATATTGGCGCTTCAACAGGTGGTTTTACAGATTGTTCTTTACAAAATGGAGCAAAAAAAGTTTTTGCTATAGATGTAGGCTATGGACAATTAGCATGGTCATTGCGTACAGATGAACGTGTAGTAAATATGGAAAGAACAAACATTCGCTATGTTACACCAGAAGATATAGGAGAACCTATAAACTTTGCTTCTATCGATGTAGCCTTTATCTCTTTAGATAAAGTTTTACCTGTAGCTAAAACTTTACTTAGCGATGATGGTAAAATAGTTGCTTTAATAAAACCTCAATTTGAAGCAGGAAAAGATAAAGTAGGTAAAAAAGGCGTAGTTCGTGAAGCTAGTGTACATGAAGAAGTAATCAAAAAAATCGTAGATTTAAGTACACAATTAGAATTTGTACCTAGAGAATTGACATATTCTCCAGTAAAAGGGCCAGAAGGAAATATTGAATATTTAATTTTATTAGATTTAGATAAACAACATCAAAGTAATATTGATGACAATTTGATAAAAGATATTGTACAAAAAGCACATGCACAATTAGATAAATAGGGGGACAATATTTAATGAGAATAGCTATTTATCCTAATGTAACTAAATCAGGAGCTGGGGAGATTTTAGAAAGAGTAATAAAATTTGCTAATCAATATAATATTGAATTATTATTACCGCCAAAAGAAGGTAAATTTTTCTATCATGAAGAATTAATCAATCAAAACATTGAAAAAGAATATATTGATATGGCGATTAGCATCGGTGGAGATGGTACTTTATTAGGTCTTTGTAGAAGACTGGCTAAAAATGGTATACCTGTATGTGGTATTAATATTGGACATTTAGGATTTTTAGCAGATATTGAACCAGGAGAAATTGAAGCCAAACTGACAAAAATCATCAATAGACAATATAAAATAGAAGAGCGATTAATGTTGTCTGCATATATAAAAAGACAAGGGAAAATAAACTATATTGGCAGTGCTGTAAATGATGTAGTTGTAAGTAAATGCGGTGTATCACGTATGCTACATTTTGGTGTAGCTATCAATGATTATATGGTAACAAATTATAAAGCTGATGGATTGATAATATCGACTCCTACAGGTTCAACAGCATATTCTCTATCTGCTGGCGGACCAATTGTAAATCCTAAAGTAAAAGGAATTATATTGACACCAATATGCCCACATTCTTGCTTCATTCGTCCTATGGTTATTGATGAAAGTGAAAAAGTCGCTTTGAATATCATCAATATCATTAGCATGACAAAAAGAAGCGTAAATTTAACATTAGATGGACAAGAAGGCGTTGATATTGAGCCAGATGATGAAATTATAATTGAAAAAGCGAATTTTCCAGCACAGATAGTTAGATTTGAAGATAAAAATTTCTATCAAACATTTATGAATAAACTATGTTTATAATAGATAGATTTTTATTTTAAATTATAATAAAAGAGGAATTTTCCATGCAAAAGCTCAGTAACTCAATTCAGTTAGCACATTGCTTATTAAAAGATAGATTAAATGAAGCAAAAATAATAGTTGATGCTACAGCTGGAAATGGCAATGATACACTGTTTCTAGCTCAAAATGCCTTAAATAATGCTCAGATATATGCATTCGATATCCAAAAAGAAGCTATAGAAAATACAAAAGCTTTATTGATAAAAAATAAAGATAATATAAATTTACCACTAGAAAATATATCATTTATTCATGATTCACATGAAAATATTGATAACTATATACAGACAAAAGTAGATATAGCTATCTTTAATCTGGGATATTTACCAGGTGGAGATCATAAATTCACGACAAAAGACGATACAACATTAAAGACCATAGATAAAATCTTAAACAATTTAAATATAAATGGTTATGTTGCAATTGTTATGTATCCAGGTCATGAAGAAGGCTTAAAAGAGTATCAGTCTATAAAACTATTTGTAAAGGATTTACCTAAAAAATCTTTTACAGTAGGTTGGTATAAAATGATAAATCATAATTTTAATGCTCCAGCATTATGTTGGATTGAGAAAGTTGGTGAATATGCATGAAAGCTACACGCCATGCAAGAATTAAGGAAATTATTGAACATTCCGTTATTGAAACACAAGAAGAATTAGCAAATGCTCTAAGAGAACAACATATAGTAGTAACACAAGCTACTGTTTCTCGTGATATTAAAGAGTTAATGCTAATAAAAGTTCCTACAGGCGATGGAAGATATCGTTATGCTTATCCTACAGATAAGGAATTGATGTATTCTAAAAATCGTTTATTAAATTTATTTAGAGATTCTGTAGTTGGTTTGAACTTCAGTGAAAATATCATTGTAGTAAAAACTCTTCCTGGTGCAGCTAATGCAGTAGCTTCTACTTTAGATTATGCTAAATGGCCTGAAATCATAGGTACAGTAGCAGGTGATGATAATATTTTTATAGTAGTAAAACCTATATCTGCTGTAGAAGATATAATGAAAAGATTACAGGATATGCTTAATTAATTCGGGGGATATTCATGTTAAAAACACTATCAATTTGGAATTTTGCTTTGATTGAGCATGTACAAATAGATTTTGATAAAGGTCTTAATATACTTACTGGTGAAACAGGTGCTGGTAAATCTATTTTATTAGGTGCCTTAGGTATGGTTATTGGACGAAGAACAAATATTGATGCTATTCGCAGTGGTTGTGAATTTATGCGAGTAGAAGCTGTTTTTACTTTGGATAACAATTTAGTCAAAGATTTTTTAACTAAATATAATATCTTAGTTGAAGATGATGATTTAATCATAACTAGACAGATAAATATAAATGGTAAAAATAGCGTACAGATTAATAATTGTCATACGACAATGGCTATTTTACGCCAACTAGGTGAGTTATTAGTAGATATACATGGTCAACATGCTAATCAGGCATTACTAAAACCTATAAAGCAATTATCACTTATTGATATGTATGATGGCGATGCTATTCAAAAGCAAAAAGAAGCGTATTTAGAAAAATATTATCAGTGGTTACAAATAAAACAAAAATTAGCTGATAGTAAAATAAATACACAAGAAATGGCTCAGCGATTAGATATGCTGAAATGGCAAATCAACGAGATTGAAAATGCTAAATTGATTTTAGATGAAGATGAGAAATTAGAGTCTGAAATAAAAGTCTTAGCTAATGCAGAGAAGATATCATTATTGACACAAGATGCATATAAATTGCTTTATGAAGGTGAAAATGGTAAATTTGCTATTTTAAGTTCATTGAGCCAAGTACGCAAAGATTTAGAAAACTTAGCTCAATATGACGAAAATATGGCTAAAGTTCATCAAATATTAGATGAAGCTTATTTCCAAATACAAGATAGTGCAGACGAAATCCGCAGTTATGGTGAAAGTATAGATTATAATCCTCAAAAGTTAGATATGATGCAATCTCGATTGAATGATATCGACAAGCTGAAAAGAAAATATGGCAATACTATTGAGGAAATATTGAATTATTTAGCTAAAGCAAAAGAGGAATTGACCTATATTGAAAATTATGATGATAATCTTGCCAAACTAGAACAGGAATTATCTTTATTAGCAAAAGATGTATCCCAAGAAGCCTTAATTTTGCATGAATTACGTCAAAAAAGTGCCAAAGCTTTAGAAATGGCAATCATGAAAGAATTAGCTTCTTTATCTATGGCTGATGCGAAACTCGTCATAAATTTAACCTTGAATGATGATTTCACTGAAAATGGAGCAGATGATGTGGAAATTTTATTTTCTGCTAATTTAGGCGAAGATTTAAAATCCTTAGCTAAAATTGTTTCAGGTGGGGAATTGTCTCGTATTGCTTTAGCTTTAAAAACTATTACCGCAAAAAAAGATGATATTGATTTGATGGTATTTGATGAGGTGGATACAGGTGTTGGCGGGAAAACAGCTCAAATGATGGCTGAAAAAATTGCTCGCATTGCCCTATATAGACAAGTTATATGTATCACTCATTTACCACAGATTGCAGCGATGGCAGATGCTCATTTTTATATCAGTAAAGAGACTAAAAATAATAAAACCTTTACTACTATTGATGAAATTAATTATGATGCTAAACTCGCTGAAATTGCTAGAATGTCATCAGGCATAGATTTAACACAAGCTTCGCTTGAAAATGCTGAAGAAATGTTGACTAATGCTAGAAAGCGAAAAGAATTATTACATTTTGATGAATAAATTCAGAGAAGGTGATTTTAAATGATTAAATTTAAATATTATGGACATGCTTGTTTCTTGCTTGAAACAGATAATGAAAAATTATTATTTGACCCATTTTTGACAGGAAACCCAGTAGCAAGTATTTCTGCTGATGAAGTAGAATGTGATTATATTTTATTGACTCATGCTCATGGAGACCATTATGGAGATGCTACACAGATTGCACAAAAAACAGGTGCAAAAGTTATTTCCACTCCAGAAGTTTTGACAAAATTACCAAGTGATTATGAAAATGTTCATGGTATGAATTTAGGTGGTTCTTTTACTTTCCCATTTGGTATAGTAACTATGGTTCCTGCATTGCATAGTGCAGGCGTAGAAGGTGGAATACCTTGCGGTTTTGTAATTAAGTTCAATGATGATACTGTAGTTTATTTCGCTGGTGATACAGCTTTATTTAGCGATATGGATCTTATCGGCGAAAAACAACAAATTGATTATGCTATTTTACCAATTGGCAGTAATTATACTATGGACGCTAAAGATGCAGCTAAAGCTGTTCAATTATTGAATGCAAAACATGCTATTCCTGTTCACTATAATACATGGCCTGTTATTGCTGAAAATCCTGAAGCTTTTAAATCATATGCAGAAAGTATTTCACATGCTAGTGTAGATATCGTGCCTGTTGGTTCATCTTTGGATTTAGTAAAATAAGATGGAAAAATTAAAATTAATCGTTATTTTAGGGCCAACTGCTGTAGGCAAAACAAATCTTAGCATAGCTTTAGCTCAAAAGTTATCCACAGAAATAATCTCTGGCGATAGTATGTTAGTATATAAGGGTTTTGATATAGGTACAGCTAAACCTACATTAGAAGAAATGAAGGGAATAGAACATCATATCATTGATATTTTAGAGCCTTGGGAAAATTTTAATGTAAGTGATTTTCATGATAAGGTTAAACCTTTAATTGAACAGATAAATAATGAAGGGAAAATTCCTATTTTAGCTGGCGGTACAGGCTTATATGTAAAATCCTTGCTTGAAGGCTATATTTTTAACGAAACTTCTGGCGACGTTGAATATAGGAAGCATTTAGAAAAACTAGCAAGCGAACATGGCAAAGAATATGTTTATAAAATGTTACAAGAAGTAGACCCACAGACGGCTCAAAGATTGCATATTAATAATTTCAATCGCATTATTCGTGCTTTAGAAGTCTATCATTTAGGTAAAGAGCAGATTTCACAAAAAAATCATTATGAATTGACTGGTGAATTAATTTATGATGCCTATATTGTAGGTTTGAATCGCAGTCGTCAAAATCTATATGGTAGAATTAATCAACGTGTTGATATTATGATGGATTGTGGATTTGTAGATGAAGTAAAATCTCTACTACAAAATGGCGCGAAGGTTGATTGGCAATCCATGAAAGGAATTGGCTATCGAGAAATCGCTAGTTATTTAAATGGAGATATTGATTTAGATACTGCTGTTTATGAAATGAAAAAAGCTACTCGTCATTTTGCTAAACGACAATTTACATGGTATAAGAAAATGCCATATATTTCTTGGTATGATGTAGAGCAATTAAGCGAAGATGAATTGTTAACTACTGTATTGAATGACTGCAAGGCACATTTTAATATCTTATAATAATTGACATATAATTTTATTATTGAGATAATAAAAGCACTATAAATAAACTAATTAAATTAGTTAAGAAAAGAATTATATTTTAATTGGAGGACCTTTAAGATGCCAAACAAAACAATAAATTTACAAGATGTTTTTTTAAATCAAGTGAGAAAAGAAAATGTAGGAGTTATTATCCATTTAACAAATGGCTTCCAATTACGTGGAAATGTAAAAGGTTTTGATAATTTCACAGTTATTTTGGATTCTGCTGGAAAACAGATGATGGTTTATAAACATGCTATTTCTACTATTAGCCCTTTACAGCCATTGAAAAATTCTTTTCAAGATAATAAAAGAACAGAAACTGTTAGCGAATAATAATGATTTTATTAAATAAAAAAGCTCTTATTAACTTTGATTATAAGGTTAATAAGAGCTTTTTCTATTTATTGGTTAATTCAAAATAAGATTTGATGTATTTATTTGGTGTTGTATTTTTGTATTTACGGAATGTTTTTATAAAGTAAGATAAATCATTAAATCCACAACTATAAGCTATATCAGTGATGGATTGGTCTTTATCACTGATTAATTTACTGCAAGCACATTCAATTCGATAATAATTTAAATAAGCAATAGGTGTTTTATTGGTCATACTTTGGAAAAATCGGCAAAAATACTTCGGTGATAATCCAGAAGTATTAGCTAAATCTTCTAAAGTTAATGGTTGACTATATGAAGTTTCAATAAGATGAAATGCCTTTTTCAATTTATGAATGTTTTTCTGATTACTACTTATAAAATTTGTAAAAGATTTCGTATAGAGATTGTGTTTTAAAACTAAACCAAAGAAATTAAATAAACAGCCAAGTACGATAAATTCATATCCACTGGATTTTGTCTTCAATGCATCAAATATAGTCCATATGGTGCGGTGAATATCGGTATATTCATTATTAAAATAACTATTGATAATTAAATGATGTTCAAAAAATTTTTGAAGAATATTTTTATCGCCTACATTTGTTTCAAATAATTTCTTATCAAATACCATACATTCGTATATAGTATTTTCTAAAAAAGCTTTTCCTCCATGAACACAACCATCTGTGATAAAAATTATATCTCCGGCATTAGCTGTATATTCATTTTCATCTATAGAAATTACAATTTTTCCTTCTAATACACGAATAATCTCATATTGAATATGCCAATGATATGGCATGTTATAGCGTGGATGATGATTAGTTACATAATGATATTCTACAGGAAATGAAAAATTACCACGTTCTCTTTGTTCATTATAACTATCATGTTTCATAACTATTCTCCTAATAAATAAGATTTTATATTACTATTATACTTATATTTCTAAAAATGTAAAGTTTCATACAATTTTTAAAAAGTGAATATTATTATATTTTTAGTGATAATATAACAAGTATTATTAATATTTAGTTGTTATAATTTAATCATGAAATAAACAACAAACCAAAACATAAAATAAATATATTAAAAATATTTCTTAGGAGGAATTTTACAATGGCAACAAACAGATTAATTGGAGATTATCCTGTAATTGGTATCCGCCCTACAATTGACGGACGTAGAGGCGTTTTAAAAGTTAGAGAATCTTTAGAAGAACAAACTATGGGCATGGCAAAAGCTGCTGCTAAATTATTTACAGAAAACCTCAAATATTCTAACGGTGAACCTGTAAAAGTAGTTATCGCTGATACAACAATCGGTCGTGTACCTGAAGCTGCTGCTTGTGCAGAAAAATTCAAAAAAGAAGGCGTAGATATTACTTTAACAGTAACTCCTTGCTGGTGCTATGGTTCTGAAACAATGGATATGGATCCAAAAACAATCAAAGGTGTTTGGGGCTTCAATGGTACTGAACGTCCTGGTGCTGTATATCTTGCTTCCGTACTTGCAAGCCATGCACAAAAAGGTCTTCCAGCTTTCGGTATTTATGGACATGATGTTCAAAATGCAGATGCTACAGATATCCCAGAAGATGTTCAAGAAAAACTTTTAAGATTTGGTCGTGCAGCTGTAGCTGTTGCTACAATGAGAGGTAAATCCTACTTACAGATTGGTTCCATTACAATGGGTATTGCAGGCTCCATCATCAGCCCAGAATTCTTTGAAGAATACCTCGGCATGAGAGTTGAATCTGTAGACGAAGTTGAAATTATCCGTCGTATGACAGAAGGTATTTATGACCATGCAGAATTTGAAAAAGCTTTAAAATGGACTAAAGAAAACTGTAAACAAGGTTTCGATAAAAACCCAGATTTCTGCCGTAAAACTGACGCTGAAAAAGAAGAAGCTTGGGAATTTGTTGTAAAAATGATGTGTATCATTAAAGACCTTTACAATGGTAACAAAAACTTACCAGAAGGTTGCGAAGAAGAACAATTAGGTCATAATGCAATCGCTGGTGGTTTCCAAGGTCAAAGACAATGGACAGACTTCTATCCAAACTGCGACTTCCCAGAAGCAATGATGAACTCTTCCTTCGACTGGAATGGTGCAAGAGAACCATATGTACTTGCTACAGAAAATGATACATTAAACGGCGTAGGTATGCTCTTTGGTAAATTATTAACAAATACTGCACAGATTTTCGCTGACGTTAGAACATACTGGAGTCCTGAAGCAGTTAAACAGGCTACTGGTTATGAATTAGAAGGCGTTGCTAAAGAATCCAAAGGATTTATTCACTTAATCAATTCCGGTGCTGCTTGTATCGATGCTTGTGGTGAAGCAAAAGATGAAAATGGTAATGGCGTAATTAAACCATTCTGGGAAATGACTGAAAAAGACCAAAAAGCTTGCCTCGATGCAACTGAATGGTGCCCTGCTGATAATGGTTACTTCAGAGGTGGCGGATTTAGCTCCCGTTTCTTAACAAATAGCGAAATGCCTGTAACTATGGTTCGTTTAAATCTTGTAAAAGGCTTAGGCCCTGTATTACAGATTGCAGAAGGTTGGACTGTAAAATTACCAGATGAAGTATCTGATAAACTCTGGAAACGTACTGACTACACTTGGCCTTGCACTTGGTTCGCTCCACGTTTAACTGGTGAAGGTGCATTCAAATCTGCTTATGATGTAATGAATAACTGGGGTGCAAATCATGGTGCTATCAGCTATGGTCATATCGGTGCAGACCTCATTACATTATGCTCTATGCTCAGAATTCCTGTATGCATGCATAACGTTCCTGAAGATAAAATCTTCCGTCCTGCTGCTTGGAATGCTTTTGGTATGGATAAAGAAGGTCAAGACTATAGAGCTTGCAAAAACTATGGTCCTTTATATAAATAATTAGAATATAATATAGATTAATTGGAGGAGCTTATTATTATGGCTTACGAAGAAATAAAAGAACAAATATGCGATATTTGTCATAAAATGTGGCAATTAGGTTGGGTTGCTGCTAATGATGGTAATATAACAGTAAAATTAGATGATGGCACTTTCCTTGCTACACCAACAGGAATTAGCAAAAGTTTCATCACTCCTGAAAAATTAGTACGTATTAATGCAGAAGGCGAAATTTTAGAAGCTAATGAAGGATATAGACCATCTTCTGAAATCAAAATGCATTTACGTTGTTATGCTGACCGTGAAGATGTAGGTGCAGTGCTTCACGCACATCCCCCAACAGCTACTGGCTTTGCTGTAGCTCATGTACCTTTAGATAGATATGATATGATCGAAACAGTAGTAGCATTAGGTTCTATTCCTATCACCCCTTATGGAACACCTTCTACTTACGAGGTACCTGAAGCTATTGCACCTTACATTCAAGAACATGATGCTGTATTATTAGAAAATCACGGTGCATTGACTGTTGGCTCTAATTTGGTGGAAGCTTATTACAAAATGGAAACATTAGAATTATTTGCTAAAATCAACTTAAATGCTTATCTTTTAGGTGGACCAAAAGAAATTTCTCGTGAAAATATTGATAAACTCATCAACTTACGCAGTTACTATGGCGTAAAAGGTAGACACCCAGGTTATAAACATTATGGCTCTGTCACAACAAATGGTTGATTTTTGACGAGAAATA
>ULYY01055124.1_pt1 | contig 10231 bp, 7 predicted proteins | sample 1962601 | NCBI WGS metagenome assembly ULYY01 (sample SAMEA4835875, study PRJEB28245) | human gut metagenome | biome: gut microbiome; material: fecal sample | place: Denmark | collected 2008 | reverse complement strand
CCTTATGACAGGAGCGTGCCACGCACCTGTAGATAGCAGACAAGGAGAAGTCCGGAATGCGAAGCCGAAAGTGTGTTGGAAATCCGGAAAATGACGGATGCTTTGCAGGTGGCAAAGGGGGCCCTGAAACGGGGCTCCCTTAGAGAAAAATGATGAATAAAGGAGAACGATGTAATGAGAGAAGGAAGATTAGGATATAACTGTGAAAATGACAGATATGGATTACTGTCGATGGACTTATGGATTGATACAGGATTTCACTGTGGGGAATGCCTGGAAGTACTGGTGGATGACCAGTGGTTACAGACAAGAATGGAAATGAATCTGGCGAGAGAATGGTATCTGGTAGGAACGCCATATTGCGGAGATCTGGAATGTATCCGGGCAAGAATACTAGATTAAATCTAACAGGGAAATAGAAGAAAACGAAATAGATAATCTGTGGTCAGAAAGAAAAGTAGCCCGGATACGGGCATAAAAACTGGGCGGATACGCCCAAGATGAAAAGCATAAGCCGGACAGTAATTGTTACAGGCAGCATTTATCAAAGCCCTCGGCGTTTGAGAGCGAAATACACCCATCGCACAAAACTGCGTTTTATGCTCAAGGGTATTTCGCCCTGCCGGGAGCTGATTATGCCGGACACGGCAATAAGTTCGTAAACGGATGCCTGAGCATCCACTCACAAAAAATATGGCAGAATTTACTTTGCTGAAAAAAGGAGGGAGTGCCTATCGCAAGAAATTCATTTATCCAATTGACGAAATTAAGTAATGTAAAAGGTCGGATCACTTATATATCCAGCCATGCAAAACAGGAAAATCTTTATGCAGTCTATGAGACTACGGAGCGAAAATTCTGGCGGGAACTTGCAAAATGTAATCAGGAAGAGTTTGCAAAAAGTGGAACAGAAGGGAAATGTATTGAAGCACGAGAACTGATTATTGCTTTACCAGAGAGTTTTGTGGAATATCCGCCAGATAGATTGTTGAAGCTGTTTACAGAGCATTTCAAACAGAACTATGGAACGGAATGCATTGCAGCATTGCACCACAATAAGAGGAAAACGAATTATCATATTCATCTGATTTTTGCAGAACGAAAACTGTTGGCTGAACCAATCATTAAGATTGCCAGCCGGAATATGTTTTATGATGAAAATGGGAAACATGTCCGTACCAAGAAAGAAATATTAGGAGAAGACGGAAAAATCCGGGAAGGCTGCCATGTCGTGAAGAAGGGCGAGATTTATGAGAAGAAGTTGTTTACAGTTAAGGATGAACGGTTTAAAAGCAATTCTTTTCTGGATGAAGTGAAGCGTTCCTATACGGACCTGATTAACCTTTATGTGAAAGATGAAAAACAGAAGCTGCAAGTATTTCAACGTGGCAGTGTTTATCTTGCAACAAAGAAAATCGGAAAACGTAATCCCAAGGCTCCGGAAATCGAAGCGGATAATCGAAAACGCCAGGAATGGAATCGGGCAGTTGACATGGCACTGATCAGCGGAATTCCAGAACCGCAGATTATGGAAGTGAAACAAAAAAGAATTTCAGAGCCAATCAAGAGTGCAATTTCCTGGAAAGGAAGAAAACCAAACTTATTTGCAAAAGTTGTTACGATGGCGATTGAGGCATTGGAACTGATGATAGAAAGCGTACTTGTGAAAAAGTATAAGGAATCATTGGAACAGAAAGAAGAATTACAGAAAACAGATGCTTCTGAAATGCAGACTGTAATGCCAGAAACAGAGCGAACAGAAGCAGAAATTAACGAGCCAGTGGAAAGATTGCCAGAACCGAAACAGCCAGAAATGACAAGAATGGCATCAAAATATCCGAGATTTTATAAGATTTACAATGAACTGGAACAGCAGAACAATGCAATTTATAAGAAAGAGAAACAACGTTCTGCCAAGAAAAAAGAATTGTCTGAGATCAAAGGCTGGTTTAAAGGAAGAAAGAAAAAAGAATTGCAGGAAGAAATTGACGATATGGCAAGCCAGATCCGGAATATGAAAGATTATCTTCCGAAGATCGTACAGAAAGTTGGTTATAGAAGCATACAGGAATTTCTGAAAGACTTCAAAACTGCAAAGTCTGAGCACAGTCAGTATCAGAAGGCAATCGCACAGTGGCAACAAGAAACAGTAAAAGAGCCAGAGCCACAGCCACATGGTGTCAGGGCAAAGTTGGCAGCAAACAGAAAGAAAATAGAACAGGAACAGAAAAACACGCAGCGTACCCGAAGCCAGAATCAGGATCGAGGGGTGAGATAGGAGGAAAAAATCATGGAGAAACACATTATGGGAGAAAATGGAATCAGCTATACTTTGGGAGCGGATGGTCTGTATTATCCAGACCTGTATCTCCCGGAGGAGACGGAGTATCCGATTGGAAAATATGGAATGTTGCGGAAGACGTATTTAAGGGAGCATCGGAAAGGGGTGTATCTGGAGCTGGTACTAGCCGGGAAACTGAATGCGCATTTGCACCAGATTGACGAGGAATGCCATCAGATGATGGACGGGTTGGTGGAACAGATGAAAGAACAGCAGGGAGTGACAGAAGAATTGAAGATGCAGGATCAGATGGCATGGGTTGGGAGAATGAATAATATTCGGGCTTGTGCGGAGGAGATTGTGATGAAGAAGGTTATATATACAAATTAAAATGATAGGGGAAGGTCTTTTTTAGTCCTTCCTTTTAAAATACTATTAAATACTATTAAATCATAGAACGTATGGTTGCTTTTTGAGGGAATATAAGTTAGAATGGGAATAGTTTAATTATGCAAGATATATAGGGTGGAGGAAAAATGACTGATTTGGTAGATAAATGGTGTAGCTTAGAAGAAACAGCAGAGTACTTAGGAGTAACAAAGGATACAATTAGAAATTGGATTAAAAAAACAGATATACCGGCACATAAAATTGGAAGACTTTGGAAATTTAAGCTAACGGAAGTAGATGGATGGGTAAAAAGCGGTAAAAGTGCCTTGTAAATTTGAAATGTAAGTGGGGATGTAAATATGAACAAAGAAAGATTATCAAGATTAATAACCCAGTATCAAAAGAACCTTGAATTTTATAGAAATGCAAGAGAATTTAATGAGCAAGATTGCCGAGATGAATTTATAAGTCCATTATTAGAGAGTTTTGGATGGGATGTACATAATGAGAAGGGAACATCACCACAATACAAAGAAGTGGTTGTGGAAAAATTTTCAAATAGTGGGGATAGACCGGACTATACATTAACCTTAAATGGAGTATCAAAAATTTTTGTTGAAGCGAAGAAGCCGGCAGTGAATATAAAAGAAGAATCTGAACCTGCAATTCAGGCAAGACGTTATGGATGGAATGCAAAACATAAATTATCCATATTAACAAATTTTGAGGATATGATGATTTATGACGTTACAAATAAACCGCAAGATGGAGACGCAGCAACGGTGTCGCTGTATCGGAAATATCATTATTTAGAGTATTTAAAAAAGTATGAAGAAATATATGAATTGATTTCAAGAGAAAGCGTTTATACTGGAAAATACGATGAATATGTTGAAGAAAAATTTCCAAGTGAAGATCGATATTCAACAGAAGTAGATGAAGTCTTTTTAAAACAAATTAATGAGTGGAGATTGGAAATTGGTGACTATCTGTACCATATGGATAGTACTTATAGAGATATAGAGTTTTTGAACGATGTGGTTCAGGAGTTTATAAATCAAATTATCTTTTTGAGAATTTGTGAAGACAGGAACTTGCCTTTATATCAAAGTTTAAAAGAAACAGCTCAGAACAAGGTGGAATTACAAGATGCACTGACAAAAGTATTTAAGGAAGTTGATAAAAAATATAATTCTAAGTTGTTTGCGGGTGATAATATTATTTTTGATCTAAATAATGAAATTATTTTTAATATGATTCTTTCATTGTATTATCCTAAGACTCCCTATATGTTCAATATTATTGAACCAGGAATTTTAGGAAAAATATATGAGAGTTTTTTAACAGAAAGCCTTATTGAAAGAGAAAACCATATAATACTTGCTGCGAAGAAAGAATATAAGTATCGATCAGTAGTATCGACTCCTGTCGAAATTGTAAAGTATATGGTAAAGAACACGTTAACACCAATTTGTGAAGAAAAAACACCAGACGAAATAAAGAAAATTCAGATTGCTGATATTGCATGTGGATCTGGAATATTTTTGGAGGAAGCATATCAATTTTTAGTTGATTATTGTACAGAATGGTATATGCAAAATGATCCAGAGCATTTATTAGAATTGAGCAATGGGAAAAAGAAGCTGCCATTGACTGATAAAAAAGATATTTTAACGAAATGTATTTATGGTGTAGATATTGATGTACATGCTGTTGAAGTTAGTAAATTTTCGTTACTGATAAAATTAATAGAGGATGAAACACCGGCATCTGTGAAAGAATGTGTTCCGATTTTACCGGATTTAAGTTCTAATATAAAAAATGGAAATTCATTGATCTGTAGAGAAGATATTCATGGTAAAGAATTGCCAATAGAAGTGTTGTGTAACATAAAACCATTTGAATGGGAAACGATTAATGGAGGAGCTAAATTTGATGCTATTGTTGGCAATCCACCATATGTAAAAACTGAGGATATACACACATTAGAGACAGAGGAAGAATTTGCAGTTTATAAAAAGAAATATAAAAGTGCATATAAACAGTTTGATAAGTATTTTTTATTTCTTGAAAAAGCATTTGATCTCTTAAAAGAAGACGGTCAGATGTGTTATATCGTACCAAACAAATTTTATAAAATAGGAGCAGGGCAAGAACTACGTCGCATAACAGCTAAATATGTGTCAAAATTGGATGATTTTGGAGATATGCAACTTTTCCCGGATAAAACTATTTATAGTTGCATTATTACACTATGTAAAGAATGTAATAAACAGCTGCAATATACGAATGTTATTTCGTTAACTGATCTCTGGACTGGTGAAGAACAAGAAAATATTGAAATTAAGAATGAAATGTTGGACGAAAATCCATGGAGATTAACTACAGATATTAAATTTATGAAAATGATCGCCAAGGTAGAAGAACATGGCAAACCATTAGGAGAAATAGTAAATATTTTTAACGGAATTCAAACAAGTGCAGAAAGACCTAAGCCGGTGTATTGGTTTAGTAAAGATGAAATTGTTTCAGAAAAAGAAGACGAAATAATTGTTGATAAGTTTGAAAAAAGATATCATATAGAAAAAAGCATTTTAAAGCCTTTCTTTAAACCTACTAAGGCAGATGAAAAAGGAATGGGAACTTATTCAATATTAAAAACAGATAAATATATTATTTTTCCGTATAATGCAGATGGTAGTCTGATTAGCATTGACGTTATGAAAAAAGAATATCCAGGAACATATCAATATTTGGAAGATTGTTATGAGTTATTGGTGCCTAAATGCTTAAATGGTGGAAAAGGCCGAGATATTAAAAATGCAACAGCGGATACATGGTATCAGTATGGAAGAACTCAAGCAATAACTGCGTTTGTGAATACTCCAAAGTTGATTGTAAGAATTTTGAGTAAAGATCCCATGTATGCATACGATGAAAATAATATGCTTATTGCTTCTGGAGGAACAGCAGGATATTGTGCTATATCAAAACTGCCTGATTCAAAATATGATTTACGATATATACAAGCATGGTTGAATCATCCGTATACTGAAAAACTATTTCAAATTATGGGAAGTGATTTTGAAGGAGGATTTACAGCAAGGGGAACATATCTGCTGAAAAAGATACCTTTTGTTGAGTTGGATTTTAATGACAAAATACAAAAGGCATTGTATGAATCTGTACTTGTTTCTGTAAAGAGAATTAGAGAATTGAATAATGTGTTAGAGCAGAAGAAAGATAAAGCCTCCGTTGGTGTAATTGAAGCGGAAAAAGAGAATTTAAGTAAACGAATTGAAGATGATATTACAAAAATTTATAATTTGCAATTTTAGGTGAGAGAATGATATTAAAAGAGGATAGTTCAGAACAAAAATTAAGAGGTGCTTATTATACACCGTTAAAATTAGCCAAAAAGATGGTTGATTTTTTTAAGGATGATTTATCTATAAAATCCATATTAGAACCAAGCTGTGGCGATGGAGTATTTGTAGATGCATTACTAGAAAGTCAATTTTTATCGCAGCATAAAAGGGTAACCGCTATAGAAATCGAAAAAAAAGAAGCGGAAAAATTAAGTGAAAAGTTGAAGGATAATTCGAATATAGATGTTGTGAACGGAGATTTTTTTGAGTTCTATCATAAACATAAAGATATGGACACATATGATTTGATATTAGGAAATCCACCATATATTCGCTATCAATATCTGGAAGAAAAACAAAGATCTGAAATGGCTGAAATCTTAACAAGTCATGGGATGAAAGCGAATAAATTAATTAATACTTGGGTTGGATTTATGGTTGCTTGTGTTCATATGTTGAGCGATAATGGGAAAATCGCATTTGTGATTCCGGCAGAAATTTTACAAGTTGCATATGCGGAGGATTTGAGGTTATTTTTATCTAATAAATTGTCCAAAATAACATTGTTAACATTTGAAGAGCTAGTTTTTCCAGGAATTGAACAGGAAGTGGTAGTTTTTATTGGAGAGAAGGGAGATTCGGAAAAAGGTATAAAAATTGTAGAGCTAAATAATCTTGAAGATTTAGAAAATCTTAATATATATGAAAATGGTTTTCAGAAACTCAATCATGTGCATGAAAAATGGACAAAGTATTTTACAACTATACAAGAAAACCAATTGATTTCAGATTTAAAAAGAGATAATAGATTCCAAACATTGTCTGAAACGGGCATTATTAATGTAGGAATTACAACCGGAAATAATAAGTATTTTTCAGTAAATAAAAAAATTGTTGAAAAATATGATTTAACAGATGTTGTACGACCACTAATAGGAAGAAGTTCTCATGCTCATAGTGTCTATTTCAAAGAGGAAGATTGGAAAGAAAATGTAGATCAAGGAAAATCAGCATATTTGATAGATTTTCCAGATACATTGCTTGAGAAATATAGTCGAGGGCAAAAAGATTATATTGAATTTGGAGAGAAAAATGGTGAGAACACAGGATATAAATGTAAAATCAGAGAAAAATGGTATCAAATACCGTCGGTATGGGTACCGGATGCTTTTTTCTTACGTAGAAATAACTTGTATCCTAAATTTGTATTGAATTGTTGTGCTGCTGTTTCTACTGATACTATGCATAGGATAAAATTTAAAGAAGGTATTGAGCCAGAGAGAATAATTTTATCGTATTATAATAGTATTTCCTTTGCGTTTACTGAAATATGTGGACGCAGTTATGGTGGTGGAGTACTGGAAATATTGCCTGGAGAAGTGGGAAAGGTTTTGGTTCCTGTTTTAGATTGTGTTCCACTTGAAAAGATCAGAGAAGTGTTGCATCAAGTAGATCAGATTGTTCGTAATGGGGAGAACATTGAGAAGGCATTAGATATTGTGGATAATGGTATTTTGAAAGAGTATTTAGGTATTGATGAGAAAATGTGTTCTATGTCGAGAGGAATATGGAAGAAGATGCAGCATAGAAGATTAAAAAGGGGATAGAATGGCAGATTTTAAATATATAATGCAGGGGTTTCAAAAAGATATAAATTTTTTTGATGAAATAAAAGAAGTACTTGAAACAGAAGATTATACATCCATTTGGATATTGACAGCATTTGTTAATGAACGTGCTATATGTAATCTTATGCCAAGCATTAAGAAATCAAAAGCGGATATTTCATTTATTATAGGAATAAGAAACAATGTATCAACATATCAGGCTTTAAAATGTTTAATAAATATGAAGGTGAGCGTATTTGTATTTGATACGGCGAGAATAGAATCCATTTTTCATGCTAGGGTAAATAAGAATAAAAAAGCTAATATAGATAGTTTATCTGTTCATAGAATAATTGAACCCAAAAATGATGGAGTAAGTTGGTTTGACTTTGATATATCGTTGAATGCAGGATTAGTGGCAGTAATTGGAAATAAAGGTAGCGGTAAGAGCGCTTTTTCAGATATAATCGGGCAAGTTTGCAAATGTAGAACGATGGGGAGTGCCTCTTTTTTAAATGATAACCGTTTTAGAAAGATGCCAAAGAACTTAGCAAGTGATTATATTGCGGAAATCAAATGGAAAGATGGCCATTTAGAACGAAAAGGATTAGATGTCAATGAATTTGAGACAGTAATAGAGGATGCACAATATCTACCGCAAAAATATATTGAAGATGTATGTAATGATATTGGAAATATCTTTCAGGAAGAAATTGATAAAGTGATTTATTCTTATGTCGACAGAACTGAAAGAGGAAGTGCTGCAAATTTGGCTGAATTAGTAAAAAATAAGTCACAAATGATCCAGATAGAAATGGAAGGTGTATACAAAGAAATTGAAAGACTTAATGAGTGCATTATTCGATTAGAAAGGAAAAAGACAAGCCAATATCGTTTGTTAATTGTAGATAGTCTGAAAAAATATCAAGAAATTTTGGAAAGACATGAAAAAAATAAACCACAAGAAATAAAGAAACCAGATGAAAAAGAGGAAAACATACAATATCAAGAAAAATTAAAAGAGATAGATAAAGAAATTACAGAATTAAATCAAAAAGTAGAACAAAATAGAGATGAACTTACTAAAATTAATGAAGCAATTGGTGAAACAGAACAAATAATTGCTAAATTGCGAGTGCTTAGAAGTGAATTTGGTGATATTAAAGAGGAATTGAATGTATATCTAAAAAAATATCAGTTGGAAATTAAAGAAGATTTTTGTTTAAAAGATCCGTTGGAAATAATAGAACAATATAAAAATAAACTAATTACAGATAAGACAATAAAACAATTGACATTAAACGGAAGTCCAATGGAAAAAGGCTTGCTTAATGAACTTAAAATTGCGCATGACAAGAAAAATGATCTTATATCAACTTCTGATATTGAAGAGAAAAAATATCAAAAATATTTGAATGATTTACAAGATTGGGAGAAAGAAAAACAAAAAATTATTGGGAGTCAAGACACAGAAGACTGTTTAACATATTATAAATCTGAGAAAGAATATCTTGATAATATTTTAGAGACAGATTATCATAGAGCTCGCGAAGAACGTAATATTAAATTTAAGGAATTATTTGTTTTAAAACAGCGAATTGTTATAATATATCAAGAGATTTATGCGCCGATTGAGCAAGAAATAAAGAAATTGTTGGGAGATTTGGAAGAAACTATTGAATTTCAAGCTGAAATGCAATTAATGGATAATGATTTTTCAAACAAAATTTTATCTTCCATTAGTCAAAGATTTGCAGGTGTATTTAAAGGGAAGACGGAAGCTAATAATAGAATAACAAGGTTGCTTAGAAGTACAGAATTTTCAGATGAAAATAGCGTACTTGATTTAGTGAACAGCATTATTTTAGCAGTAGATGAAGATATAGATAATTCTGAGAAAAAAATTACGGATAAAAAAGAATTTTATGATTATTTATATGGTTTAGAATACGTAGGGGTTTCATTCAAATTGAAGATGGGAGGTAGAGATTTAGAAGAATTATCTCCGGGTGAAAGAGGTATTGTTTTACTGATTTTTTATTTGGCGTTAAGTCAAAATAGCATACCTATAATTATAGATCAACCAGAAGATAACTTGGATAATCAATCGGTATATAATAAATTGGTTCCGTGTATTTGTGCGGCTAAACAAAAGAGGCAAGTAATTATCGTAACACATAATCCCAACATAGCTGTAGCTTGTGATGCGGAACAAATTATTTGTTGTAAAATGGATAAAAACACTCACAAAATCACATATTTATCAGGTGCAATTGAAGATCAAGAAATTAAGCAGAATGTAGTTGATATTTTAGAGGGAACAATGCCAGCTTTTGATTTGAGAAGAAGAAAATATGTTTAAAAACGTAGTGTTCTTAAAATAAAGATTGCTAAATATATTCAGTATCAGTTATAATGAAATGGCAACAAATTGGCAACAGAAAATCAGCAAGCCAAAATAATATATGTAACAGAGATAAAATAACGGCAGAAAAGAGATAAAAACTAAACAGATATGTTTAATGATATCTTCGGACTTGCCGAGTTTGAGTAGCTTGAAAAATCGCGGAAAAGCCCATAAATAA
>ULYY01019043.1_pt1 | contig 10247 bp, 10 predicted proteins | sample 1962601 | NCBI WGS metagenome assembly ULYY01 (sample SAMEA4835875, study PRJEB28245) | human gut metagenome | biome: gut microbiome; material: fecal sample | place: Denmark | collected 2008 | reverse complement strand
TCAGAACGGCAACCTGATGGTGAACGCCAACATGATGTTGGGCAGCGGTAAGGACGGCACCTCGTCCGTCGGCGACAAGGTCGGTCTGAAGTACGTCTTCTGATCCTTTTTCACTCACTCTCCCGGCAACGCTTTGTTGCCGGGAGAACCTCTTCAAAGTTCTGCGCCTTCCAAAAAGTCCTTGAGGCGTATGTGCGTTACCGTAGTCGTTGAAAAATCCACTTCATCATTGGTGATGATGATCTTTTTCCTTGACTGATCCAATTTATTGAACAACGCAAATTCTCGACGGTAGGTGCTCTCTTCAACAATGCTGTAGGCCACCTGAATGAGGTATTGCTTCCCTTCTTTTTCCGCCAAAAAATCAATCTCTTGTTCGTTAGCCGTATAAACGGACAGCTCAAACCCTCGGTAGAGCAGTTCGTTGTACACCACGTTTTCGAGATTGTGCGTCAGATCCCAGCGTCCCCCCGTCTGACGGATACTGTTGAACGCGACATCTTCGTCATAAACTTTTTGATAGTACTTCAGCGCCCGTTTGGCCTTCGTCGAAAACAGGTTAATCGAACTGATGATGTAGGCCTCTTTCAAATAATGCAGGTATTTCATCACCGTCGTCAACGAACCGCCGATGTGTTCATTGCGCAGAAATTTCTGAACGGAGCTCGCACTGAAAATACGCGAATTGGACATCAGCACAAAATCCGTCAACCGCCCAAAGAGCTCCGTCTGTCGCACCCGATACCGGCTTTGGATATCCTTGCTGACGATGGTGTCGTCCAAGTCCTGAAGGTACTGCAGACGATCTTCCTTCCCGGCGAATTCCACGACCTGGGGAAAACCGCCAAAAATAAGGTAGTCCGTAATGCTGTATGTCTGTTTCAACTGAGCAGCGTACTGCGAGAGTTCGCGATAGACGAAGGGACGAATCCGAAACGCCACGTAACGTCCTGACAATTCATTCGTAAATTCTCGTGACAGCAACTTCGAGTTACTGCCCGTAATAAACAAAGAAAGATTCTTCAGTCTCAGGCTGCGGCAGGCGGTGTTCCACTCTTTCACCGTCTGAATTTCGTCCAGAAAGACATAGAGTTTCTCTTCCGTCAGCTGAGCTTCCACCGCGGCGATCAACTCATCAGCATTGCGGATCGTGCGACCCACCGACCGGTCTTCAAAATTGAGTTTAAGCGTCCGTTTTCCCGCCGCCCTCAGTTCCGCTTCCAATTGCCCCATGATGACGGACTTACCGCAGCGGCGGATTCCGGTAATGATCTTGATGAGGTCGGATTCAACAAAAGGACGGATTTTCTTCAAATAGTGTTCACGGATAATCATCCCGCAGCCTCCGTCAGTAACAGACATAACGCTTCGATGGAAGATTTTCCGCTAAAACCAAAAATCCTTCACCATAGTGAAAGATTTTACATAACCACAAAAAATCCTCCACTTTGCTGGAGGATTTTCCAACCTTCCCCAAAATCTTCCACTTCCGCTCAGTGAGGCGTCATACTTTCAGCCGAAACTCCGCTGCGATTGATCCAAAATAACCGCGGTGCTCACCATTCCCTGCAAACGACCGACAAGAATTGCCATGAACCCGTTGCTGAAACTGCTTTCCGAAATCAGCCTGCCGTTGGCCCGCCTCATCCGCGACTACCCGCGAGCGCCGAAATCGCTGCGGCTCACGGTACTTTTTCTGAGTGCCGGCGCAGCCATCACGGTCGGCCTCACCGCACTTTTCGTCTGAGACTACTTCACGATGATGTCCGCCGGCGTCTTTCCGCGCGGCACCAAAACCCACGCTTTCGCCTCGCTCTTTTGCCGTCCTGCCTGCAGCCCCGCAATATCCCCGTAACCCCAGAAATAATCAAAGCGGATCACCCCGCGGATAGCGCCCCCGGTGTCCTGGGCAATCACGGGACGCACGAAATGCATGGCCGGCCGCTCTTGATCCGCTTTCGTCAAAAACGGCACTCCCAGCTGCCAATACCGACGATCCACGGCCACCGTGGCGCCCCCGGTCACAGGCACGCCCTGCGCACCGATCGGCCCTTCATCGTCCGCAAACCCCGTACGCTCCGTAAAAAACACAAAGTTGGGATTGGTATCCAACAATTCCCGTGTGCGCTTCGGGTTTTCCCGCACCCACTGCCGGATGCGCTGCATGCTCATTTCTTCGCGTTTGAGGCCCGCGTTTTCCACGAGCCACCCGCCTACGGCCTTGTAGGGGTGTCCGTTCTGATCGGCGTACCCCAGCCGCATAAACGTACCGTCTTCGAGCAACACGCGCCCCGAACCCTGAATCTGCAGGAAGAAGGCATCCACCGGATCATCGACCCAGCAAAGCACCTTCCCCCGAAGATCACTGCGCGATTCAATTTCGCCGCGGGTGTCGTAGGGCACGACGCGGTTGCCCACCAGTTTTCCTCGAAGCCTCAGCCCCTTTAACTGCGGGTGCAGTCCCGCGAGATCCACGGTAATGAGGTCGTCCGGTACGCCGTACAGGGGGTACTGATAGTCCCCGTGACGCGTTTTGGAACCTCTCAACATCGGTTCGTAGTACCCCGTCAGGAGACCGGTATCCGTGGGGTTTGCCTTATCTTCCCGGGACGTTACTTTCCAAGCTTCAAACGCGCGGCTGAAAAAATCATAGGCAGCGGCATCATCCGTCAGCACCGCCCCGACACAAGTGTCCTGCCACAAGGGCTTGGTTCCCATGGCACGGCAGGAAATGCGAAACGCCTTCAGGGCATTTTGCCAATCCACAGTTCGAGCTTCCGGCAGTTCGGCAAAAGGCACCGATACAAAGTCCGCAAACGGCGCCCGTATCTTTTTAACGCGTACCGCGTTTTCCACTACCCCCGTGTCAATCACGAGTTCCGGCGTTTTTTCCACCGCGACTTCCCCGGCCGTTACCTCGAGTTCCGGTTCCTGCGGCACCGGGGGCGCGGAAGAACATCCCGCCAATACCGCCGCCGTCAACGCCCACAGAAAAAAACGCCGCACCATGAATTCGTTCCTTATTCAGAAAGAAAAGCTTCCTGCACGTCACTCAAGAAACGCCGTCCGAGTTCCGTGACGGCAATCCGCCCTTCATCGGGCACCAAGAGTCCCTTCGTCCTCAGATCGGCGAGCACCGGCTCGACAAAAGACAAAGGTCGTCCCGTCGTCGCTTCCCAACGCGAAGCCGCGACCCCGTCCGTGAGACGCAAAACGTTCAACGCAAACTCAAAAGGAAGGTCTTCATCCGTTACAACGCGTCGCTCGCTTTCGAAAACACCCTTTTCAGCCTCCGCCAGATAGTTCGTCGGATTCGCCGTCCGTATCGTCCGGATGATTTCGCCGTCCGCAGTCACTTTGCCGTGCGCACCGGCCCCGACGCCGAGATAATCTCCGAACGTCCAATACGTACGGTTATGCCGACAACGGCGCCCGGGTTTGGCATAACCTGAAATTTCGTAATGCTCAAAACCGCCGGTCGTGAGGCGTTCGTGCACCAGCTGCCCCATGTCGGCCGCCGCATCCCCTTCGGGAAGACCGTCAGGCGGTCGTTTTCCGAACGCCGTTCCGTCTTCAATCGTCAGCTCATAAAAGGACAAATGCGTCGTTGCCGCCGCAAGCGCCGCGGCAATTTCCGTTTCCAGCTCCTTTTCCGTCTGTCCCGGCAAGGCGTACATCACGTCCAGATTGATGTTCTCAAACGCCTCGTGCGCCGCTTCAATCGCCTTCATGGCGTCAGACGCCGAGTGAATGCGCCCGAGCCGCTTTAAGTTTTCATCACTGAAACTCTGAATGCCGAGCGAAATCCGATTGACGCCCGCCGCCGCGTACGCCTTGAATCGATTCCTTTCCACGGTACCGGGATTGGCTTCCATCGAAATTTCACAATCCTCCTTCAGCGTCACCGTACGGCGTATTGCATCCATCAGACGCGAAAACCCGTCCGCCGACATGAGGCTCGGTGTTCCGCCGCCGAAAAAGACCGACGACACCTGCCGTCCCGCAGCGGCTCGGGCCGCCCACGCCAAATCCTCGGTGAGCGTCGTCACATAGACCGCTTCCGGGATACACCGGGGTGCTCCGTAGGAATTAAAGTCACAGTACGGGCACTTTCTCACGCACCAGGGCCAGTGCACATAAAGGGCCAAAGGTTCCGTTTCGATGAGAAGCCTATCCACTACCACCCCCAGCGGTCAGCGAGCTCTTCGAGCATCATGCGCATGGCGCGACCCCGGTGGCTCACGTCATTTTTTTCTTCCGCCGTCAGTTCCGCCGCCGTCCGTCCGAAGTCCGGCACATAAAAATGCGGGTCATAGCCGAAACCGCCGGTGCCGCGGGGTTCATCCACCACTTCGCCGTCCCAACGAGCGTCCACGATGATGGGTTCCGGATCCGTCGCGCTTTTGACGGCAACGAGCACACAGGTGTAGTGCGCCCGACGGTCGGCATGACCGGCAAGCGCCTTCACGAGTTTGGCGTTGTTGTCCGCGTCGTTGCCGTGTTCGCCGGCATAACGGGCACTCTTCACGCCGGGTTCGCCGTTTAAGGCTTCCGCGGTAATTCCGGAATCGTCCGCCATCGCCGGCAATCCCGTCTGGCGCGCCGCGTTTCGAGCCTTGGCAAGCGCATTTTCCACAAAGGTGTCAAACGGTTCATCCGCTTCCTTGACGTTTAAAGCCGTCTGCGGAATCACTTCAATGCTGCGGCGCCCGAAAAGGGCGTTGAATTCCCGAAGCTTCCCCTTATTACCGGAAGCGAGCACCAACTTATTCATCGTTTTAGTCCTCAGCCAATGCCGCGCGCTGCGCCGCCATCAGTTCGTCACAACCCTTTTTCGCCAAGTCGAGAAGTGCATTTAATTCGTCGCGCGAGAAAGGTTTCCCCTCGGCCGTTCCCTGAATTTCCACGAAACCGCCTTCGCCCGTCATGATGACGTTCATGTCGGTACCGCTTGAACTGTCTTCCACATAATCAAAATCCAACACCGGCACGCCGTTGCTGATGCCGACGCTCACCGCAGCGACCTGCGTCGTGATGGGATTTTCCTTGATGAGTCCTGCTTTGAGCATACCGTTCACGGCATCGGTCAACGCGACGTAAGCACCGGTAATCGAAGCGCAGCGCGTGCCGCCGTCGGCCTGGATTACGTCGCAGTCCAAGGTAATCGTGAAGTCGCCGAGCTTTTTGCGGTCAACGATACCCCGGAGACTGCGGCCTATGAGACGCTGAATTTCCATCGTGCGGCCGCCCTGCTTCCCCTTCACGGCTTCGCGATCCGTGCGCGTTCCGGTAGCGCGCGGCAAGAGAGAGTATTCCGCCGTCACCCAGCCCTCGCCCTTATCCTTTAAGAAGCGGGGAACGCCCGGCGTTACCGTGGCGTTGCAGAGAACTTTGGTACGCCCCACGGAAACCAAGACGCTTCCTTCGGCGTAGCAGGTGTAATGACGTTCAAAACGAACGGGACGCATCGCGTCGGCGGCGCGCCCGTCATGACGAAGTTCGGTCATAAACTTGGCCCTCAAAAAATTTGTCGTCATCCTACAACAAATGCGCGAGAGAACCACAATCGGTCTTGTCGACTTTTACGTCAGTCCGCTCGGTTCCGAAAACCGTCTTTCCGGATCGTTAGAATCTCGACACCTTTGTTTTCAGTTGCACAGGATTTCTTATGTCTCAGGTTTATTCCATGACAGGCTACGCTGCTGCGCAGGCCCCCTCCCCCTTGGGGATCATCAGTTTGGAAGTCAGAAGCGTCAATTCCCGCTTTTTGGATCTCACGCTTCGCACGGCCGACGAATTGAAGTGCACGGAAACGGCACTCCGTTCGATTCTCACGCAGTCGGTAGGACGCGGTAAGGTGGAAATCCGCACCGGCGTCAAAGCCGAATTAAACGAAACCAGCGGCAGCATCAACCCCGCTGCCCTTTCGCTCATTCAAAAACTGCAGACGGAAGTCCTTGCGGCGCTGCCTGAAGCCCGTCCCATGAGCGCAGCGGAAATCCTCGCTTACCCCGGCGTAGTGCGTACCGCGGAAGCAAACCCCGAAGAACTCACGAAAATCGTGTCCGGACTGCTCACAACGGCGCTCGAAGCCTTTAAAAAGAGTGCCGAACGCGAAGGGGCGGCACTTGCCGAAGTACTTAAAGGCTATTGCGACAAAATCGACGCCATTGCCGACGCGGTTCAGGTTCGTATGCCCGACATCGTGGCGGCGGCACAGGCCAAACTCACGCAGCGCCTTGAGGACGCTTTGAGTAAGGCACTCACCGCGCATTCGCAACTCACGAGCGAAGAGGTGAGCGACCGCATCCGCACGGAAGCCACGCTCTACGCGATGAAGATCGACGTCGACGAAGAAGTGAACCGCCTCAAAACCCACACCAAAGAAGTGCGACGCGTCTTAACCGCGGGCGGCCCCGTCGGCAAGCGTCTGGACTTCCTGATGCAGGAAATGAACCGTGAAGCCAATACGCTGGGCAGCAAAGCCGCCGCCATTGAGATGACGGACGCGAGCCTCAACCTCAAACTGCTGATTGAGCAGATGCGCGAGCAGATTCAGAACCTTGCTTAACCGCCTACGGTTTAAGCGACAGAAGCGGAACGACGAACACCCCGTCCGGACGCCGGTAGGCCGCGTTTGTCATTCCGCAGAGCACACAAAGTACCGACGGCGCGTTCGCGGGATCTTCCTTAGCAAGTGCCTTCTGCAATTTCAGGAGCCCCTCGGCCGCCGCATCAATCTGATTGGCACCCAGCTTGATTTCAATCGCCGTCCACTCACCGGTAGGCAGCGCAATCACGGCATCGATTTCACGATTCTTATAGTCCTGATAGTGGAACAGTTCCGCCCCCAAGGCTTCCGCGTAAATTCTGAGGTCTCTTTCACACAGCGCCTCAAACAAGGATCCCATCGTCGGCAAATCCGCCGTCAGTGCTTCCGCCTTCATGCCGAGCAACGCCGCCGCCAAGGACGGATCACACAAATGCCGTTTTTCCGCCTGCTTGATTCGCACCGACGAACGGACGGAGGGCGCGAACGGGCGTTGGTTGTCAATTAAAAACAGTCGCGAAAAGACATCCAGGTACGAATACACCGTCACTCGTTCGACCGTTTCGCCGTCGCAATCCGCAATATCCCGGCAAATGGTTTGAACGCCCGCCGTCGTTGCCTCATTTCTCGCCAGCGAACGCAACACTAATTCCAATTTTTTCCGGTTCCGCTGAATTCCGTCAATGCGAGTGGCATCATCATCCAATACGGCCTTCAGATACTGCTGCGGCAACAACGACTGATTTTCCGGAGCCACCGACAAACTGGCCGGCCATCCGCCTCGGACAATCAACTGCACCAACCTCTCCAACGCCACTTCCCCGGTAATTTCCGGTTCCAATTCGCCGTGCAGCAGCCGCAGCAGCGACACCTTGCCGTCCGAATCCCCGGATTCCCACAAAGACATCGGTCGCATCCGCAGACGCGCAATACGCCCGGCGCCGCTGTGAAGAATGCCTTTATGGTTCGGTGTGGCGGATCCCGTCAGCAGAAACTGCCCCGGGGCATCCGCGTGATCCACCTGAAATCGCACGGCGTCCCACAAAGGCGGCACTTCCTGCCACTCGTCAATGAGTCGCGGCGTTTCTCCTTTCAGAACCGCCGCCGGTGCCATCTCTGCCAAACTACGATTTTGAAACCCGCCGGCCGGATCTCCCAAATAAATCCGACTGCGGCTCATTTCTTCCGCCGTTCGAGTTTTGCCGCACCACTTCGGCCCCTCGATACAAACGGCCCCGAACGTTTCCAAATACTTTTTCAGTTGAATGTCCGCCAATCGCGGCAGATAACCGGATTTTTTCGTCATGAGATTCCTTGTCCCTTGAGGTCGATGCAGCGAAAGAGGGCCGGCGCTGAATAATAAATTCTGTATAGTCAAAATACAAAATTCTGTGTTTACATTATACAAAATTTTGTATTTTGACTATACACTTTTTCTACTTTTCCTCTGAGTGTGATTCAGAGCTTCGCTTTTGCTGCCTTCTCTTTTTCTCACCGCCCTTCTGATTTTTCCACAAAACTGTCCCCCCTTGTGCGAAAACTTGTCTTTTGATTCCGTTGCATTCGAGTACCCTCAGCACAATGATTTTTCCGCGGTTTCACCTCCCGGTGCGAAACATCTTTTGTCGTCTTTCTGAGTTGCTGTTTTTGGTCGCTCTCGTCAGTTGTGCGCTTTTTTCGTCCTTCTTAAAGACGGCCGCCTCTCCGGCATCATTTCTGACTACTTCGAGCACCTCATGCGGTCGCTCGACCTGCCTTACACGCTCTACGTCGCCAAAAATTTCCAACAGAAAAACTTCTGGATGCAGTCACACGTCGTCGACGTCGTGATGGGTGCCCCTGACACCGCCGCCCGCCGTTTGACGCCGGACGCAGGTCTCCTCACAGATCCCTACATGCGCCTGACGGTCTCCCGCGTAACCCGCCGGGATTTCAAAGGGGCTATCCGACGCGTAGCCATAATGCACTTCCAAGGACTCAACGGCATTGAAGACCCGGAACTCAAAAATCCGGAGTTTTTTACCGTGCCCAACCGCCTGGCGGCGCTGCAAGCCGTGCGCGACGGCAAGGCTGACGCCGCCTACGTCTACACCTACATCGCCGAACATTTCGTCAACCAGGACAACTAAAACCGTCTCATCTACAGCATTCTGAATGCCCCGGTCTTCCAGGTGTCGATCGCCGTCAACCCGGAAACCAACCACGCCCTTCTCTCCATTCTCAACAAGGCCATCCGTGCGGACAATTCCCACGAACTCGATCAGCTCGTCCTCAAATACACCCGCTACGAAGCTCCCGCCATGACGGTCGTCGCTTTCTTAAAGAGTCGCCCGTGGTTTACGAGCGTCCTGCTGCTTTTCATCCTGATGCTGGGGGCTACGATTTATTTCAAGACACAGATCAACCGCAGCACCAAAAAAATCGCGGGCGAACGCCTTGACTACGCCCGTCAGATGCAGGCGAAAAACGAAGAACTCCGGGAAGTGATCCGCCGCGAAGAAGCCGAGAACCTCGCCAAGCGTCAGTTTCTCTTCAACATGTCGTACGACATCCGTACGCCGATGAACGCTATTCTGGGGTTTGCGCAGATTGCCCGGGCTCATCTCACCGACGCCAAAAAGCTAGACGACTACCTCGACAAAATTCAGCAGTCGGGCAACAACCTTCTGGGACTCATCAACAACGTTCTCGAAATGTCCCGGATCGAAACCGGCAAAGCCCACGTCGATCCGACGCCCTGCAACCTTGCGGAGCTGCTGCAGTCCGTTTCCGTTTCCGTTTCCTTTGAAGAACTTGCCCGCCGCAAGCGTCTTACTTTTGAGCACTCGCAGCACCTGCCGCATCCGCAGGTGTTCGCCGACGCCACCAAAATCCGGCAGATCTTCACCAACATCATTTCCAACGCCGTCAAGTACACCCCCGAAGGCGGCATCGTCCGATGCCGCACCGAAGAAACGCCGGCGACTGTGCCTGACGCCGTCAACGTCACGTTCACCGTGGAAGACACCGGCATCGGTATTTCAAAAGAATTTTTGCCGCATATCTTCGATCAGTTCGAACGCGAGCGTTCCACCACCGAGGGCGGTATTGAAGGCACGGGACTGGGGTTAGCCATTGCAAAGCAGGTAGTCACGCTTTTAGGCGGCACGATTGCCGTTGCCAGCACCTTGGGGCGCGGTTCCGTTTTCACCGTAAAACTTACGTTCCACCGGGATAAGACGGTGCCCGTCGCCCCCGCGGCCGCCGACGAGGGACAACTTCCTATCGCTGCGAAACTCAAAGACTGCCGAATTCTTCTTGCGGAAGACAACGACCTTAATGCCGAAATTGCTCTGGAAATCTTGAAGCAGTCCGGGGTTGCCGTCCGGCGCGCCCGCGACGGCGAAGAATGCGTGAGGATTCTCTCGGAGGCTCCCGCGGGCGCTTATGATGCCGTGCTGATGGATATTCAGATGCCCAAGATGGACGGATACGCTGCCACCGAAGCCATCCGTCGGCTCAAAGATGACGCAAAGCGCCGTATCCCCGTCATTGCGCTCACCGCCAACGCCTTCACCGAAGACGAGCAAAAGGCGCGAGATGCCGGGATGGATGCGTTCGTCGCGAAACCCATCGACTTTGAAACGCTCCTCGCCGTCCTCGCAAAATTCACCGTCAGGGCTTAAATTTCAAGCTTTCCAAACGGGCTTCTTCGCGC
>ULYY01042865.1_pt1 | contig 10327 bp, 8 predicted proteins | sample 1962601 | NCBI WGS metagenome assembly ULYY01 (sample SAMEA4835875, study PRJEB28245) | human gut metagenome | biome: gut microbiome; material: fecal sample | place: Denmark | collected 2008 | reverse complement strand
GTTAAAATGAACAACTTAAAATGTTTTTCAAACACGCTCTAAAACTTCCCTGGCGAGGATCATAGTATTTGATTTTTCGATATAAGAGAAGATAAATTTCCTGAACACAGTCCTCCACCTCTGATGAATTAGCCGAAAACATTTTTCTTACTTCCCCTGCTACCCAGTTATAACTATTCTGGTAAATATAATCAAATGCCTGAACATCTCCATTAAAAAAGTTCTCTCCATATATATCTAAATCTTTAACTAATGGCTTTCCACAGATATCGCAAAACAAAATATTATTTGGAAACCATTTTCTGCAACTTCTACAATACATACCTTCCTGCCCTTATCCGATTTTATCCGATCTGTCCTCTAATAACTTCTTTTAATTCCTCTATACTCTTTACTGTAATATCTGCCCGTTTTTTTTCCGGACACTCCCTATTTCGGTGATTAAACCATATCGTATGCCATCCTGCTGTATTTGCACCGACAACATCTGCCTCATAGGTATCCCCAACATACCATGTTTCTTCTGGATTTAATGCATATGCATTCTCAACATATTTAAATGCCTGTGGATCTGGCTTTTGATATCCAATACCGCCAGAAATAAATATATGCTCATCATCAAACCATTTATGTAACCCCAGCGCAACTACCTTTGCATACTGTGGTTCTGGTCTGCCATTTGTGAGAATCGCAATAAAAATATCATTACTTTTACAATAATCAAGAAATCCCTCTACTCCATTACCAAGTGTAATCTTTTTCTGAAAGGAACGATATAACTGCTCAAAAATATCCGCATCCTCTCTGCTCATCTCAATTCCCACATCATGGTATGTCCTTTTCACACGCTCATAAAAACAATCTTCGTGCGGAATTAATCCCTTCTTCTCTGCCTCCATAATCTCATCCGAATAAACACGGGACTGCATAAACAACTGCGTACAGTCTGCATCCGTCTTGTCTGCATATAATTTTTTGTGAACCAGTTCAAATGGTCCCATAAGATTATAAAGTGTATCATCTAAGTCAAAAATCAGATTCAATATGCTTCCTCCTCGGTATTTTTACAAGTCCTATAATTCCTTATAACTTCCTGTAAATTTATTAAATATAATCCTTAAATACCATCTGGAAAACGTATTTTCCAGATGGCTGCCCGATAATAGTATACTTATTTCCCCAAAACAGTGCAAGGAGGTCTTTCCTGTTTTTCTGCATTTTATCGTTTTGAAATTGTCTTTACCTTTGACCATGCAGAATATTTCTTTCCTGATTTTGTTCGAATCTGTACATAATATTTTCTATTCTTTTTTAACTTTTTAATGACAAGTGATGTTTTATTTTTGCCACAGTTTACTTTCTTTGCGTTTTTCATATTCTTTTTCTGAGAATATCTAATTTCGTATTTATCACATTTTACTTTTTTCCATGTGATTTTGGCCAGATTCTGGATTCTGATGGTTCGTTTTATTGTTGTGCCTTTTACTGGCTGTGGTTTGGAATTGTCGTTTAAATATCTATATTTATAGCCTTCTGCCTGTACAGCTTTTGCTGCCTTACTTCCCTTATGGACAAAAAATGTAATATCTTTATAGCTTGTGTTAACTTCATCTTCATCCCAATATCCCAAATAATCTAATGTATCTGGAATCACAATTTCTTTTACCCCATTTTCAGAGAAACCACAATCAGCCCAATCAATTTGTGTTGGCGGAAGATTTTTCCCATTTAACTTAAAAGTTTTCGGAATAACTACACGTTTAGAATGTCCATGATAACAGGTAATACATACGGACTCGCCACATTCATGCATACGTATACCGATACCATTCACCAAAGTATAACCATGCGAACATTCCTTCGTTGCTGCTTTAACTGGAACTGCTACTCCAATAATCTGTGTTAACGATAATACCATTGCAAATAATAATGCGTAAAACTTTGTTCTTTTCTTCATATCTTTTCATCCTTTCTTTTGCATTACATCTTAAGATTTTCTCTAAAAATAGTGATTCAGAAATATTATTTCACTCTCACTTTTTTCACTACACTCCACGCACCAGCTTTTCCATTTTTGCTGATAGCCCGTACCCTGATAAAATAGGTCTTTTTCCTTTTTAATTTCTTTATAGTCACATTTCCACTTCTTACTGTTACAACCTTTTTATTCTTAAAAGATTTTTTTGTACTGTACATAATCTGATATTTAGAGACATTTGATACTAACTTAAAACGAATGTTTATTTTCTTTTTCTTTACTTTCAAAGAAACACCTGTTACCATTTTCACTGGTTTTTTCGATGTGTTTGTAGTCTTTTTGGCTGGAGTTGCTTTTGGTCCTTTAAAAGAAGTCGCTAACTGATAAGTGTAACCTTCTGGAAAAGAATAATGATAACTGTGTACATAAATATAATATGTCCTTCCCTTTACCGCATTAAATCTGACAGAGCCTTTCGTTATTATCCCCTCTTCTTTTACTATTTCCGTATTAATATCGCTTGCTGAATAAACAGATACATCCCATCCGTCTCCAACATCATTTACATCTGTATCCGGATCACAGTTTAAGGTTGCTGTAATTCTCCCTGTATTTGGAGCAACTACTTTAAACCAGTCTTCATCTATATCATCAAACAAAGTTCCCTGATATTTTTTTCCGATAGAGATTTTATTTGCTTTTTTAAAAGTATTATTATTCTCCTGCTCCCAGTTATTTTCAGAAACAACATCAGCCTTTATATCAAAAGGTACCATTATAGGCGACATTCCATATTCACTATAAGATTTTACTTCTATATAATATGTTCCCGATGTCAAAACAAGTTTCTCTGTAACCATCTTATTCTCAATCTGCCAATATTGCTTAACTGGTTCTTTCAAATCGTCCTTGCGATAGATTTTAAGATTCCATCCATGTCCTATGTCATTCTCATCTGCAACAGCATTGGGTCTTAAAGTTATTCTGAAACAACCAGATTTTGGCATCTGTACCTGAAATAATTTTACGTCATATTCATTTCTTAATCTTGTTGTTCTGTATTGACTTGTAAGTACTGGTGAATTTCTGGCTTCATTCATGGAAAAGGCATATACTTTTGTTGGTTTAATCAAAATAAATAGTACCAGAATACTGGTCATGCATATTATATTTTTTGTTATTTTCATTGTTCTCTGTTTCATATTTAGCATCCTCTCTTTCTTTTTACTTTTGTTTATTGTTTTTAATTTCCTTTATTTTTAACTATTACACCCCCGGAGTCCTTTTTATTTCCTAATTATTTTTCTTTTCACTCTCTTATACGAAGCAAACTGCAAAAAGGTTCACTAATTTAAAAAAAATTTTTCAAAACTTTTGTATCGAATAGTTTTATTTTTTCAAACACACTCTATATAATAAAAAAGCACCGTCCTGGATTTAAATTTCCAAAACAGTGCTTTATGCTATTCTTTATAGTATATCTTACTCCAAACGCCCCTCATCTTAAAATTAAAATATTTCAAATGTTTATCCATTTACCTTCCTCCGCTCTACACCTCTCCTGTCAGCAACATTTCCCTTTGCAACGTGTAGAACGTTTTCTTATATTGATTATTTCTCATATAGATAATCTGTTTAGACAAATAATTACAAATCTTCCTGGCGGCATCTCCTGATGCCACAATCCAGAAATTAAATTGTTTCGGCATATGTGTTTTTTCTTCTTTTTTTATCTGATCTGCCACGGTTTTTATACTATCGGTCGGTCTTCCATCGTAAATCGGGGATGTATCGACATAAGTTTAATTCTTATATAACAAAAAAAGCACCATCCCCAGGTCTAAATCCCAAAAACGGTACTTTGTAATGCGCCTTCAGGGGCTCGAACCCTGGACACGCGGATTAAGAGTCCGCTGCTCTACCAACTGAGCTAAAAGCGCATATCCTTGTGTTTTGTTTTCGTATCTCTCAACGACAAGAACTATTATATAACAACCTTTCATAGATTGCAAGCATTATTTTTTATTTTTCAAGTATTTTTTTAAGTACAATCGCAGGTCCATCTTCATCATTTGATTTGGTGATGTAATCTGCTTTTTCCTTTAATACTTCCATTGCATTTGCTACGGCAATTCCAATATGTGCATACTCAATCATCGCCACATCATTATCACTGTCTCCGATGGCAACCGTATCTTCGTGTGCAATGTTATATTTTTCAGCAAGAATACGGATTCCCACATCTTTATTACAGCCACTTGGGAAGATTTCCATGTTATATTCGCTAGGAAATGTTACCATAAGATTTTTGTTTTCTGCTGTTTTTGCAGCAAATTCTCTTAATTCCTGTGGATCTGGAAATGCAACATGTATCTTATTGATACGCATTGTTCCACGGCGCAGAAGTAAATCATAGGACAGGCCGATTACATCTGTAGATAACATACTGTCACAGAAATCTTTTCCCATCTTAGTATCATAAATAATCGGAGCTGTATCTTTTTCCACATAGGCATCATTGTCACAGTAAAGTTCTATAAAACCATGTCTTTCCTTTACTTCTTTATAAATGTCATAAACCAAATTCTGTGGTATCTTGCAATTATGAAGCAATTCCTCTGTCTGAATATTTCCAACCAATGTTCCATTTGCACAGATGCAGTATTTTACACCTTCGATATCCTGCACTTGATTCTTAATACTTCGAAAACTTCTTCCTGATGTTGGAACTACCATAATTCCATTCTTTACTGCTTCCGCAATTACTTCTTTTGAATAAGAAGAAATCGTACAGTCAGAATGTAATAATGTTCCGTCTAAATCGATTGCTACAATCTTTTTCATAAATAAAATCCTTTCATTTATCGTAAAGTAAATTATTTGCCATTTAAAATTCTGCATACCTCTGAAATGCTCTGGCAGAAATTACACAGACACCGCCAGATTCCTCTATTACAAAGGCTCTTTCGCTGAATATTCCAGCACATTTTCTCTTTAAAATTCATAAAATTCCACCCCTGTTTTATCTTATGATAAAGACAGGGAATGTTGTTATTTATCTTCCTGTAAAAAAATCTGAAGCATACAAATCGGATTACCCTTTGCTACGAACTTTTCCTCATATTCTGTCATGATATTGCCCTCAACATATTCGCTGTGATGAAGGTCAAATGTAGATTTCTCAAGTGTCCATCCTGCTTCTTTTACTTCTTCTAAAGAAAAATCAAATAATGGTCTGTTATCTGTCTTAAAGATAACTCTTCCCTCTTCCTTTAAAATGTTATGATAACGCTCTAAAAACTGTCTGGAAGTAAGTCTTCTCTTTGCATGACGGTCTTTCGGCCACGGATCTGAGAAATTCAGGTAAATCTGATCTACCTCACCCTTTTCAAATACATTCACAATATTCTCTGCATCCATTCGAATAAAATGAAGATTCTCTAAAGGATTCTCTTCCATTTTCTCTAATGCTCTGACCAAAACACTGGAATACTTTTCAATTCCAATATAATGAATCTGAGGATTCTTTTCTGCTAACTGCATAAGGAATTTACCTTTTCCCATTCCAATTTCTAACTGAATCGGCTTACCATCCTGGAAATAATCTTTCCACTGGCCCTTAATCTGCTCTGCGTCTTTAATTGTATATTCATTCGCTGCAATCTGTTCTCTTGAACCTTTTACATTTCTTAATCTCATTTAATTCTCCCCATCTATCTTAATATATTTTCTTCTATATCTATACGCAATTTTAGACATACAGTATTATTCTAATCGCTGGACATTATTTTTGCAATTAATTTTTGCTTTTTCTATGGAAGTAGGATACAATGAGAAGCAAGGTCTGAAATGACCGAATAGAACTCAAAGACTTAGCCCAATAGTATATCAGCATATTAATAATACTGCATGATAGAGCGTGTTTGAAAAATGCTCCAGGGCAAAATAAAAAGGAGATTTAACAATGAAACGAATACTTACGTTTATATTGACACTAACATTGGCCTTAAGCTTTTGTGTGAATTCCTTTGCCGCAGCAACTACTGCCACTGCTTCTGAAACGCAGACTGGCACTTCCGAGGCACAGACGGATACCTCAAAAACACAGGCTGACACTTCCGAAGCGCAGACCGATACTTCAAAAGTACAGGCTGGTGCTTCCTATGGAATTTCCAATTTAAGCGGTGCACCAGATATCGTAGCAGAATCTGCTGTTGTCATGGATGCCAATACCGGAACGATTCTTTATGGAAAAGAGGCAGAACACCACAAGAGATATCCTGCCAGTATCACTAAAGTTATGACCGCTTTACTCGCTGTTGAAAACTGCAAAATGAGTGATGTTATTACTTACTCCAATGCTGCAGTTAACGGAATTGAGGCAGGTAGCAGTACCGCTGGAATTAATGTTGGTGCCAAGCTTACTGTAGAAGACAGTCTTTATGCATTAATGCTTGTATCCGCTAATGAGGCCGCTGCCGCTATCGCAGAGCACATTTCCGGTTCCACAACAGAATTTGCAAAGCTTATGACAAAGCGCGCCAAAGAATTAGGCTGTACCAACACACAGTTCAAAAACCCTCATGGACTTCCAAATGAAGAACATTACACAACAGCTCACGATATGGGCCTTATCTTAAAAGAAGCCATGAAGCATGAGGAATTCCGTAAAATTTCCGGAACCATTTCCTACACCTTAAAGAAAAGTGACACTTTAAAAGATACTTTAGAGCTGTGGAATCACGCTAAAATTCTTCGTGAAAACAGTGACTACTACTACAAATATGCAGAAGGAGCAAAAACTGGATTCACTCAGGTTGCCCTCAATACCTTAGTCACTTACGCAAAGAAAGATAATGTAGAACTTATCTGCGTCATTTTAAAAGACTACGGTGCAGACAAAAGCTACACAGATACTGCTAACTTATTCAAGTGGGCTTTTAATCAGGTAAAATCCGTAACTCCGCTTACTGATTTCAGTTTAAAAACTGCCATGACAGCAAATACCTCCATTGACTCTTCAAAGCTCGACCAGATTCAGCTTTTAAACTCTGTTTATGACAAAAACTTCTCTGTTCTTGTAAAAAAAGACTTTAATGAATCTGATTTAAAAACCGCTTTTAAACTCGATGAAGATAAAAAAACTGGCCGCCTTGGTTACATCGTAATCTCCTGTGATGGCAAAAAACTTGGACAGACAGAAGTTACCTATGACACAACTTCTAAACAGGGAAAAGCTTATCAGGAAGGCAAAACCGTAGACGATAACTTAAAAACTGCCCCTGTAGCATCAAAAAGAAAAGATGCTATACATAAAGGAATTGAATTCTCCTTGAGACTCTTAGTCGCAGTTATTCTTATTATCCTGATCATGCACCTGATTCACAGACATGAGCTGGAGAAACGCAGAAAAAATCGAATTTCTCGGAGGAAGAAGAAATAATTCTGGGTTGCAGCAGGAAAGGGAGACGCACACAGTAAATAAAATAAACGATATTTGTGACTTTAGTCGCGGTGGTTTGAACACTCGCTTATACATGCTCGTATCCAAACCTTGCTCCGAGGCCACAAATATCGTTTATTTTATTTACTGTATGCTGTTTTTGGCTGTTGGGGCAAAGGCAGAATTCAGTGAATTCTTGTTTGCTGCTGGAAATTTTTTTCTGCGTTGAAAGGAATTTGGGAATTCTCTAGAAGGTTGTGATTTCATAATAGTTCTTTATCTATGTGATTTCTAAAGTGTTGTTACTGAATGGATATTACAATAGTCTATATTTTAAGGATTTAAGTTATTATTCACCACATATAAGCTTTTACTTTTCTTATAGAAAAAAAGAACCGTCTGTTCAACGGTTCTAAGAGAGGAAAGTATGAAAAAAATCTATCAAAAAAATAATTCTTTGTTCTTTTGATGTTTCTATCATACTGAATATTTGTGAACAGTTTGTGAGAAAAAAATGAAGATAATCTGAAGAAATACTGTCGGGTAAAAGATATTATGTGAGAATTTCCACTTAATTTCCTAAAATCACAATCTCCTGAAGAATCCTCAAATATCCTCTCAAAGAAAAAGAAGTTACCCTGAGCAAATGTAAACATAAAATTCAACCTTACTTCCGCAGGCAAAGACAGCCTCCAGAGAATGAAATAATCTATATTTGTGGCCTCGGAGCTGCGAGAGAGTAATCTAATATTAGAAAAGCCCCGTATTAAAAGTTATTGATTTTGACACCTTTGTGTTTTGTACAACTGAGTCAAAATCAATAACTTTTAATACGGGGCTTTTCCTAGAAGACTTCTACTCGCAGCGACTAAAGTCACAGATATGCTTTATTTCAGGTTTCGTCTTCCCTGCCTACGGCAACCCGAATTTATTTTACTGGAGTAAGAACTTCTTTTCCTCCCATATATGGGCGAAGTACTTCTGGGATTCTTACAGAACCATCTTCATTTAAGTTATTCTCAAGGAAAGCGATTAACATACGAGGTGGTGCTACTACTGTGTTATTTAATGTGTGAGCAAAGTATTTACCTTTTTCACCTGTTACACGGATTTTTAATCTTCTAGCTTGTGCATCACCTAAATTAGAACAGCTTCCTACTTCGAAGTATTTCTTCTGACGCGGAGACCATGCTTCTACGTCGATAGATTTTACCTTAAGGTCTGCCAGGTCACCGGAACAGCATTCAAGTGTACGAACAGGGATGTCCATAGAACGGAATAAATCTACGGTATTCTGCCATAACTTATCGAACCACATCTTGCTGTCTTCTGGCTCACATACAACGATCATTTCCTGCTTTTCGAACTGATGGATACGATATACACCACGTTCTTCGATTCCGTGTGCACCTTTTTCTTTACGGAAACATGGAGAATAAGATGTTAATGTTCTTGGCAGTGTATCAGATGGTAAAACAGTGTCGATGAATTTACCAATCATGGAATGCTCACTGGTTCCGATTAAGTATAAATCTTCACCTTCGATTTTGTACATCATTGCATCCATCTCTGCAAAGCTCATAACACCTGTAACTACGTTACTACGAATCATGAAAGGAGGTACACAGTAAGTAAATCCTCTGTCAATCATGAAGTCTCTTGCATAAGAAATTACTGCAGAATGAAGTCTCGCAATATCTCCCATTAAATAATAGAATCCATTACCAGCTACCTTTCTTGCGCTGTCTAAATCGATTCCATCAAATCTTTCCATGATATCTGTATGATATGGAACTTCAAAATCAGGAACAAATGGCTCGCCATATTTCTGAATTTCAACGTTTTCGCTGTCATCTTTACCGATTGGAACACTTGGATCAATGATATTAGGAATAATCATCATGATTTTCTTAACCTTTTCTCCAAGCTCTGCCTCTAACTTTTCAAGTTCTGCAAGACGCTCTGCATTCTTAGTAACCTGCTCTTTTACAGCGTCAGCTTCCTCTTTTTTGCCCTGTGCCATTAACGCACCAATCTGTTTAGAAATCTTCTTTCTGTTTGATCTTAAATCATCTGCTTCCTGCTGAGTTGCTCTTCTCTGTGCATCTAACTCAATTACTTCATCTACTAAAGGAAGCTTCTCATCCTGGAACTTATTACGGATGTTCTGTTTTACAACCTCTGGATTTTCTCTGACAAATTTTAAATCTAACATTATCAATATCCTCCTGTTTTGTTAGAATATTCCCGAAGTCTTTCCCTCTTACTTTTGCGGCTAAAATTTCGAAAATACGTTAGAAAATATTCTGGGTTTCATTTAAATATTAATATCGACATAACTATCAAAAACTATTAATATTTTGCTTTAAATAGTTACAAACAAAAAAAAGAACCCTTCTACCCTCACTCATGGGACGAAGAATTCCGTGTTGCCACCCAAATTGCTGTCCTTGCTAACATATTCAAACACATCTATATTATTTAAATATATCTGACACATATCAAATCATACCAGAATACATTATATCTAAATATATCAAAATGTATAAACATATAAAGCCATAACAGCCACTCATTAGTACGTTAAAGGATACCAGCCTTTGACTTTCATCAATGCTCAAAAAGTGGAAAGGTACTTCCGCCTGCTGATTCTCACCAACCATCAGCTCTCTGAAAAACATTCATACCGTAGCTTCTCTCATCGCAACGAATCAATATTCTTGTCTATTATAAAGCAGAATGAGTTCCTTTGCAACTATTATTTTGTAACTTCTGTTTTTCTGGAACTGACCGAAGAGACGAAACCTTGTCTCCCGACGCCTCCGCAAATTTCTCCCTGATTCCTAATCAAATTCTAATTCTTATAGTAATCCAGCTACAGATTCTCCAACAGCCAACAAACAGCT
>ULYY01029503.1_pt1 | contig 10402 bp, 13 predicted proteins | sample 1962601 | NCBI WGS metagenome assembly ULYY01 (sample SAMEA4835875, study PRJEB28245) | human gut metagenome | biome: gut microbiome; material: fecal sample | place: Denmark | collected 2008 | reverse complement strand
TTAGATTATTCACTTTCATATTCAAATAATTTGGCAATCAACAGCTAATACGTGTTATGGCTGTAGTATGCTGAAAGATGTTTATTATCTCGGTACGAAAGAAGAATGGGCTACAATAACAATCGATTCTCCTAATAATGACCTTACTGACAAAGTGAGATGTATAGGAGATATAACTCAAGGTTTTTCTTTTACACAACCGGGTAACCTGACTTATGATGGAAAAGCAAAAGAAGCAACGGTCACGAAAACCAATGAGGATTATGGTGATTTCACTATAAAATATTATGATCAAAACGACCAAGTATATACAACAGGTCCAGTTGACGCCGGAACCTATACGGTTAAAATCGATATTGAGGAAAGCAGAAAGTATTCGGCGGTATCCGATTATGAAGTTGGCCGATTTACGATCCTGCAGACTGAAAACAGCTTCACAACCGACCTTTCAATAGAGGACTGGACTTACGGTGATCCACCAAAAGCCCCGACTGCTGCAGCAAAATTGGGTACGCCAACATACAGTTATTCAACCGAAGAAGATGGTACATATACAACGGATCAGCCGACAAATGCCGGAACATACTGGGTAAAAGCTACGGTTGACGAAACGAAGAACTATACAGGACTTGAGGCTAAAAAACAGTTCAGAATTTTGCAGAAATATTCCGTTACCTACGCCGCCGGCAGTAACGGGAGCGGTAATGTAACGGCAGGAAGCAAAACTCAGGATGTTGCTTTTACACTCAGTTCGGATACCTTTACCCGTGCAGGTTATGAACAGACAGGATGGTCTACTTCAGACGGAGGGGAAAAGGTTTACGAATTAGGCGGAAGCTATACCGCAAATGAAGATATCACCCTTTACCCTGTATGGAGCGACATTACCAAACCGACAGGCGAAATCAGCATCGGCACAAAAAGTTGGAAAACATTTCTCAACAATATTACCTTCGGTCTGTTCTTTAAGGATACACAGACGGTAACAATTACTGCAAGCGACAACAGCGGCGGAGATGTTACAATAGAATATCTGTTAAGCGATAAGAAATTGGACGAAACGGAACTTGCAAGTGCAACCTTTACCGCATACACCGAGGTGTTTAGTATCAACCCCGGTAACAAGTATGTTATTTATGCAAAGCTGACCGACACAAGCGGCAATGTAGCATACATTAATTCCGAGGGCATTGTGCTTGATAGCATTGCTCCCGTAATTTCCGGCGTTGAAAACGGCAAGACCTACTGTGAAGCACAGACGGTTACCGTTACGGAAGAATATATTGAAAGTGTGAAAGTAAACGGCACAGAGGTTACACTCGATGCAAACAATCAGTTTACGCTGAATCCGGCAGAGGGTACACAGACAATCGTTGTTACCGACAAAGCAAAGAATGAAACTACAATAACCATAACATTTACCGTGAATGCGAAAGCAGTGGTAGATAACGATACAAAGTCTCCTCGGACCGGCGACAACAGCCATATGGCATTTTGGATTGCACTTCTCTTTGTGAGCGGAGCAGGCGTAATCGGAACAACGGTTTACGGTAGAAAGAAAAGAGCAAAATAAAATCATATCAGTGTGCTTATCACACTTACAACAGTCCCTCCTGTCAGGCATAAACTGTCAGGAGGTTTTTTTTATGAAATTGGATAAGCATTTCAAGGATATATGGAATCCCGCAAGGCAGAGGTTCTGCCCTGTGGTGTCGTGTTCGGTGTCAAAATTATCGTTCTCTGTATTGGGACTTCTTTCGTGTTCTTTGCTGTTTGCTCTGTGCCTGTCTCGGACACTTTCCTTTTCGGGCGGTCTTTTGGGCTTTTCTTTCTCCTTAACCTGCCGCTCCCACTTGACAAGGTCACGGTTGTACTGATCCACTACGGGTTCTGCCTTGCGGTAGGTTGCCATAAAAACTTGCACATCGGGATAACCGTCTGCTTTCAGTGTGTCGGGAATTTTGTCCAGTTTATCAGCGATTTCCCTTTCGGTCTGCTGTATCTGTATTTCTAACGCTTTACGCTCCTTGCCTTTGAATATGCCCTTTGTTTCGGTAAGTTTAAATTCCTGCTGACTTTCCTTTGCGAGATTACTCCAAAAGGTATTGTCTGCGGTTCGGTAGGTGGCATAGAGGTTCTCCTGTCTTGCGTGGCTTGTAATATACGATATTCTTCCCTTGACATTGGACAGCCTCGACATCTGAATGAAGCTGTGTCTTGCCATAGTCTCCTTTCTGCCGTATTGGGGTGTTCTCATTTTGTAACCGACAAGTCGGTTGCTGCTGTTCCGATGGCATTTGACAGAGGGACAGCAACAGAAAATTGCGGTGTAATTTTCTCTGTATCAATAGAGGGGTTGCAATGCCCGATATTGATACAGGATCCTCTTCAGGAGCGAGATATCCGGAGTACAAATCTTCAGATTTGTGCGAGGGGTGTATTTCGCTTTCAAACGTCAAGGGCTCCCCGAACGGTTTACTCTACCTTTCGGACATCATCCTGACGCAGTAGGTTTCTGTGTTCAAATCATGCACTTAGGATCTTTTGATGATGAACCAGCTACAGTTGCACTTATGGATGAATATTTAAAACAAAATGGATATGCGAATGATATGAATAGTCAAAGACTACATCATGAAATATATTTGTCGGATGCAAGAAAGGTTGTACCGGAAAAATGGAAAACAGTCATTCGACATCCTATAAGAAAGATTTAGATAAATCAGAAGTTATGGTGGGGAGTAAATATGCTAGATAAAAAAGAGTTTGATCTTTGGACAGATGGTTACGACAAAACTGTCGGCATTTCGGATGAGAAAAACACATATCCTTTTGCTGGTTACAAAAAGGTACTTGGATTCATTTTTCAGACTATAATGAAAACTGAAAATGCTATTTTTTGGATATTGGGTTCGGGACAGGTACATTAACAACAAAGCTATATGAGCAAGGGTGTTCCATATATGGACAGGACTTTTCATCTAGGATGATTGAGTTGTCATCTGAGAAAATGCCCAATGCACATTTATATCAGGGAGACTTTTCAAAAGAGCTTGTCGAACCATTGCAAAATTTTTGTTATGATTATATTGTTGCGACATACTCTTTGCATCATTTAACGGATGATCAAAAGAAAGATCTCTTTCTAGAATTGCGTAATCACTTAAAGGAAAACGGCAAAATTATAATCGGCGATGTTGCCTTTGAAACACGAAAGGATTTAGAACATTGTAAATTGAAGGCGGGATATATATGGAATAATGATGAAATCTACTTTGTCGTTGAGGAACTGAGAAAAGATTTTCCAGGTCTTTCCTTTACGAAAATGTCCGGTTGCGCAGGTGTCCTGATTTTGGAATGACAACTTCCAGTTTGTCATTGTAGATAGTTTTGAAAGGAAGTGTTAATATGGATTGTAATGTTGTAGAAAATATAAATATACTCGCAAAGTTTTTGGGAACAAGAGATATTGATGCGTTAAATCAAGAAGAGTTATTTAAACGATATGGAATTCATCAGGTGGATGTGATGGTTTTATTTGGTGGTAGTATTCTTGAAGGTGGCGATGTTTTAGCTAGTGGAATTAAAAACTTCGTTGCGAAAAAATATATTATTGTTGGTGGAGCAGGACATACAACAGATACACTACGTCAGGTTGTTCATTTAGAATATCCAGATATTGAGACAACAGATTTATCAGAAGCAGAAATATTTCAAAAGTATATTAAACATGTATATGGATGCAAGGCGGATTATCTAGAAACCAAGTCTACAAATTGTGGCAATAATATTACGTATCTTTTGGATTTATTGAAAGAAAACAATATTTCGTTTAAAAGTATCATTCTAAGTCAGGATGCTTCTATGCAAAGGCGTATGGCAGCAGGATTAAAAAAATATGTCAAGGATGATGTGACAATCATTAATTATGCCTCATATTGCGTAAGTGTATTGAAGCAGAATGATGAATTGGTTTATGAAGAAGATTTACATGGCATGTGGACGATTAATAGATATGTCAATCTATTAATGGGAGAAATTCCTAGACTTTCAGATGATGCGAATGGCTATGGTCCGAATGGAAAGAATTATATTGCGCATGTGGATATTCCCGAACATGTGAAAATAGCTTTTGAAGAATTGAAGATGGTTTTTGGAAGTGAAACAAGAGAAGCAAATCCATTGTATGCATCAAAAGTAATTAAAAAATAGTTAACAGTATTATTTGAAAAGTGGGTAAAGAAGATAAGAATTCGTTTAGTCGAATTCTTTTTGTCATTTAGCACACAGGTGTTGACACTGCTAAAAAGGTGTTGTATAGTATTAGCAGGCAAAATATTAGAGTGCTAATGAAGGAGTGGTATTATGGCTAAGAAAAAACAGTTTAAAGCAGAGTCAAAACGTTTATTGGATTTGATGATCAATTCCATTTATACGCACAAGGAAATCTTCTTACGTGAGCTTGTATCGAACGCGAGTGACGCGATAGATAAATATTATTATGAAAGTCAAGGCCATGCGGATGCAAGTCAATTTGAGATTCGTATAGAACCAAATAAGGAAGCTCGTACTTTAACAATTTCGGATACTGGTATTGGTATGTCAAAGGAAGAGTTAGAGGAAAACTTGGGTACAATTGCGAAGAGTGGTTCTTTGGCTTTTAAAGAGGAAATGAAGAAAAAGGAAGAAAACAACGATGAAGATGTAGATATCATTGGTCAATTTGGTGTTGGATTCTATTCTGCATTTATGGTCGCAAAAGATGTTCGTGTTATTACGAAAAAAGCAGGTAGTGATGAAGCTTATGAATGGGTAAGTGCTGGTGAAGATGGTTATGAAATCACACCTTGCACAAAGGAAACAAATGGTACAACAATCATTTTAACTTTAAAAGAAGATACAGATGAAGAAAAATATTCTCAATATTTAGAGACATATGAGTTAAAAGAATTGATTAAGAAATATTCAGACTATATTCGTTATCCAATCAAGATGAATGTAGAAACTCAGAAGATGAAAGAGGGTACTGAGGAAAGTGAAAAGCCTGAATATGAAACCGTGGTTGAAGATCAGACTTTAAACTCAATGGTTCCTTTATGGAAACGTCAAAAATCGAAGATTACAGATGAAGAATACAATCAATTCTACAAGGATCATTTCTATGATTATCAAGATCCTCAAAAAGTGATTCATTTTAGTGTTGAGGGAAATACTAGCTTTACAGCCTTACTTTATATTCCATCACACTTACCTCAAGGATTCTATTCACAAGACTATAAGAAAGGTCTTCAACTATATTGTAGAGGCGTATTCATTATGGATCATGCCGAAGAATTATTGCCAGATTCATTGCGTTTTGTGAAAGGTCTAGTGGATTCTCAAGATTTATCTTTAAATATTTCTCGTGAAATGCTTCAACATGATCATCAATTAAAATTGATTGCGGGTCGTATTGAAAAGAAAGTATTGAATGAACTTGGAAATATGCTTGCCAAAGATCGTGAAGCATATGAAAAATTATTTGAAGAATTTGGTGTAAACTTGAAGTTTGGTGTCTACAACAATTATGGTATGGATAAAGAAAAATTCCAAGATTTATTGTTGTTCTACTCTTCAAGAGAAAAGAAATATGTTACTTTAAGTGAATATGTTTCTCGTATGAAAGAGGATCAAAAAGACATTTACTTTGTATCTGGTAAAGATGTTGAGTTGATTGACAAGATGCCAGTTGTTCAAACATTGAAGAATAAAGAATTTGAAGTTCTTTATTTAACAGATGAAGTGGATGAATTTGTGATGCAGACATTGATGAACTACAAAGAAAAGACGTTCAGAAATGCGGCTCAAGGAGATTTAGATTTAGATACTGAGGAAGAAAAGGAAGCTTTAAATAAATCAAAAGAAGAAAATAAAGATTTATTGACATTCATGAAAGAAGCTTTAGGCGATGAGGTTGCTGAAGTTAAATTGTCAAATAAATTGACAGAGGATCCAGTATGCTTAACGGCTGGCGAAGGTATTTCTTTTGAGATGGAAAAGGTTTTCGCAAATATGCCTAACCAAAGTCCAATGCCTATGAAGGCTACGCGTATTTTGGAAATCAATCCAAATCATCCAATCTTTGAAACATTGAAGACTTTATACGCTTCTGATAAAGATAAAGTTAAAGAAGTTACTGAAGTATTATATGATCAGGCTTGTTTAATTGAAGGCTTCGCAATCAAAGATCCAATCGCATATTCAAAGAAGATCTGTGAGTTGTTAGTGAAATAATTCTAGGCACAAACTTTCGAGTTTGTGCTTTTTTTCATTCATGATACATTTGCTTAGGTGAAGATTATGAAGTATCAAGAATTAGTGAAAGAAGTAGAAGGTGTTGGAAAACAAAAGTTAAGTGAGCAGGAAAACTTTTATCGTGATGTATTAAATGAAAGTTCAAATGATTTAGAAGTTGGGGTTGCAGCTACTTTACAAATTCGAAAAAAGATAAAAAGACTCCAATCCTTGCGATGAGTGCCAATGTGTATATGCAAGATATATAGAAATGTTACAAGGCTGGTATGAATGGGCATATCAGTAAACCTTTATATTTAGAGGATCTAAAAGATCGAATTATTCAAATTATATAAAAAGCCAGGTTTTTCCTGGCTTTATTAAATGATGACACCATTGCAGTGATCAATTTCATGTTGAATGATTTGAGCAACAAAACCAGAATAGGATTGTTTACACTTTTTAAAAGATTCATCTTGATATTCAACGGTAATATTTTCATAACGAGTTGTATTTCTTTCACCCTCTAGTGATAAACAACCTTCTTTGACTTTGTATGGTCTAGATTTCTTTGTGATTTTTGGATTATACATCACAATTTGTGCAGGTCCAATCGCAAAGATAATAATATTTTTAGAAACACCAATCATATTGGCAGCCATGCCTACGCATTGATCACTATAAGCTTGTAATGTATCTTTTAGATCTTGAGCCACTTGTGTATCCATTTTTGTAGCTGGAGCTGATTTAATAGCTAAGAAAGCTTCATCTTTCATTATTGGTTTAATCATAACATACCTCTTTTCTTCAAAAATCATATTTGTTTTAGATGTTTTTTTCAAGTATAATTGGCATATGCTAAAAAATATAGTATTTGATTTAGGAAATGTATTGGTTAAATTTGATTCAAATGAATTGATTTATAGTTTCTTTAATGAAAAACAAAAAGAAGTGAAATCATTCTATTTTGATTCTTTATGGGATGAGTATGATCAAGGACTCTATTCAGTGGAAGAAATGATTGAAAAGGGAGTAAAACAATTTCCTGAATTAGAGTTAAGTATCAAAAAATTGATGTATCATTGGACAGAATTTGTGATTCCATTAAAAGATAATGTTGCGTATATCAAAGATTTAAGACGATTCGGATACAAAGTATATATTCTTTCAAATATTCCAGAAGATGACACAAAATATTTGAGAAGTCTTGGTGTGTTTGATAATATAGATGGCGGTGTTTTTTCTTATGAATATAAGAAAATTAAACCAGATCCAGAAATATTTCATATATTGTTAAAAAAATATAATCTTAAGGCATCGGAATGTTTATTTTTAGATGATCGAAAAGATAATGTAGTTGCAGCATGTAATTTGGGATTTGAAACGATTGAAGTTAAAGATTCAAGTAAAGTCATTGACTTAATAAAGGAGAAAATTAGTGAAGTGTAAAGTAGAAAAAATATGTGGTGGATGTTCACTTTTAAAACTGAAGCCAAGTATGCAGGCCGATAAAAAGAAAAAAGATGTGGAAGCCTTAGTTGAAAAAGCACATTTAAAGGTTCGTGTTGGCGATGTGCATATGGCAAAGAATGATACACATTATCGTAATAAAGTGATTGTTGGTTTTTCAAAAGATAAAGGAAAAGTATATTCGGGTTTATATGCGCCTCATTCGCATCGTGTTGTGAAGACTGAAAATTGTATAATGCAACCAAAACTTGTCAATGAAATTATCAACAAGATAACTGAACTTGTAGGCTCTATGAAATTAGAATTGTACAACGAAAGAACAGGGACTGGTTTATTGCGTCATGTATTGATTCGCTGGGGACATAAGACAGATGAAGTGATGGTTGTATTTGTCACAAGTCAGAAAATTTTTCCCTCAAGAAAAAATATGGTGCGTGTATTAACGAGTGAATTTCCACAAATTAAAACAATTGTACAAAATATCAATCCTAGAAAGACAAGTATTGTTTTGCAGGATGAAGCCATTGTTTTATATGGAAATGGTATGATTCATGATGAGTTATGTGGCTTAGACATTGCGTTTTCACACAATTCGTTCTATCAAATTCATTCTGAGCAATGCGAAGTATTGTATGGCTTAGCTAAGAAAATGTTAGATTTAAAGGAAACGGATACAGTACTAGATACATATTGTGGTGTTGGTACAATTGGTTTAACGATGACAGATTCTTGTAAGAAAGTCATGGGTGTGGAACTCAATCCGGATGCGATTGAAAACGCAAAATACAATGCGAAACAAAATAAAATCAAAAATATCGAATTTGTTGCGATGGATTCAACAGAGTTTATGCGTCAGGCAAGAAAATATCACAATCATTATGATGCGATCATTCTTGATCCACCTCGTGCAGGTACGACAAAAGATTTTATTGAGTGTGCAACTGCTTTAAATCCAAGAAAGATTCTGTACATTTCTTGCGATCCAAGAACACAGGTTCGTGATTTAAACCAATTTAGAAAACAAGGTTATGTCACAAATAAACTAGAATTAGTGGATTTATTCCCTTATACAGATCATATTGAAAGTGTTTGCGTATTAGAAAAGAAACAATTCAACCAAAAGCCTACAAAAAAGGCGCAAAGACAAGCGCAGTTCAGATCAAGTAAAATGAGTAAGAAAAAACGTTAGGAAGCAAGTATGCTTCCTTTTGTGCATATGGGTATGTTTAAATTGTTTGGAATGTTATAATTTGTGTAACGGAACGGAGAATATATATATGTTAGAAATTGGAATTCAAGCACCTGATTTTGAATTGCCTGATCAAGATGGTGTGATGCACAAATTAAGTGATTATAAAGGTAAAAAAGTTATCTTATATTTTTATCCGAAGGATAATACGGCGGGTTGTACAAAGCAAGCTTGTGGTTTTTCTGAAAGATATCCACAATTCTTAGAAAAAGGAGCTGTCGTCTTAGGTGTAAGTAAAGATACAGTGGCTTCTCATAAGAAGTTTCAAGAAAAGTATGGTCTTGCCTTTACATTATTGGCGGATCCAGAAAGAAAAGTGATTGAAGCTTATGATGTGTGGAAAGAAAAGAAAAATTATGGAAAGGTATCTATGGGCGTGGTTCGTACAACGTATCTAATAGATGAATCTGGAATTATTGTTCGTGCCAATGATAAAGTAAAAGCGGCCAATGATGCTGAAAACATGTTGGAAGTAGTTTAGACACTGCTCCCTTTTTTGTATTTGTATTAAAGGATTATGTGGTATAAAATTTCATTTGGGTGATACTATGTGGATGTTATATGCGACAGGTTCTGCCTTTTTTGCAGGAATCACTTCCATACTCGCAAAATGTGGAATCTCAAAAACAGATTCCGATGTGTCAACCGCCATACGTACCGTTGTGGTTTTAGTTTTTTCGTGGATTCTTGTTCTTTTAACTGGAACTATATCCGGTATTACTGAAATTAGTGAAAAGACATTATTATTTCTAGTCTTATCTGGTATCGCAACAGGGGCTAGCTGGCTATGTTATTTTAAGGCTTTACAAAATGGGAATATGAATAAGGTGGTTCCGATTGATAAATCCAGTACAATCTTAACGATTCTATTGGCTTGTATTTTCTTTCATGAAGGATTGTCTTTAGCTAAAATTGGCTGTGTATGCATGATCGGTGTAGGTACAATGTTGATGATTACTCGAAAAGAGGATGTTGAATCTAATACTTCAGATAAAAGCTGGTTGATGTATGCGATTTTGTCAGCTGTATTTGCGAGCCTTACATCAATTTTAGGTAAGATTGGTATTTCTGGAATTGATTCTAATTTAGGTACGACCATTCGTACAAGTGTTGTATTAGTCATGGCCTGGCTTATGGTATTTGTGAAAAATAAGCAGTCTGAAATAATATCTATTGATATTAAAGAATTATTGTTTATTGTCTTATCTGGCTTTGCGACAGGAGCATCTTGGCTATGTTTTTATCGTGCTTTACTGTTAAAGTCAGAACGCTCGTGACTTTAGTCATGAGATGAATGACGTATGTAACTGGTTTTCAGCTGTTTCTATACGTGAACCATGATATAATATATATGTAGAATGCATCGTAAAAAAGGAGATTTCGATATGTATACAGTACGCTTTCAATTGG
>ULYY01020295.1_pt1 | contig 10497 bp, 15 predicted proteins | sample 1962601 | NCBI WGS metagenome assembly ULYY01 (sample SAMEA4835875, study PRJEB28245) | human gut metagenome | biome: gut microbiome; material: fecal sample | place: Denmark | collected 2008 | reverse complement strand
CGCCGCCCAGGGTGCCGAGGTGGTGCCGGTGGTGGTGTGTGCTTTTATATATATAATAAGGTAAAACAAAGTATAATTTGTTTATAAGTGTTAAAAATTCGATTAAATACGAATTTATTTTGTTTTTTGTTTGGTAGTATCAAATTTTATTTTTACCTTTGCAGCAGATTTAAAAAGTTATTCACCGCGCCACCGGCGCACAAAATTAAAAAAAATATGAAAAATTCCGCTTTTGTTCTCGCACTCATGGAGATTGCAACCGCTAACCCTGAAGGATTCACCGTTAACGCTCAGACCTTGCAACCAATTAACAAAGGTTACGCCGTAGCCCTGGCAGCTACTCAGAACAGCCACGACACCGCCGGCCTTCTCTCTGTTATAGACTACGCCCAGAACCACGCCGACACCGTGAACGCGATCGGCGGTTGGCTTGACTCTAAAAGTGGTAAATATTACTACGACGCTACAGTTATTTGTGACGATCTCGAAACCGCTTTAATACTGGGCCGCCGTAATAATCAGATCGCAATCTTTGACCTGGAGAAAATGGAAGAAATCAGGCTTTAAAGCCTGGTTTCTCTCCTCATGTTATAACCATTTAATATTATTATATTATGACAAATTACGCCCGTATCTATCGCGCCGAACTTCAGGAACTGAAGCCCGCACCCGCTTTCTATCGTCTGGCCCTCCGGCTGGCCATCGCTGCTGCCCGTATCGCTGACCGCTACCCGCGCACCGTTTCCGCTATCCTCTGGGCCGGCTCTCTCTGGGCCGTCGTTTATATCTTTTTAAATTATCGTTTTACTACTTATTTATAAAACTATGAACACCACAAAGAACACCACCACCGCCGCCCCTGTTGCTGATTCTGAGGGCCGCCGCTGTTATACTTATATTATCGCCGTTTCTGGCCGTCTCTGGAGCCTGTGCGCTTCTGAATGGTGGGGAACCCCTGACGAAATGAGAACGAACGCCGCGAGCATGGCAACCGCCGCCCGCATTTTCCGACACTCTGCCGCCGTTGCTGTCTATGAGCTGCGAAACGATGATTATTTGTATTTTGTGCATGGTTGCGAGCTGCCAGGAACCAACGATGCACCGGCCACCTTCCACCGCTACGCCCCGCCAGTGATCCGCCGCAAGAGTGCCAACAAATAACCCCTATTTATAGCCCGTTTTATTATTCACAGATTTTTAAAATTTTCCGATTATGAAATACTTTGTAAATTTCCCCTATACTGCCGAGAGTTTAAAAAATGAGTTCCGCGCCCTGTCTCTGAAGTTGCACCCAGACACGGGAGGCGATGCCGAGAAGTTCGCCGCCATGATGAACGAATACGAGCAGATCGCCCGCAACCTGTCAGGAACTAAACAACACGCCCAGAGCGAAGCAGAACGCCAGGCAGAAGAAGCCAGCCGCCGTGAGGAGGAGGAAGAGCGCCGAGAGTGGGAAGCCTACCAGGAGCGCCAGCGCCAGGAACGGGAAGCAGAGCGCAAAGCAGAGGAAGAGCGCAAAGCGAAAGCCCGCCCCATCTACGAAAAGCGCTGCAAGAAATGGGCGCACCTCATGGAAGATTTGACCCCATTTATAGAGGCTGAAAATAATGCCTATAAAAACGAGCGCAAGGCTGCCGAGGCTTTCGGCTATCGTTCTGCAGAATATAAGGAGGCAGGCAAAGCCACGAAAGCCGCCAGAACTGCCACACATGCAGCCCGCCGCCGTAATCTCTTGAAGATGGCGCAAACAGCTTTTAAGGGTGTTAAATTCTCCCTTCGTTACGATAACGGCTGGGGTGGTGGTTTTACTATCGCATGGACTGACGGCCCAAGCCTGGAAGAGTTCAAAGCTGCAACCGATTTCGATTTATTCGTATCTGGTTGGGACACCTTCGACGGTATGACAGACTATGCCGACTATGAGCGGGCAGATTTTACAGACTTTGCCGATAAATACAGCGGCCTTCGTGGTCAGGTTGAATTTGATCGCACTATAAGCGACGAGAACAGGCAGAAAATGGCCGACGTTTTAAAGCGTCTTAATCCTGACTTTACAGACCCAGAGGCCCGCAAGCGTTACGACTGCAACAGCTGGGAAGATATCGCCGTCTTTATAGACGAGGAAAAAATCAGAGAATTTTTCCGTATCTTTGGCGCTGACTTTGACAGCGTGACAGCAGAACAGAAGAGCGCACAGCGCACAAGCCGCCACAACTTCCGCGACTATATGGACAGCCGCAAGACCTTAGCCGGTTGGATCAACGCCCTGGCCGACTTCATCACATTTAAAACGGATGACGAGAAGAAGGCCGAGAAGCCCGCAGAGTTCGCCCCCCGTTATGGTGCCACACTTCGCGCACTGTTTAAGCTCGTAGGCGGTCAGTCTGCCGCATTCTGGCAGCATGACAGCAAAACCCGCCAAAATACCCCGCTTTCTTTGTCTGAACTCATCGAGGCCCTGGAACGTGGCGAGGCTGTAGCCTATGGAAAAAAACACGAGTACACCGACGCAGAAGGTAATATCGAGTCCGTAAGTTATTGGGGTGTAAATAATGGCGGTTATAAGGTGCAGAAGGCCCGCGCTGAAAAGTTCGCCGCCGCAGGTTACACTCTCAGCAGCTCCGGCAGTTCTTCCACCTATGCCGACGTAGAAATAACAGGCATTACACCAGAGACAGCCGCCGCCCTTCGTGCCGACCTTGCAGACATCGAGCGCCAGCGCCGCCAGTGGGAGGCAAAGCAGACCGCACAGAAGCACCAGGACAGCGCCGAGACTAAGCAGCCGACCAGCACCCAGCCCAGCGACTCCGAGGCCGTCAGCGCCCCGCAAACAGTCGTAGCAGAAGCCCCCGCAGATGGCTTGCGGCTCATCGACATCGCCGAGGGTGTGGCCGTCGTCTCTGAGGACTGGAAAACGACGTATTTTAATAAAAAGCACATCAAGGCCCACGGCTGCCACTGGAACAAGGAGGCGAAACGCTGGGAGGCTACAGACCCCAACGACGTGGCCAAGGTTCGCGCCTGGTTTGCTCTTCGATCTGAGGAGCAGACCACCCCAGAGGCCGACACGTTAGAGGATGCCCAGAACATCACAGAAAACGCTCAGGACAGCGCCGAGATAGCCGAGCAGACCAACACACAGCCCACCGACTCCGAGGCCGTCAGCGACGACACACAGCAGCCCGCCAGCGTTTCCCCACTCTTCGAGGCAGTGGCCGACCTCTTCCGCATCTTTGCCGACATCATCCAGCAGGCCAAACGGTGGGAGGGCGTGACCATCCCAGCCGCCACCCTCGAACGATGGAAGCAGCAGGCCACCGAGGGCACCCAGAACGCCGCCGCCCGTCTCTCTGAAGTGTGCGCCTGTCTGGGCAGCCTCACGCCTGACAGCCGCGAACAGTTCGACGCGCTGGGTGTCATCTTCTGGACGCTCTCCGACAAGATCAAGACCGGCACCGACCCAGACACCCTCCAGGGTGCCACCGATTACGCCCGCGCCCAGCTCTTCGACCTCATCGAGCGCACACAGACAGAGAACCAGGCGCAAGCAGTCCGCGAGGCTGTCAGCCCTGATGATCCCGACCCTTTCAGGAAGGCCGCATAATATAGCGGCTTTCCTCCCCTACCCTAAATATAGAGCACTTCTAAAATCAGAAAATTTTAAAAATCTACAAAATCATGGTTACAATTTCACAGAATGCAATCGCCACCGTTAAGCAGCTTAACGACCAACTTTTTGAAGCTGAGTGCGAACTGGAAGCCCAGCAGCGGGCAGTATCTAAGTATCGCTATTATCTGGCAGCAGAAGCCAATCAGGAAACAGTCATGGATCTACGTGGTGCCATGAAGAACCTGCAGGGCTGTCAGCAGCGCGTCGATCATCTGCGCCAGCGTCTCACCGATGCTCTCGAAAATATCTGGTCATTATAGTCCCTCTCAAAAACCCCCGTTTTCATCGTTTCATTATTTCATCAATTCATTAACCGAGGGCACACCCTCACAAAACATCACGCATTATGGACGTAAAAATCAAACAAGTTCTTTCCTGGACTTTTCCCACATTTGGTAATAACCATATCATGCCCTATGGCTCTCTCCTCGTAACCGATGGCACCAGCGAGCGTGTCTGTCACACTCATGGCGATCGCTACTATGATAATGCTGGTTATCAGTACATCACCTTCAATCGTCGCCGCTATGAAGTTCTCGCCTCTGGTCATCCGGCACGAGGCACTATGAAAATCTCATTGCGACCCGTCGCATAACCCTCGTAAACTAACAAATTTCGATTTTATTTTAATTTTTCTGCAAAAATATTTGGTAGTATCAAAATATATTCGTATCTTTGCACCGACAAATAAAAGTTTAACCGAGCCACGAGGCTCACAAAAAAAGTATTAAATTATGAGCGCACCTAATTTCGCAATCCCTACCGCCAGCCGTATCTACGCATTTGGCATGAACAAGTACATCGATCAAGACACTATCGATGCTAACAACTATCCCCAGGAGCTGCTGGGACAGTATGACGAAATCCTCACACAGTGTGACTACGACGATGCCATTGCCAACGTCCAGAGTGAACTGACCGCTAAGGGCTGGAAAGATATCGACGAGTCCGACCGTGACCGCAGCTACCCCACCCATTATTTTTCACGCATCCGCCACTATTTCTCCATGTGTGGTATCGACTTTACCATTATTGTCGATGCTGGTGCCACTTCTGCCTATTACGAGGGTGCCAACTTCGACTATCGTGCATCCCTGGAGGTTCACCTCCCTGATGAGTGGTACAACTCCGAGTATGATCTGACCGGCTCCGATGCTGTCACCGCTGCCGAGTGCATCACTGACAACTGGACCGGCAACCAAGGTCTCAGCAAAATCCACGCTGCAAAAATCATTACCCGCATTTATAAGGAACTGGCTACCCTCACCGACCAGGCCGAGGATGCCTTCAGCGAGTTCTGCGAGCACGAGCTGCTGTGTGGTGGTGTCTTCTCTAATGGCGAGGCTATCTATGGCCCAGCCGAGTGCCCACGCTGGCAGATGAAGGCCGCTGTTATGGCTGTTGCTGCCTGAACCAACGTGCCCAGCGGTTTTCCGCTGGGTTTCTTTCTCTTCTTTCATCAATTCATACATTCATCAATTCATTAAAGCATACAACTATGGCAAAAGATAATAGCATGGCATGGTACAACTCATTGCCGAAAGATAAACAGCAGCTTCTCGATCTCTGGGAAGAACACGATTTAACATGGGACGGCCCCGCATGGGACGATAAGCCCCTCAGTGTTGAATTGAATATGAGCACGAACGCCGGTGGCGATATGTATATCAATCTGGAAGAAATCAGTGCCGACGCTCTCGAAGAGTATGTCAACAGCTTTGATGTCAACGAAGAGGTTGCTATCTGGTGGCCTGACGGTGTGGCCGGTTGTGGTGTACCGTTCGATAATCAGGCAGAACATGTCGAAGACTTAGAACTCTGGCTTGCAGAACTCCGCGACATCATCGATGCCTCACGAGGTATTGAGCACGAACTTACCCACCAGCAGGACCTGGCAGTAGAAAAATTCAAATCATCATTCAAGGAACTGGAGCGTATGGGGATTGTCATTTCTTACGACCAGAACAAAGGTTTTACATTTCATTCAGCAGCTTAATTATGGAACCAAGAATTATCCACGGACACAGTTACCTGTGTAAGAAGTCAGTAGTAGGTGGTAATCGCCAAATCTACTACACAAAAGGACATATCTATAAGTGCGAGGTAAATTCACCGTATGCACCTAATACACCGAATTTCAAGTACACATGTGGCCATATTACGAATAACTTTGGTAATACTTATCATGCCTGGCCATACGACCCTCAGAACAATCCACTCTGTCACGACAGTTGGACTGAATTTTTCACAGAAGTAAAATCTTAAAAACTCCGATATTATGAACATGTTTTCTTATAACTCCGATTTCTACCCCACCCCGAAAGAAGTCATTGCTCAGATGATGATGGGCGAAGATATAGTAGGTAAAACCATTCTCGAACCCTCTGCCGGTTCTGGCAATATCGTTGACTGGCTTAAAGAGAATGGAGCCAAGGAGGTCATCGCCTGCGAGAATGACCCTACCCTACTCCGCATCCTACGCGGCAAGTGCGACATCCTGGCTGAAGACTTCCTGACAGTCACCTCCGAGCAGGTCAGCCACTGCAACTATATCGTAATGAACCCGCCCTTCTCTCATGGTGCCGAGCACATCCTTCATGCCTTCGATATTGCCCCCGCTGGTTGTACCATCGTGGCCCTCTGTAATAGCAGCAACTTCGACTCTTGCTATTGTAATAAGACCAAACAGCGCCTCGCCGAGACTATCGATCTCTACGGACAGCGCGAGTCGCTGGGTAACGTCTTCCACACTGCCGACCGTCAGACAGATGTCAACATCGAACTTATCAAGCTATACAAGGAGGGTGCCGGTGCCAGTGAGTTCGACGGTTATATCTTTGAGCAGTACGACTCCGACACTGCTGGCACTCAGGAAGGACTTATGCAATACAACTTCGTGCGCGATATTGTGAACCGTTACGTCTCTGCTGTCCGCATGTTCGATGAAGTTATGGCTATGTCAAAGCGCATCAATGAGGTGGCCGACTTCTACGACTTCCGCACCGTCACCGACCCTAAGACCGGCGAAACTCGCCAGGAGCCACAATACTATGGCGGACTGCCTATCACCTTTGGCGCTCAGACCAAGGGCGAACACCCCACCGCTATCAGCCACCAGCGCTACAAGCGAGAACTGCAGAAGCATTACTGGCATATCATTTTCCAGAAGCTCAATATGGAGAAGTATGCCACCCGTGAACTTCGTGAGCAGATCAACCGCTTCATCGAGTCCCAGAAGTGCGCACCATTCACCATGAAAAACATCTATCGCGTCATCGATATGGTCATCCAGACCAACGGACAGCGAATGCTTACCGCCCTGGAAGAAGCCTTCGACCTCATTTGCTCACTATCTGCCGAGAACTCCACCGCTGGCGAGAAATGGAAGACCAACGCTAACTATATGGTCAATCGCCGTTTCATCGTTGACTATATCACAGAGGGCTATTTCTATGGCTCCACCCGTCCCACCGTTGACTTCCCTTGTGGTGGCCGTACCGACCGCATGGAGGATGTCTGCAAGGCACTGTGCTATCTCACTGGACGCAATTACGACGAGATAGGCCACCTAACTCAGGTAGGCCGTGGCCAACAGTGGGGACAGTGGTTCGAGTGGGGCTTCTTCCGCTGCCGTGGCTATAAGAAGGGCACCATGCACTTTGAGTTTCTGGACGAAGACGTGTGGGCACGTTTCAATTACGAGGTCGCCGTCCAGAAGTCCAAGACAAAAGGCTGGGACCTCCCAAAGGTCACACCTAAGAAGTCGAAAAAACAAAAAACCGCCTAACCCCTACCCGCCCCACTGGTTCCCCCAGTGGGGTGCTCTGTTTCGTTTATTGTCAGGCGATTTTATCGCCAAAACAAAAAAAATCACCAAAAATCAAAATTTTATCGAAAAATATTTGGTAATATCAAATTATATTCGTATCTTTGCACCGACAAATAAAAGTTTAACCGAGGGCATCCCTCACAAAAAACATTTTTCGCTTATGACACTTCAAGAATTTAAGAACGAAGCCGCCCGCCGAGGTCACACCTTCGACAACAGCGACAATGCCTCTCGTGCATGGTCTCGCTCATGGGGCCTTACATGGTGGCGCGATGTATGGTTCTATCGTGAGTACCGCCTGGGTGCTTTCACCTATCGCACTGGCCGTGTCCGCCATCGCCATCACTCTTACACTAACACCGAGTATCGTATTAACGACTCTGAGGTTTCACAACGTGAGTTCCTGAAGGCTCTCGACACCTTTCAGGCTCCCGCCCTCTCTGCCGATGAGCAGTCCTACATCCAGCAGCAAGAACAGCTTGCACGTCAGGCTGCAGCCCGTCGTGCTGCCTGGCACCGCTCCCACCCTTCACGCTCTCGCCGTCAGACCTCTTCCGATCATGCCGTGCAACTCACATTCAATTTTGCTGCATGATTTCATCAATTCATAAATTCATCAATTCACCGTTTCACTAAAAAACACTAAACAATTATGGCTAAATTTAATTTTGGAGTTATCAGACCATATATGGTCGAAGAACAGCGCATGATAAATCGTTATGCTAACGAGAACGAGGGCACTCTGCCCATGCTGCATTCACCTCATATCAAGTTGGGTCACTATGACACCCAGACTATCGCCTCTGTTGCTATGCGTGGTCTCACCCTGAATGGCTGGACGTGTAAGCAAACCTATAAGTGGTGGCAGGACTATCGCCGCCACCATTCTGCCCTCTATCCTGGCTCATGCTCTTCTGAGGTCTCTTGTGGTCCTAAGATTTTCGAGCGCGTATGGAACACGCTGGCTGAATGGCTGCCATATCATCTGCCTAAGATTACCAACAGTCGGTGGTACTATATGAACATCACCGACTGGGACGGACGCAGACGCAAGTGGTATTTCGACCGCCCAGACGATGCCACCGCCGTGCATTATTTCTTGCACCATAAAAATTCAGATCACGACATCAACGAATATCACTCTCTCTATTCTGTCACCTGGGACGGTCAGAACTTCGTCAACCCGAAACGCCTTTCAGTCTCACACAAAGCTGCATAAATTCATCAATTCATACATTCATCAATTCATTAAATCATGGCTACAACATTATTCGAGAATAGCGACCTGCGCCTGTCTTCTACAGGCCATGACTACGATTTTGTGGGCACTATCGAGGTCCTAAGTGACAAGCCGCTGACTTTCTTCTTTGCTGAGACGCTATGCCAGGTCATCGATGAAGATGGCACAGAGTATGACGAGTGGGAACCTGACGAGTCCGCGACACGCCTGCTGGATGTCTATGCCGGTCTGAAGCCTTACGATGAAGACACAGACGATGGTAACGATGAAGCAGAAAACGTGGCGAACTGTCTTTACCATGGTGAAGATATCGACCACATCGATTATTTCACACAGACGAAAGAAGAAGGGTGGTCTGGCTTCCTCTCTGACCCTAAACAGCGAGGCTGGTTCTTAGCACTCATTAAAAACTATTGTCCCGAAAAGTTGGCAGACATTCCCTGGGCTGCCTAATCATAATATCCACACCTCCCAGCCGCTTTCGGCTGGGACTAAATCAGAAAACATCATGTCACACTATCCCTACACATTCACCCTCTCCACAGCCACCGGCGACCACGGCCATCAGTACCCGTTGCTCACCGCCAACGAATACCCCTGGATGAACGTCCAGATTATCCCCACACCCGACTCTCAACGCTCCCTCATTCTCGAAGCGCTCAACAAGCGGGGTGGGGGAGTAGCCACCGTCTCAGGGCGCACCGACTTCGTGGCTATTCAGGCCGGTGGTGGTTCCGATGAGCACCCCACCATCCCCATCACCCGCCAGAACTACCAGCATGTCGCCGCCATTCTCCGCGACTGCCTCCAAGCAGCTGCCGACTACTGGGCTGCCACACATCCTGCCCAGTAGCCACCACTCCCAGCCGTTCTCGGCTGGGCCTGTTCCGTATGTCGCTATGTCATAGCGACCGTAGCGGAAAATAGCGGAAAATAGCGGGAAATTTCCCCTAAAACAAAAAATTTTCGCCAAAAATCAAATTTTTCTCGAAAAATATTTGGTAGTATCAAAATATATTCGTATCTTTGCAACGTAAAACATAAACAATATGTATAACCGAGGGTCAGCCCTCACAAATAAACAAAGAATATGAAAGTAACAATCGACAATTTCAACAACCAACTGGAAGTCACCGTTCAGGGCGACACCATGACCGTAGCGTTAGAACGTGGCCACTTCGTGCTATCTGATGCAGTCAATACTGAGTGCTCTTTTGAGACAGAAGAAGACTACGCCCGACTGTTGCTCGATGCAGCTCTGTCGTTAGTAACGCTGGGTACAGACGTTACCAGTTTCGATGAGTGGGAGAACCTGTTTAGCTCATGGGCCGACGATGAGCCTGGCGACGATGCAGATCCCGAAGACCTCGAAGCCTATAACAAGTGCCTGGCGAATGACCGTGCCGACTTTGAGCGCGAACAGGATGCAGCCCGCAACTGGCAGTCACTGACTGACCTCGATGCAAAAGCCATCTGGGACTACCTCGAAAACCGCTGGCAAATCTAATTATTCATTCATACATTCATCAAATCATCAATTCATTAAAACATACAACTATGAAACATTCAGCAGATTTTTATAAAGTGGTAAACGCAGTTTTGAATACCATTCGTCAGGGTGGTTCTGTTCCTTACTACATGGTAGCCAACAGCTCCGAGGGTGGTGCCTATACTTCTGAAGACGACTTCCGCGAACTCCGCCTGTCTCTTCTGGCTTACAATACCGCCGACGATGACGAAGACGTGGCCGACCAGAAT
>ULYY01042156.1_pt1 | contig 10515 bp, 9 predicted proteins | sample 1962601 | NCBI WGS metagenome assembly ULYY01 (sample SAMEA4835875, study PRJEB28245) | human gut metagenome | biome: gut microbiome; material: fecal sample | place: Denmark | collected 2008 | reverse complement strand
AGGTGCATGTGACCGACCGCACCAACGCCAGCCGCACCATGCTCTACAACATCCGCACCCTGGACTGGGACGACACCCTGCTCAAAGCGCTGGATATCCCCCGCTGCATCCTGCCCCGCGTGGCGGATTCCAGTGAGGTCTACGGCACCACCGACCTGTGCGGGGTGCAGGTGCCGGTGGCCGGCATTGCCGGGGACCAGCAGGCTGCACTGTTCGGGCAGGGGTGCTTTGCCAAGGGTGAGGCCAAGAATACCTACGGCACCGGCTGCTTTTTGCTCATGAACACCGGTGACACCATCTGCCGCAGCCAGAACGGCCTGATCTCCACCATTGGCATCAGCCTGAACGGCAAGGTGGAGTATGCTCTGGAGGGCAGTGTCTTTGTGGGCGGTGCCGTCATCCAGTGGGTGCGCGACGGCCTGCGGATGATCCAGGAGAGCCGCGACGCCGAATACTATGCCCAGAAGGTGCCGGACAACGGCGGCATCTACATCGTGCCCGCCTTCACCGGTCTCGGCGCGCCCTATTGGGATATGTACGCCCGCGGTGCCATCGTGGGCATCACCCGCGGCACCACCCAGAACCACATCATCCGGGCGGCGGAGGAGTCCATCGCCTACCAGAGCGCCGACCTTGTGGCCGCCATGGAAAAGGACACCGGTGTGCCCATCACCTCCCTGAAGGTGGACGGCGGTGCTTCCCGCGACCAGTTCCTGATGCAGTTCCAGGCCGACATCCTGAACAAGGACGTCCTGCGCCCGGCCATCCGGGAGACCACGGCCCTGGGCGCTGCCTATCTGGCCGGCCTTGCCACCGGCGTGTGGAAGGACCGGGACGAGATCCGCAGCCTGTGGCACTGCAACATGACCTTTACCCCCGCTATGCCGGAGGCCGAGCGCGCACGGCTGCTGTCCGGCTGGCACAAGGCCGTGGGCCGCAGCAGTGACTGGGCAGAGCATTAAAAGAATTTGTCTGGATTTTGACTACTTCCAACAAAAAATCACGAATTTGTGAATTGTCTGTTGACAAACCGTTGAGAAATGGTATACTGAAAGCATCCCAAGAGAATTGAGATGGGGATGCACTGTGCCACACGACCGCAGTGCGTCCCCATTTTTTTGTTCCCATCGCACCCCTTGTCCGCCCGTTCACATCTGTTCCGGGGGCTGGTTCTGGAAGTGCAGCCGCCGGGCATGTCTCTGAAAAAAGAAGGAGGATCCCCATGAAAAGCACCGCAAAGGCCACCGAAAAGCGTTCGCGCACGGTCGTTGTGCTGGCAATCGCTGTGGCGTTGATGCTGCTGGGCAGCATTTTTGCCCAGATGTTCAACACCTCATTCTACAAGGTCAAGGTCTCCCGCATTTCCTTTGATACCGACTCCGGCACCCTTTCGGGCCTGTTGTACATGCCCAAGGGCGTGGACGCCTCCAACCCGCACCCCACCATCGTGACCACCCACGGCTACCTGAACAGTGCCGAGATGCAGGACGAGACCGCCATCGAGATGTCCCGCCGCGGCTATGTCGTGCTGGCACTGGATATGTATGACCACGGCCATTCCCACGGGAACGCCGACAATACCGGCGGCTTCTTCAACTTCTGGCCCACTTCGCTGTGGGATGCCGCACAGTACATGTACAGCCAGGACTACGTGGCCAAGGATGCACAGGGCAACGGTCAGATCGCGGTCAGCGGCCACTCCATGGGCGGCTTCTCCTCCGAGATGGCCATCTATCTGGATGAGCAGAACTACGCTGCCGCCGGTTACCGCATCATCAAGGCCGGTTTGAGCATGGGTGCCGATTACTCCTGGACCTCCTACCTGAGCCTGGACGAAGAGGCTGCAGTTGCCACCTTCGGCGGACGCACCATCGGCAAGATCTGCGGCCAGTACGACGAGTTCTTCTTTGCGGCCGACGAGCCTCCCACGAAGAGCGGCACCGTCTACCACAAGGACTATGTTGCCACCACCGCTGGCAAGACCCTGCTGGAGCAGGAAGCTCCGCAGGCTGACACCTGGTACACCGGCTCGGATGGCGGCCAGCGCATCATTTACCAGCCGCGTGAGATCCACCCCTGGAACCACTTCTCCAAGGCTTCCACCAAGGATGCCATCGAGTTCTACGCCACTGCATTTGCCGACCAGTCCGGTCTGGTGCAGAACATTGCTTCCACCAGCCAGATCTGGTACTGGAAAGAAGTCTTTGAGCTGGTCGCTCTGGTGGGCTTCCTGCTCATGCTGGCACCTCTTGCCCTGCTGCTGATGAAGCTGCCCTTCCTGTCCAATGCAAAGCAGGCCGTCGCAGCACCCACCCCGGCCGTCGGCACCCTGTCCGGCAAGCTTGGCACGATCAGCCTGTTCGTGGTGGGTATGCTGATCCCGGCCATCATCTTCCCCGCCGTGTACGACGGCAGTCTGACCGCAGAGCCCATCCGCTGGATGCGCTACGCCAGTGACATTGCCCTGCTCCTGTCGGTAGTGGGCATCGTTCTGGCAGCCCGCAGCACCGAGGACGACCGCAAGACCTGGCTGTCCGGCTCGGTGTGCGTCCTGATCGCTTCCATCGTCCTGCGTGTGCTGGTGACCAAGAACATCTTCGAGACCAATGCCACCTGGCAGGGCCCCACCGTCAACAGCATCGTGACCTGGGCTCTTATCTGCGCCTGCATCTCCATCGTGACCATGGTCTGCGTCTACCTGTTCGGCGGCCGCAAGCAGAAGGGTATCACGCTGGAACAGTACGGCATTGCCGCAAAGCCGGTGTCTGTGGCTGCAGCCTTCTGCGTGGCACTGCTGGTGAGCGTGATCGCCTACGCCTGCCTGTTTGCCGTGGATGCCATCTTCAAGACCGACTTCCGCATCTGGACCTTCGCCTTCAAGACCTTTGAAGCCAGCGCCATCCCGGCGGCGGTCAAGTATATGCCGTTCTTCTTTGTGTACTACTTTGTCAGCGGCGCCGCCGCCATCTCCAACACCAGCAGCGAAAAGCTGCAGGGCGGCTGGGGCTACCTGCTGGCTGCTCTGACCAACATGGGCGGCATCCTCCTCTGGCTGGTGCTGCAGTACGGCACCCTGTTCCGTACCGGCGTTGCCTTCTACCCGGGACAGGCCCTTGGCGGCATCCTGCTGTTTGCGCTGGTGCCCTCGCTGGCCATTGCATCCTGCCTGGCCAAGTACCTGTACAAAAAGACCGGCAGCGTGTACGTTGCGGCCTTCCTGAATACCATCCTGATGACCATGATGACCGTGGCCAACACCGCGATCTATTTCCAGGCATAAGCACAACCGCAGACTGGGGCTGCACTTTACAGTGCGGCCCCTTTGTGCGATAATGAGAACCATCTGAGAGAAAAGGAGTCCTGCCCGATGCATCCACTTGCTGAAACTCTGCTGGACGAGCCGGTGATCGCAGCCGTCAAGACGGATGACGCTTTGACGGCCGCCCTGGCCTCGCCCTGCAGCACGGTCTTTCTGCTGGCGAGCACCCTGCTCAATGTGGGGGAGCTGGTCCGGCGCATCCACGCGGCCGGAAAGCTGGCCGTCGTGCACATCGACCTTGTGGACGGCCTTTCGGCGCGGGAAGTTGCCGTGAATTCCCTCATTGCGCTGTGCCACCCGGACGGCATCATTTCCACCCACCCGTCCCTGATCCGGCGGGCGCGCCATCAGGGCCTGCTGACCATCCAGCGGGCGTTCATCCTGGACTCCCTTTCCCTGAACAATCTTTCCGGCCAGCTGGAACAGGGCAAGCCGGACTTTGTGGAGATCCTGCCCGGCATTATGCCCCGGGTCATCACCGAGATCAGTACCCGCACCCGGGTGCCGGTGATCGCGGGCGGTCTGCTGCGGGACAAGGCCGACGTCATGGCCGCCATGCGGGCCGGTGCCTCGGCAGTGTCCACCTCTGCCCCGGAGCTGTGGGACATCTGAACCCCGGAAAACACAAAAATGCCTGACCGCTGTCGTTGGCGGTCAGGCATTTTTTATGGAAAGCAGCAGCGTTACGGGTGGCTCTTCTTGACAAGATCTTTGGTGTACAGGGCGCGGGTGGCGTTGAGCACGGCAATGACCATGACGCCCACGTCGGCAAAGATGGCTGTCCACATGCTGGCCATACCGATGGCACCCAGCAGCAGGCAGGCAAACTTGACCGCCAGCGCGAACACGATGTTCTCGTACACGATGCGCAGGGTGCGGCGGGCGATGCGCATGGCCAGTGCGATCTTGGCCGGGTCATCGTCCATCAGCACCACGTCGGCGGCTTCAATGGCGGCGTCGGAGCCCAGGGCACCCATGGCGATGCCCACATCGGCGCGGGACAGCACCGGGGCGTCGTTGATGCCGTCGCCCACAAAGGCCAGATTCTCCTTGGACTTCTTGGCGGCGATGAGTGTTTCGATCTGGTCCACCTTGTCGCCGGGCAGCAGACCGGCGTGGTATTCGTCCAGACCCAGCTGGGCAGAAACGGCCTTGGCCACCGGCTCGGCGTCGCCGGTGAGCATGACGGTCTTGCGCACTCCGGCGGCCTTCAGGGCCCGGATGGCCTCGTCACTGTGGGGTTTGACCACGTCGGCGATGAGCAGGCAACCGGCGTATCTGCCGTCGATGGCAACGTGCACGACGGTGCCGGTCTCGCTCACGGCGGGGGCAGAAAGGCCCAGCCGCTCCATCAGACGGGCGTTGCCGGCGGCAACGGGCTTGCCGTCCACCTTGGCGGTCACGCCGTGGCCGCCAAGCTCCTCCACGTCGGTGACGCGGGAGGTGTCGATCTCCTTGCCGTAGGCGGCCTTGATGCTCAGGGAGATGGGGTGCTTGGACCAGCTCTCGGCCAGGGCGGCGGCCTCCACCAGCTGCTCGTCGGTGATGCCGTCGGCCGGGTGGACGCCGGTGACCTTGAAGGTGCCCTGGGTCAGGGTGCCGGTCTTATCAAACACCACGATGCCGGTGCGGGCCAGCTCCTCCAGATAGGTGGAACCCTTGACCAGGATGCCGCAGGCGGAAGCACCGCCGATGCCGCCGAAGAAGCTCAGCGGAATGCTGATGACCAGTGCGCAGGGGCAGCTGATGACCAGGAAGGTCAAAGCGCGGTAGATCCAGTCCCCAAAGCGGGCGGGCTGGCCCATCAGCAGCAGCACGATGGGCGGCAGGAAGGCCAGCGCCAGCGCACCGTAGCAGACAGCCGGGGTGTATACCCGGGCAAAGCGGGTGATAAAGTTTTCGGCACGGGCCTTTTTCATGCTGGAATTTTCCACCAGATCGAGAATTTTCGAGACGGTGGACTCGCCGAATTCCTTGGTAGTCCTGACTTTCAGCAGGCCGGTCATGTTCACGCAGCCGCTGATGACCTCGTCTCCGGTCTGGACGTCGCGGGGCAGGCTCTCACCGGTCAGGGCGGCGGTGTTCAGGGCGGAGGTGCCCTCTACGATCACACCGTCAATGGGCACCCGCTCGCCGGGCTGCACCACGATCACGGTGCCGACCTCCACGTCATCGGGGTCCACCTGCTCCAGCTTGCCGTCCTCGTCCTCCACGTTGGCGTAGTCCGGGCGGATGTCCATCAGGCTGGAGATGCTCTGGCGGCTCTTGCCCACGGCAACGCTCTGGAACAGCTCGCCGATCTGGTAAAAGAGGATAACGGCGCAGCCTTCCACATAGTCGCCCAGGGCAAAGGCACCCACGGTAGCCACCGCCATCAGGAAGCACTCGTCAAAGGGCTGGCGGTTCTTGACGCCCTTGATGGCCTTGCGCAGCACGTCCTTGCCCACCACAAGGTACGGGATGAGGTAGAGCAGCAGCTCCACCGGGGTGGGAAGTGCCGGCAGCACACGGAGCAGCAGCTTGAGCAGGATCACAAGGGCCAGCGCGATCAGGATCTGCTGCAGGCTCTTTTTTTGCTTTTTGGTCATACAAAACGCTCCTTTTGTCGGATTGCGGCGGTTCTGAGAAAAAACGGGAAAACGTAGTGGAATTCAACAGGTTTTCCCCACAAAAATAGATTTTCCACCCTTTCCCCCGTGTTTTCCACGGGATTTTCCCGCAGAAAACTTGCTTTTCCACGTTTCTTTTTGGAGTTTTCCGCGAAGGATGTTGAAAAGTGCGTGGAAAGTGTTGAAAACTGCCCGTTTTTTCCACGAAAAAGAGGAGTTTTCCGCTGCCCGGCGGCAGAGGAAAGAAAAGCTCTCCCACAGGGGGAGAGCTGCCGCCCAGCAGCGATGCCGGGAACCGGACCGGAAGAGGTCAGATGTCAAAGATCTCGCAGTCGTCCTCCACCTTCTTGCAGGCGGACAGCACATTCTCCATGGTGGCGTGGGGGTCGGCACCCTCGGCAAACTCCACCTTCATCTTCTGGGTCATGAAGCTGACAGTCGCCTTTTCCACACCGGCAACGGTGTTGGCAGCGTCCTCCATCTTCTGGGCGCAGTTTGCGCAGTCCACTTCGATCTTGTAGGTCTTTTTCATCGTAGATACCAGCCTTTCTGTTTTTGTGCGGGCCGCGGCCCGGAAAATCATTCTTCGATATGGTCCATCCCCAGAGAGAGGATGCTGCGCACATGGTCGTCGTCCAGTGCGTAGTACACGGTCTTGCCCTCCCGCCGGAAGCGTACCAGCTTGGAATCCTTGAGCACCCGCAGCTGGTGGCTCACGGCCGACTGGCTCAGCTGCACGGCGTTGGCAATGTCCTGCACGCACAGCTCATTGTCGTGCAGGGCGTACAGGATCTTGATGCGGGTGGAGTCGCCGAACACCCGGAACAGGTCGGCCAGCTCGTACAGCACTTCGTCATCCGGCATGTCCAGCTCTTCCGGCTGCACGAGGGGTTCGTTCTGCTGTGCCATGGAAGTATCTCCTTTCGGGATGAAATCACATGAACGTCTGTTCATGTGTTCATGATATCACGCACATGCCTGCCTGTCAAGCCCTTTGCAGAAGAATTTTGACATTCCCGCTGCATTGATGAAAAAACACCGCAAAACGCCAAAAAGATGCAAATTGAAAAAAGAAAACCCGGCCCGCTGGAAAGCGGACCGGGAGCGGACGGGTGGCGGAGCGGCTCAACGCTTCTTCCCGGCTGCTGCCCAGGGGGCGTACATCAGCACAAGGGCCAGCGCGATGGCGGGCAGAAAGCCCAGAATGTAGAATTTTTCGCCAAACCACGCGGTAAAGGTGCTGGTGATGACGTTGCCATAGGGGTTATTCAAAAAGTAAAAGTTGGTGTGCAGGGGTTTGTTAAGAAAATAGATGGGCAGGGCCGAGCCGAACAAAAAGGCCAGCACCTGCGGCACCCGGCGCACGCTGGGGCGGTATCCGCCCGCCACCAGCAGCACAGGGTAGAGCACCAGCAGGGCGTGGATGCTGACCGAGTGCAGGTTGATGAGGGTGAACCACCCGGGCACATCCCGCCAGCTGGGGCACAGCAGAGCCAGTGCCGCGCCGGGGATGCACAGGGCGTACAGCTCCTCCTTGCACCAGCTGCGGTCGGTGAGGGTGTTGTACAGGCAGACGAACACGTTGATGCTGCACAGGTGCAGCGGCAGATAGCTCCAGTTCCACTGGCCGGTGCAGGCCATGCCCAGCAGCAGGGCGGCCTCGTCGGCCAGCAGGGCCGCCGTGACCCCCACCAGAATGTGCCGCCGGGTGCGCGGCGTGCTGCGGCGGTACCACCACACCATGCCCAGAAGGAACAAAGCCGACAGCGCCAGCTCTATGAGATGGACAGTACCGAACAGCGGGTAGCACTCATAGCCCGCACCGTATTCGGCGGCGGTGATGTCATAGGATTTCCAGAAGTCAGACATGGAACGTCCCCTCCCTTTTTGACCCTATCATAGCACAGCGGGCAGGAAACAGAAAAGGTATTTTTTACAAAATGCGCCAAAGTGGGTGCATTCTTTGCCAAGCTGTGGTATCTTATAAAACGTATAGAATTGAGATCTGCGTACAGACGCACAGGAGGGAATTTTTTATGACACTGGAAACCGGTATCCGCGGCGAGCAGAGCGTGCCCGTCACTGCTGAAAACACTGCAAAAACCATGGGCAGCGGCACGCTGGACGTGTTTGCCACCCCGGCCCTGGTGGCCCTGGCCGAAAAGACCTGTTGGATGAGCGTGGCCCCGGCTCTGGCCGAGGGCGACGGCACCGTGGGCACGAAGCTGGAGCTGGAGCACACCGCTCCCACCCCCGTGGGCATGACTGTGACCTGCGAGAGCGAGCTGGTGGCTGTGGAAGGCCGCAAGCTCACCTTCAAAGTGAGCCTGCACGACGAAAAAGGCCCGGTGGGCGGCGGCACCCACGAGCGCTTTGTGATCCACAACGACAAGTTTGCGGCCAAGGCGGAGGCAAAGAAGAACTGAAAAAGGCTTCCCCCAAGGGGGAAGGCTAAGGCTCCCTCTTTGACGGAGGGAGTTCTTCCGGCTCCAGCCGCAGCGGCGGCGGGTCCTCGGCCAGCAGCTGCTGTTCGGCGTGGGCCTGTGCGTCCTGCAGCAGCTGTACGGCCTGCACGCTGGCGCGGAACAGCTCAAAATACATCGCTTTGTAATCCGGCACGGCCCCACTCCCCTTTTGCATTCCGTGGGGATAGTCTGCCCCGCAGCACGGGGCCTGATACGCTGCCGGAACGAATCGCCTGAAACGAAAAGGAATCATTATGAAAAACAAGAATCTGTCCTGGGCGGCGGCACTGTTCGTGTTTGCCCTGCTGCTGTGGTGCACGGCAGCCACTCCCGGCAAGATCGCCGACCCGTCTACCTACACCTGTGCGGTGTACAGCACCTTCTTCTCGCTGCTGCCGCCGGTCATTGCCATTGTGCTGGCCCTGAACACCAAGGAGGTGTACACCTCCCTGTTGGTGGGCATCGCCTCGGGCGCGCTGCTGTATGCCAACGGAAACCTGGAACTGGCCCTGAATACCCTCTTCTTCCACGAAGAGGGCGGCATGATCGCCAAACTGTCCGACAGCAGCAATGTGGGCATCCTGGTGTTCCTGGTCATGCTGGGCATCCTGGTGGCCCTGATGAACAAGGCCGGCGGCTCGGCCGCCTTTGGCCGCTGGGCATCGAAGCACATCCACTCCCGGGCGGGCGCACAGTTTGCCACCCTGCTGCTGGGTGTGATGATCTTTGTGGACGACTATTTCAACTGCCTGACCGTGGGTTCGGTCATGCGCCCGGTCACCGACCGGCAGAAGGTGTCCCGCGCCAAGCTGGCCTACCTCATCGACGCCACGGCGGCCCCCATCTGCATCATTGCGCCGGTGTCCAGCTGGGCGGCGGCGGTCACCTCCAGCGTGCCGGAGGGGTCTGGCATCAACGGCTTCACCATGTTCCTGCGCACCATCCCCTACAACTACTATGCCCTGCTTACCGTCGTCATGAGCCTGTTCCTCATCTTCACCGGCACCGACTTCGGCTCCATGAAGCTCCATGAGGACAACGCGAAAAACGGCGACCTGTTCACCACCGAGGACCGCCCCTACGGCGACGACGTGGACGACGGCACCGAGACGAAGGGCCATGTTGTGGACCTGATCGCACCGGTGCTGGTGCTGATCGCGGCCTGCATCTTCGGCATGATCTACACCGGCGGCTTCTTTGACGGGGTGGACTTTGTCACCGCCTTTGCGGACTGCAACGCCTCTGCCGGCCTTGTGATGGGCAGCAGCATTGCTCTGCTGTTCACCTTCGTGTTCTACCGGGTGCGCAGCGTCATGACCTTCCAGGACTTTGCGGCCTGCATCCCGGAGGGCTTCAAGGCCATGGTCAGCCCCATGCTCATCCTCACGCTGGCCTGGACCCTGTCCGGCATGACCGGCCTGCTGGGAGCCAAGTATTATGTGGCCAATCTGCTGAGCGGCTCCGCTGCGGCGCTGCAGTATCTGCTGCCGGTGATCATCTTCCTGGTGGCGGTGTTCCTGGCCTTTGCCACCGGCACTTCCTGGGGCACCTTCTCCATTCTGATCCCCATCGTGTGCCACGCATTCCCGGAAGGCGAAATGCTGGTCATCTCCATCGCGGCCTGCCTGTCCGGCGCCGTGTGCGGCGATCACTGCTCCCCCATCTCCGACACCACCATCATGGCCTCGGCGGGTGCCCACTGCAGCCATGTGAACCATGTGTCCACCCAGCTGCCCTATGCCATCACGGCGGCGTCCTGCGCGGCGGTGTGTTATATGATCACCGGCCTGGCACAGGCGGTACTGGGCAGCCGGGCCAGCCTGTTCACCTCGCTGGTGCTGCTGGCCGTGGCCATCGTCGTAGAGCTGGTGGTGCTCAGCATCATCCGCGCCCGCACGATCAAAAAGGCAAAAGCATGATTGGGCTTTGCCGTCGCGGGCAACTTGTGATAAACTGAAAGAAAACGAACGAGCGGAGGCGCGATCCATGCTGGAACAGGCTTTTCAGGATGTATACACCAAATTCAAGCTGCATTTTTATCAGAACGTATTCCAGCGTTTTGCCACGCGGGAAGCGACCCTGACCACAGTGGAGTCCTTCTGCATGGAGGGCATCATGGCCA
>ULYY01010363.1_pt1 | contig 10534 bp, 8 predicted proteins | sample 1962601 | NCBI WGS metagenome assembly ULYY01 (sample SAMEA4835875, study PRJEB28245) | human gut metagenome | biome: gut microbiome; material: fecal sample | place: Denmark | collected 2008 | reverse complement strand
TGGTCTTGCCGCTTTCCAGAAAGCCCACAAACAGGTAGACCGGGATCTCTTTTGCCATAATAAATGGTTGCTCCTTCTCTCAATAATGGGGTTCTCAGCAGCCGAACAGCTGGGCGATGGCGGTCTCGTTCAGCTTGGAGCCGATGACCACCAGCTTGCCGCCCACGTCTGCACTGCGGCTGCGCACTTCCCACTCGCCGGGCACATAGTCGAACTCCAGCCAGCCGTCTGCGCCGCCGTCCACGATGCCCTTGCTGCGCAGGATCATGCCGTAATTGCCGGTATCCAGCTCGGTGAGGGCGTGCTCCACCTCGGCCTTGGTGAACTTGCGGGCCGTCTCCACGCCCCAGCTGGTGAACACTTCATCAGCATGGTGGTCGTGATGATGATGGCCGCAGCAGCAATGACCGTCATGGTCGTGGTGATGCTCGTGCTCCTCGTGATCATGCTCGTCGTGCTCATGCTCGTGCTCGTCCTCATCATCGTCATGATCGTGGTGGTGACCGCAGCAGCAGTGGTCATCATGATCGTGCTCGTCGTGGTCGTGGTGATGATGCTCGTGCTCATCCTCGTCGTCATCATCGTCATCATGGTCATGATGATGGCCGCAGCTGCACACACCGTTCTCATGGTCGTGATGATGGTGATGCTCGTGCTCTTCTTCCTCGTCCTCGTGGGCGTGCTCCTCGTTGGCCTTGGCAGCCATGGCGATCAGCTCGGCCTTGAAGTCGTCCTTGGTGGACATGGCCTTCAGGATCTGCTCACCGGTCAGGTGATCCCATGCGGTGGTCACGATAGTGGCGGTGGGGTTCTTTTCGCGCAGCATTGCCACGGCAGCGGCGATCTTTTCCTCGCTGGCGGTCTGGGTGCGGCTGAGCAGGATGCAGCTTGCATGGCTGATCTGGTCATCGTAGAACTCGCCGAAGTTCTTCATATACATCTTCACCTTGTTCACATCGGCCACGGTGACAAAGCTGTTCAGCTGCACGTCCAGATGCTCCGCCACACCCTCCACGGCGCGGGTCACATCGCTCAGCTTGCCCACGCCCGAGGGCTCGATGACGATGCGGTCGGGGTGGTACTGCTCCACCACCTGCTGCAGGGCGGTGCGGAAGTCGCCCACCAGAGAGCAGCAGATGCAGCCGGCGTTCAGCTCGTTGATCTGGATGCCGCTTTCCTTCAGAAAGCCGCCGTCAATGCCGATCTCGCCGAACTCGTTCTCGATCAGCACCACCTGCTGGCCTGCAAAGGCCTCGGTGATCAGCTTTTTGATCAGAGTGGTTTTGCCGGCGCCAAGGAAGCCGGAGAAGATATCAATTTTAGTCATGTTCCAAATGCCTCTTTCTTTTTATCGCAATATTCGCAATTGTTAGCGCAAAGGGCCGCAGAGTGCTGACCCAAAAATACTACACCTCTATTATAACAAGGCTGTCAATGGAAAACCGGCCTTTTTCAAGAAAAAATTGTAACTTTTTTTGCAAATTGACGGCGTTTTGGGGGGAGTTTTGCCCCCGCATTGCATTCTTTCCCGCAGAATGATACAATAGCAGCAGCAAACCATCGCCGCCGGACGTTTTTCCGGCAAATGACAGAAAGAGGGCTTTTGTTATGAGTATGAACACAGTTCCCGAGCGTCTGGCCGCGCTGCGTGCCGCTATGCAGGCAAACGGCGTGGACGTCTATCTGATCCCGGTGGGCGACCCGCATTCCAGCGAGTATCTGCCCGACCACTACACCTCCCTGACCTACTTCTCCGGCTTCCACGGTGAGAACTCCAACTTTGTGGTCACCATGACCGAGAGCGCCGTCTGGGCAGACGGCCGGTACTTTGTGCAGGCAGAAAAGGAGATCGCCGGCACCGAGATCCAGCTGATGCGCATGGGCGAGCCGGGCGTGCCCACCGCCGAGGAATACTGCGGCAAGGTGCTGCCCGAGGGCGGCACGCTGGGTCTGTGCGGTCTGACCGCCAACTGTGCACTGGTCAACAACCTGAAAAAAGAGCTGGAGCCCAAGCACGGCAGCATCAAGACCCTGTTCTTGGAGGACGAGCTGTGGGTGGAGGGCCGCCCTGCCCGCCCGGCTACCCCGGCATGGATCCTGCCCAAGGAGTACGCAGGCTTCTCCCCGGCAGAAAAGCTGGAGCAGCTGCGCGGCAAACTGAAGGAGCAGGGCTGCACCGCCCAGCTGGTGGGCAAGCTGGATAATCTGGCATGGCTTTTGAACCTGCGCGCCATGGATATCGAGTGCACCCCCTACGCCATGGCCTACTGCTATGTTACCCCGAATCGCGCCGTGCTGTTCATCGATCAGGCGCGGGTCACCCCGGAGGCCAAGGCAGAGCTGGAGGCCAACGGCGTGACGCTGGCCGACTACGACAGCATTCTGGATGGGATGGCCGCCGAGACTGAGCCCCAGACCGTGCTGGCGGAGAGCGCTACTGTGAACTACGCCGTGTATCAGGTGCTGGAAAACAACCCCGCCCTGACCGTGAAGGACGCCGCCGATCCCCTGCTGGCCATGAAGGGCGTGAAGAACGAGGTGGAGCTGGCACACCTGCGCGAGTCCCATCTGCGGGATGCCGTTGCCATGGTACGGTTCCAGATCGAGCTGGAGAACCGTCTGGCTGCCGGCGAACAGCTGACCGAGCTGACCGTTGACGAGATCCTGCACAAGTACCGCAGCGCAGACGATAAGTTCCTTGTGGAAAGCTTTGGCACCATTGCAGCCTACGGCGGCAACGCAGCCATGATGCACTACCACGCCACCCCGGAGGATCACGCCGTTTTGCAGCGCAAGGGCTTTTTGCTGGTGGACAGCGGCGCTACCTATCTGGACGGCACCACCGACATCACCCGTACCTACCCGCTGGGCGAGCTGACCGAGGACGAGCGGCTGTTCTATACCTGGACGCTCCAGTGCCACATCGACATTGCCAAGGCCGTCTGGCTGGATTACTGCGACTGCCATATGCTGGACACCATCGCCCGCGAGCCGCTGTGGCGTCACCTCATCAACTACCGCTGCGGCACCGGCCACAGCGTCAGCTTTGTGGGCAACGTCCATGAGGGTCCCCACGCTTTGAACGGGCGCAACACCACCCTGATGCGCCCGGGCATGATCGTCACCGACGAGCCCGGCGTGTATGAAGCCGGCGAGGTGGGCATCCGCATTGAGAACGAGATCGAGTGCTACCACAAGGCCGACAACCAGTACGGCACCTTCCTTGCCTTCCGTCCCCTCACCTTTGTGCCCATCGCTACTTCTCCCATCGTGCCCGGCGTGCTGGACAAGGAGCAGGTCGCTTGGCTGAACGATTACCACCGCAAGGTGTTCGAGCAGCTGGCACCCCGCCTGACCGAGGACGAGCGCGCATGGCTGGCCGAGAAGTGCGCCGCCATCGGCTGCTAACGCTAAAAAGAACAAAAGTCAGCTGCCGCTTGCCGTCCTGACTCTTGCCGTAAAAATGCAATTCCGGGCAGACCGCAGTCTGCCCGGAATTGCTTGATTTAAGATGATTTTTCCGCTGATGATGGCCAGAGCAACGCGGAGGCCATTCCAAATCGTCTACCCTGCAAAGGAAACCAAACCATGATCTTTCACATTGCGATCTGCAGCCCGGACGGAGCGCTGCGCAGCAGGCTGGAGCACCAGTGCATGGAGTTCTTCGCCCGGCGGGAGGACGCCTGCATCGTGGAGCAGCTGCAAAGCCCGGAAGCGCTTTTGCAGCAGGATGCCGCCGGGCTGCGGTACGAGCTGTACCTCATCGAGCTTGCGGCGGTAGCCCGGCCCGAAGGGCTTACGGCGGCGGCAGAGCTGCGCCGCCGGGGCCGCCGCGCGCCGCTGGCTTTTGTGGCCCGCACCCCGGCGCACGCATACAGCGCCTACCGGGTGGACGCCATGCAGTATCTGCTGCAGCCGGTGCACCAGCCGGAAGTTTCTGCCCTGCTCAAGCGGGCGGTGGAGCCGGAATACGGTCCAACCCTTACCGTGACCACCGCCGACGGTGTGCGGGCACTGACCTATGCCGAAATTGAATATCTGGAATGCACCCACCACATCGTGCACTTCCACCTGACCACCGGAGAGGATGTGGACTCCCTCTCGCTGCGGGTGCCCTTTTCTGCGGTGGCGCAGCCGCTGCTTGCGGACGGCCGCTTTGTGCAGCCGCACCGCTCCTATGTGGTCAATCTGGAGGCGGTGCAGCTGCTGGCACCCGGCGAGGTACGGATGCGCAGCGGGGCACGCATCCCCATCCCCCGCGGGCGGGAAGCCGCCGTCCGGGAGGCTTTCTGCGCCCGGGTAGGGTAAAAAGCAAAAAGTCGCTGCACATTCGTGCAGCGACTTTTTTGCTTAACGATTTATTCTTCCTTATGCCGGGGCTTTTTGCGGCGGGCGTGCTTTTGGGGCTTGCGGCGGGGCTTTTTGCGGGAGGGCTCGGGCTGGACAGAGGCATCGTTCAGGCGGGACATCGCATCCAGCAAAGCGCCCTGCAGGCTGTCCGAGGGTACCCCGCTCTCCGAAAAGGCGAACAGGAATTTGTAGATCTGGGGCTGCAGCTCCTCGTACAGCCCAAGGCGGGTGTACACCTCCTTGAACAGCTGAAAAATCTGTGTCTTGTTCTCTACGATGCCGCGCAGGTCGATCTGGGTATGACAGAGGCTTTTGGGGTTCTGGATATAATGATATCCGGCCTCGGGGATGGAAACGAACACCTGTGCGTGCTCGAGATACCCCATGTTGAAGATCAGATCCTCGGCCCAGTGCACATCGGGCGCAAAGCCCAGCTGGTTTTGTGCAATGATCTCCCGGCGGTAGAGCTTGTTCCACAGCACGCCGTAGTAAAAGGAGGCGGGCTGCTGCATCAGGCGGCGGGCGTAGTCCTCCCGGCTGTAAACGCCCTGCGGCAGAAAGCCGTACTTATGCACCTCGGTCTTGGGGGCTTCCGGCTCGATGCCAAGGGAGGTCTGCAGCGTTTCCAGCGCGTGCCCGGTCTTGCTGGAGTTGGAGGGGATCACCATCCAGTACGGAGCGATCACAAGGTCGGCGTTGTGCTCCAAGGCAGCCTGCACAAGGTTCTGGGTGTAATCAGGGTCCAGTGCGTCATCACTGTCCACAAACTGGATATAGTCGCCCTGCGCAAGGGTAAGCCCGGCATTCCGCGTGCGGGAAACGCCCTCGTTCTCCTTATCCACCACCACGATGCGGGGGTCCTTGGCCCGGAACTGCTCACAGATGGCAAGGCTGTCATCCGTAGAGCCATCATTCAGCACGATGATCTCCAACTCCTGATAGGTCTGGCTGCAAATGCTTTCCAGACAGCGGGAAAGCCCCTTCTGGGCGTTGTACACGGGCACAATGATGCTGACGAGAGGGTTCGTCATGGCAGGGCCTCCTTTTTTGACGACAGAATTTGAGTATTATTATTATCATACTCCTGCGGCGCCCGGATTACAAGAGCGCCGCACTGTGGCAGTTTTGTGAAACCTTACGCCTGCGCCCAGTCCAGTGCAGTCCAGTCCGGCAGGAACTGGTCGCAGATGCGGCGCAAAGCGGGGGCGTCGGCGGCGCTGGTGGTGTCCTGAATGCCCACCAGATAGAAGCCGGCGTCGTGGGCGGTCTGGGCAGCGTAGAGCGCGTCATCGCACACGGCGCACCCGGCGGGCTCCGTGCCGCCAAGGCGGTGCAGCGCTTCCATAAAGGGAGCGGGGCTGCTCTTGCTCATAGCACCCCGCGCCTCAATGTAAAAATCAAAGTATTCGTCGATGCCAAGGCGGGTCAGAACGGTGCGGCACTGGCTGCTCCATGTGTTGGAGCAAACGCACATCCGTGCGCCCTCGGCCCGCAGCCGGGCAAGGGTGTCCCGCACGCCGGGCTTCAGTTCCACCTTCTCGTACAACTGGGCGATCACCTCGCGCATCACGTCCAGATAGCCGTTCCTGTCCAGCGGCAGCGCATACTCCCGGATGAGGTACTGTGCGCCGTCCTCCATGCCCATGGTCAGCAGGGTCTCGTGCAGGTCTGCCTTCGGGGTGCGGCCAAAGCGTGCCAGCAGCGCCTCCGGGGCGCCCTCCCATACCACCACCATGCTGTCGGTCAGGGTGCCGTCCATATCAAAGATCCATTGTTTGCAGTGCATACGTTCCTCCTGTTGTGCGCCCTCCGGGCCGCTTTTATACTCATCTCCGGTTAGTATAGCACGAAACTTTCACAGGAAAAAGGCATGATCTCCGAAAAATCGGGAGAATTTTACCTGAAAGTATGGTATAATTATAACAATTTTAGAAAATACCGGGAACGTGCACGGGAGGGCTTGATATGGAACGCAGAGAACCTACGCAAAAGGCGCTGGTGCTGGCAGGCGGCGGTGCGCGCGGCAGCTATCAGGTAGGCGTCTGGCGGGCTTTGATGGAGCTGGACTGGCACCCGCAGATCATCACCGGCACCAGCGTGGGCGGGCTGAACGGTGCCATGTTCGTGCTGGATCTGTACGAGACTGCCCGGGATATGTGGCTGACTATCCGCAGCCGGGATGTGATGGAGCTGCCGGAGGAAAACGCAGACCTTTCCGCCCTGCACCAGTTTCTGCGCCGGGTTGTAAAGGAAGGCGGCATGGATGTGACCCCGCTGGAAGAGATCGTGGAGCGGGTGCTGGACGAGGACGCGCTGCGGGCAGCGCCCATCCGGTTCGGCCTCGTGACGGTGGAGCAGCGCGGGCTGCGTCCCCGGGAGCTGACGCTGGAGGATATCCCTGCCGGGCAGGTGCGGGACTACCTGATGGCTTCGGCAGCCTGCTTCCCCGCATTGCGGGCGCGGCAGATCGATGGGGTAAAGTTTCTGGACGGCGGGTACAGCGATAATATGCCCACCGGCCTTGCCAAGACCATGGGCGCAGAGGAGCTGGTCTGTGTGGATCTGGAAGGTGTGGGCATCACCCGCCCCAACCTGACCGGCCTGCCCACCACCATGATCCGCAGCTACTGGGAGCTGGGCGATATCCTGCACTTCGACCCCGACACCGCCAAGCGCAACATGGAGCTGGGCTACTACGACACCCGCCGCGCCATGGGATACCTGCGGGGCTGCGCTTATGCTGTATCCTGTGACGCCCAGAGCTGCGAGGATGCCGCCGCTTTTGCCCAGAAGTTTAGTCAACTGCAAAAGGCCGTGCGGGAAAAATATCCCGTGACCCTGACGGCAGATGTGGCTCTTAAACTGGCCAATATGACAAAGGACGCCCAGCTTGCCCCGCTGGAAGCCGCCGCTGAGGACGCCGGGGTAGACCCCACCCATTTCTACACCACCCGGACGCTGGCCGAGGCGTTTCTGGCCGCGTGCGACAAAGAGCGTATGGAAAGCTTTGCCCCGCTGTTCACGGGCAGCAGCACCGCCGGGCAGGCGGCGCTGGCCGCTTTGCTGCCCAATACATTCTTACAGGCGCTGGTGTGGCGCACTTTGACCGCACCGGCTTTGCCGGAGGTGACAGAAGATGAAGGTTTATAAAGGCGTATCCGCATCCCCCGGACTGGTGCTGGGTCAGGTGAGCCGGCTGGAGCACCATGTGGAGACCTTCAGCCACGGCCCTTTCAACCCGGAGCGGGAACTGCGGCTGCTGGCAAATGCCGTGCACACGGCGCAGAATGAACTGGACTCCATGGCGGAGCGCGCCGCCCCCACCGAACAGGCCATCTTTTTGTTCCAGAGCATGATGCTGGACGACGAGGGCATGATGAATGAGGTGCGCTTTTGCATCAATGCGGGCATCAGCGCCTCGGCGGCGATGCATCAGGTGGGGCAGCGCTACGCCGACCAGCTTGCCAACATGAAGGATAACCCCTATATGCAGCTGCGCAGCGTGGATATTCTGGACGCCACCCGCCGGGTGATCAACATCCTGACCAACCGCCCCCGGGTGTGGCTGGCGCTGGATCATCCGGTGATCCTTGCCGCCGACCGGCTGATGCCCACCGACCTGTTCAGCGTGCCCTCCGGCATGATCTTAGGCGTCATCACCGCCGAGGGCAGCGGCCAGAGCCATGCCGCCATCATTGCCCGGGCAATGAACATCCCGGGCATCGTGCAGGTGGGCAAGGATTTTCTGGACGACTGCGACGGCCGCACCGTCATTCTGGACGCAACCAACGGCAACTGCATCCTGGACCCGGACGCCGCCGCCCGCCAGCAGGCAGAAGCCAGCATCTGCCAGCTCCAGCGCGAGGACGCGGAGATGAAGCAGCTGCACAGCCTGCCGGATGAAACGCGGGACGGCGAACCCTTTGAGCTGCTGGCCAATTGCTTCGGCCCGGAGGATATCGACACCGCCATGCAGTCCGGCGCCAAGGGCGTGGGGCTGCTGCGCAGCGGCTACATGATGCTGCCCGGGCGCATTCTGGACGAGCAGGAGCAGTATTTCTTCTATTGCTCCTGTCTGGCCGCCGCAAACGGCTGCCCGGTGACCGTGCGCACCTTCGACTTTGGCTCCGACCGCACCGTGGCCGATGCCAATCAGGGGCCGCAGTCCTCCAAGCTCGGCCTGCGCGGCATCCGCAACAGCCTGCGCCAGCCCCAGCAGTTCCAGACCCAGATCTGCGCCTTGCTGCGCGCCGCCGCCCGGGGGCCGCTGCGGGTGATGTTCCCCATGGTGACCGATGTAGAGGACTGGGACGCCGCCATGAGCATTGTGGAACACTGCCGCCAGAGCCTGCGGGAGCGGGGCGTGCCCTTTAACGAGAACACCCAGTTCGGCGTGATGCTGAGCATCCCCGCCGCCTGCCTGACCGTGGAGGACTTTATAGCCCACGGCTGCGATTTTCTGGTCATCGGCACCAACGACCTGACCCAGTACACCCACGCCGCCGACCGCGAGCTTGCCAGCGCAGAGCACTACTACCGCCCCGCCAGCCCTGCCATGAAAAAGCTGATCACCATGGTGATGGATGCCGCGGGTGCGCACCACGTCCCGGTGACCATCTGCGGCCTTGCCGTGGGCAACCCCGCCAACACGGCGCAGTACCTGCACCTCGGTCTGCGCAGCTTCTCGGTAAGCCCCCAGAACCTGCTCAAGGTAAAGCGAGCCCTGCTGGACACCGATGCCCACCCGGATGCAGGGGAAAATGCTTTACAAAACATAATATAACGCAAAATAATAAGAGGTTGTTGCACAAAACTCCTGTGCAGCAGCCTCTTTCACTCTTTTTTTGTTATAGCTGTCGTTTTTCTTTACGACCCCCTTCCGTGAAAAAGCACCCCGGGAAAATCCGCAGATTTTCCCGGGGTGCCAATTTTAAATAATTATTCCGCTGAAGATGGTTAGAGCAAAGCGGAGACCATTTAAATCGTCAAGCGTCTTACTCCAGATTCCCCGTCAGGGTCATGACGGCGGAGAGCACCGCCAGCGGGGCGGTCTCGCACCGGAGGATGCGGGGGCCAAGGCCCACCGTTTTTGCCCCGGCTTTGGCGGCCATTTCGGCTTCCTCGGTGGCAAAGCCGCCCTCGGCGCCGGTCACGATGGCAAGGCGCAGCTTTTGCCCATCGGCGGGCTTTGCCTCCGCCAGCAGCTGGCGCAGGGGCGCGCCGCCGCACTCGTAGCAGAACAGCACCAGATCGTACTGGTCAAAGCTGCGGCACACTGCCCCAAAGTTCGGCAGCGGCAGGGCTACGTCCGGCAGAACGCCCCGGCCGCACTGCTTGGCGGCTTCCAGCGCAATGCGGTTGTAGCGCTCGTTCTTCTGCTCCTCCTTTTTGGGGGCGGCGACGCAGTAACGGCTGAAGAAGGGCACGATGTGGGCAGCGCCCAGCTCCACCCCGTGCTTGATGATCTGTTCCAGCTTGTCCTGCTTGGGGTAGCCCGCCAGCAGCGTCACCTCCACGGTGGGCTCGGCAGCGCTGGGGTAGCCCGGCTCTACGGCAAAATCCACCCTGTCCTCCCCAAAGCCGGTGATGGTGGCGGTGTACTCTACGGCGTTGCCGTCGCAGAGGATGACGGTATCCCCCGGCTTTGCCCGCATCACCCGGGCAAGGTGATGGGCGTCCGCGCCCCGCAGGGTGGCGGTACCGTCGGAGATCTCGGTGGTAAAGTAGCGGTGCGGCATATTGTGCGCTCCTTCTTACAATATTTGAATCTCAGGCCTTTTTGCAGACGATGCACTCCCAGCCGCGCTTTTCCTTGACTTCTGCCACGGCGAGGCCGGCCTTTTTCAGCCCGGCGATTACCTCGTCCTTGCGGCTGTCGATGATGCCGCTGGCAATAAAGGTAGCGCCCTCGGCCATCAGGCCGGGCACGGCGGGGGCAAGGCTGAGGATAGCGTTGGCCACGATGTTGGCGGTGATGATATCATAGGTGCCGCTGGCCTTATCGGATAGATCACCCACCAGCACGGTCAGCTTATCCTGCACGCCGTTCAGCGCAGCATTCTCCCCGGCGGTACGCACCGCCACGGGGTCGATGTCCACACCCTCGGCGCTGGCAGCGCCCAGCTTGAGGGCAGCAATGGCAAGGATGCCGCTGCCGGTGCCGATATCCAGCACCCGCTCACCG
>ULYY01014548.1_pt1 | contig 10607 bp, 8 predicted proteins | sample 1962601 | NCBI WGS metagenome assembly ULYY01 (sample SAMEA4835875, study PRJEB28245) | human gut metagenome | biome: gut microbiome; material: fecal sample | place: Denmark | collected 2008 | reverse complement strand
TTCTTCAAAAAAAAGACTTGACATATGACCAGAATACTGAGCGAAGCGAAGGATCTCGGTAAGAATGATAAGTGAGTGAAATGCCGATAAATACCAGTCAGTGGGGCGGCGCGGTCGGGAGTGCGCCTGACGGCGCGGTGGCTGGCAGCTAGTGGCTGGCAGCTAGTGGCTGGTTCCTGGCTACAAGCTGCTAGCTACTAATTCTTATTCTTTATTTTATATCACGGCTAGTATATAATATAGGCATTATCCTATGCTCCCAGCCATATAGCCCGCAGCTGTTTAGCCAATGCATTTCGGTATTCAGTGCGTTTTTAATCTAGAGTCAAGGAACCGGCTTAATCTTATTTGTAGGGACTGCAGATATACTGTTAAAGATTTCTGGCACCCCAATGATGAAGGTGGCATGGCCTGGAATGATTCGGAAATTGGAATTCTGCGGCCCCATGTGAAAGGCATTTAACAGAGTAGCTGCTCTGCAGAAGGATATACCCTGGATGATGGCACCCCGCTGAATCTTAGTGATAAAGACCAGAAATGGCTGGGGCTGAAGGATACGTTTAAGTTTTGAGACAGTGAGTAAGTGGGACAGTGGAGGCTTTTGGCTTCCGGCTGTTGGCTGACGGCTGCCAGCTTCTAGCTGTCGGCTTCCGGCTGCCGGCTGTCGGCTTCCGAATCCCGATTCCCGATTCTACATTACCGGCTGTTAGGAAATAACCACCTTAGTGTAAAATTTTACTCGGTAGGGGAATTTTCCAGGAACAATAAAAGAGGAAAGTCTCCCCTTGAGTGGAAATGTTATAATTTCCGTGGCAAAGAATAAAACAAAGAAAGGACTTTCCTCATGGATATTATAACAAAAACTGGAGAAATTTGGAGTGAAAATGCAATAGGAGCAGTCATTTCTATCATCAAGGAATCTGAAGTCCAACTATGCAGTCACCGGACTTTATTTCTATGATAAGAATGTTTGTGAATACGCCAAGACTATCCGACCGTCTGCCAGGGGAGAGCTGGAAATCACAGATCTGAATAAAATTTACCTGGAAAAAGGCAAGCTCAATGTAATCACCCTGGGCCGCGGGTATGCCTGGCTTGACACAGGGACTATGGACTCCCTGTATGACGCATCCGTTTTTGTCCGCTCCATTGAGACCATGGCAGGTATCCATATCTCCATGCCCGAAGAAATCGCCTATGTCAATGGGTGGATAGATAAAGAAGCCCTGGCAGAAAGCGCCAAACAGTATGGCACGAGCCCTTATGGAAAGTATCTGATGATGGTCGTGGAGGGAAAGATACGGATCGAGTAGGGGGCTAAATAGCTCCAACTCCAGCAAATTCTGATACATTAAGCGTATAGTATCAGAATGCTATGCTACGCGCCTAAATTTTCATAAGGTGGTATTGATAACTGTTTCATTATAGATTGGATCATTATATCATACGAGGGTAGATAATTTACTAAAGAAGCAATCACTAGATAGTTTTGAATTTTTTTTAGTACAATAATTGATTTTATAGAAAAATTATGAATATACATTTTCTAACTGCATACTCTTTAATGCCTCGAAGAGAATTGCTTTAAGATTGCTTACTTTGAAAAATAGTGGATATATAGCATAGCCACAGCGTGAAAAAGGAGACTAAATATGAAATTTTTAGAGTTGAGTGAAATCCATCAGGTAACTGTAGGTGTAGTAAAGAAAATTATTGATATCTGTAAGGATCAGAACATTAAATACTTTGTCATGTATGGAAGCCTGATTGGCGCAGTACGGCATAAAGGTTTTATTCCTTGGGATGATGACTTTGATATTATTATGCTAAGACCCGAGTATGAACGCTTCATGAATTATTGTTATACTCATAAGGAAGAGCTTAAGCCGTACCAACTTATAAATCGGTATACTAATGAGAATTATCCGTTTAACATATCTAGGTTTTGCGATTGTCGTTATGAAATGATTCGTGATGATGGAGAAGAGAATGCAGGTATGGGTATTTTTGTAGATATCTATCCCTTTGATGGCCTTGGAAATAATCCGATGAGTATGATGGATAAATTTATATTAAAAAAGTTTTTTTTAATAACTTGTCTAAACTATGCGACAATCCAGAAGATAAATACTAAAAATGATGGAGTCCTAAAGAGTGCCTGCAAGAGGCTTATTTGGGGAATATGTCATGCGATAGGTAAGAAAAGGTGGCTGAGATTATTAGTAAAATTCAGGAATACATACGATATTAACGAAAGTAAATATGTGGGATGCGTTGTGTGGGATCAGGGATTATTTATTTTTGAAAAAGACTGGTTTAGCAACCCAATTATGATGGAATTTGAAGGAATGAAAGTGGCTGTACCTGATAAATACCATGAAATACTAAGTATAGTTTACGGAAATTACATGGAGTTACCTACTCCTGATAAACGTATTCCATCGCATGAGTATAAAATTATAAAGCTTTGAATGGTATTTGTTTGTACATAATCAAGGTGAGTGGTATCTTATGAAAAACGTTAAAGAGATTGTGAGAAAGCGTTTAAAAAAAGGAGAGGTTACTTATGTTGTATTTCGATATTTGTATAGAATGGTACATGATTTTAGGGATTTAGCTAAAGGGTGTTTCACCTATGTTTACCTAAAGCATAAAGTGATGCCAATAATGAAGTCTACTAATTCATCTCTTCCACCGGTAATGAATGATGTGAATGTGATTTGGGTGTGCTGGCTGCAAGGAATCGAACAGGCTCCTGATATTGTGAAAAAATGTTATAAGCGACTGACTGCTTTAGAAAACCATAGAATTATAGTAATTACAAATGATAATTTTGAGGATTATGTAAATATACCGGAATACATTTTAGACAAATACAACAAAGGGATTATTTCACCGACACATTTTTCAGATATATTGAGAGCGACATTACTATATCAACATGGAGGCCTTTGGCTGGATGCAACTATTTATTTAACAAGCGCCATTCCCCCAGATATATGGGCAGAGAAACTTTTTGCTTTTAGGTGGGATAATTCGCTGGTGCCTTGGGATTCCTTTTCGAACCATTTTTTGCGAGCACATGCGGGAGATATTGTTCTTGGAAGCGTTTTAAAAGGGTTATGGGAATATTGGAAAAGAAACACGGAAGTGAGGAACTATTTTTTATTTCATTATCTGTTTTATTTTGCTATACATCTTGATGAAAAATCCAGAGCAATAGCACATGATATGCTTACAATGTATTCAGAAGAAAATCATATTCTTCAATCAATGCTTTTTGATGATTATAATAGTAAGACGTGGAAGTGGATTGAAAGGATTTCATTCATGCAAAAACTTACTTACAAATTTTCTGAACAAAAGATTAAGGAAAAAACATATTATATGCACATTATGTCACAATAAAATAAATAGAATAACAACAGGGAGGGATTTTATTATGGATTATAACTTTATTACTGAACTTGATGAAGCGGGGGATCGTTGCGGGAGCAAAGCAAGAGAAGATATCGATGTTGCGCTTCGTCATTACTTTGGAGAGCCATATTACGTATATAGAAGGAAAAAATTTACTTCATTTTATGATAAGGTGAAGTATGTTCTTAATAATTGTGTGGGCTTCGCAAGGCTTTTTAACTGTCATGGAAAGAATATTATTATGCAGTATCCCTATTGCACTAATAGAATACTTGAAAAACTTTTAGTACGTTTGTCGAAACACAACAAGGTTACGCTTATAGTTCATGATATAGATTCGATAAGAGGATTAAATGGGAGAGTTTTTTCGAAGGAAATTGCGTATTTTAATACATGTCAGAATCTTGTTTTACATAATGAAAGTATGATCAAATATTTAGTTAAAAATGGTCTTAAAACTAAAACAATTAATTTGGAGATATTTGATTATTTTTTAAAAGAGCGACCTAATAAACATTATTCGCCCGTTCCTCAAATTGCTTTCGCTGGTAATTTGTCTAAAAGTGTTTTTCTTCAAGATAAGGAGTTAGAAAAGGTTAACGCAAAATTCATACTTTTTGGATCCGGTTATTCTCGGGAACTTTTTAAGGCCAATAATATCGATTTTAAGGGAATCTATACAGAGGAGGAAATTCCCTATAAACTTGAGGGAGGGTTTGGTCTTGTTTGGGATGGTAATTCTATAGATACGTGCTCAGGTGATATTGGGGAATATACCAAATATAACAATCCTTACAAACTATCCTTGTATATTGCGGCTGGGTTACCTGTCATTGCTTGGAAGAAAGCTGCGATAGCTAAACTGATAGAAAAATACAATATTGGTTTTACTGTTGAAAGTTTGCAAGATATTAACACTTATTTGCATACATTATCACCTGAAAAATATAATTGCTATCTAGAAAATATAAAAACAATGCAATTACAGGTGTGTACAGGAACTTATATCAATAAGGCTATTTCAAAACTAGTAGAGCAGAATGATTAAATTTGCTATAATGGGCTTGTTGTCAAGGCCGCGTTTTGAAACCTTAAGCGTGTTTCATAGCATGTTAATGAAATGTGCTTAACGTGGACGAAATTGGAGAGATTGTGGCAGCTTGGTATTTCTCACACCTCTGAGAATAAACCAAGGCGTTTTTCTCTGATGCGTTTTCAGCGGTGTGAGATCATCTACGCCTTCAGCCTCTTGCTTACATAGCAAGCATCTCAATAGTAAACAGCATCAGGAGACCTTCATTTTGAGCCTTATGTTGGCGCGCTGCATTGTAGGCATGCACAGAGTTGCCAATCAGCTTGTGGAGTTCTTTAGGCGAATAATGCTCATTTGGGTAAATCTGCTCACTCATCAACCTGCGGAACTAGAGATCAATCACGATATTATCCTGTCTGGTGGCACTTTTGGGTCATGCCTTGGTGGATTTGGAGATGCTTTAGGTCGGGATAACCTTAATTTTGAATTCTGCGGCGTACTTTTCACTTTTACATGATAATTCATTCTTGATTTGATCTAATTATATTCCAAATCCATAATTAAATTCCATGGGAGTTGAATCGCTGTGGGTATTATAGTATTAAATCTGCTTTTAAAAGATTTTGGGGTCAATGGTTTATTTGGGATTCGCTCAAAGTTTTTTACTAAAAAACTAAGCAAGTATCTGCATGCTTTCACCAGTAGTTGCACTCGCTAATGAAAGTTATTTATCTTTTTTTTAGTAAGGGGGGGAGCATATGAATAAATTGGAAAGTGATATTCTGAATAGGCTATTACATGAACCATTTACGAATAAGCGAGCTTTGGCAGAAGTATCAGGAGATTCATTGGAAATTGTAAATCATGAATTGGAAAATCTTATGAATGAAGGATATTAAGTGTGAATCGCTGACATAATTGAATCAAATAGAAGATCATCATGTCAAAGAAAAGCACACCGCAGAAGAGAGCCCTGCGAGGAAGGCTTATCTATTTTCTATTATTGATACAAGGTACTCGATGATTTTCTGGTGTTATACGTTTATTATTCAGCGTTCGGAAAAAGATAAATTATTTGTTCAGTTTTTAGTAGACGTAAATCAAAATATCCTGCATTGATTAACCAATTGCATTTATCTAGAATAGATCGCTATGTGGCAGGAAATCCGGCGAAACGTGCGCCTGCTATCAGGAAGGTGAGAAAGACGTGGTGGTTTAAGGCTTTGCGGCAGCTGAAGCATCTTGTGGCTTCGGGGAACCGTTGATTTTGAAATATATCGGTAGGGAAGATGGTTTTTCGATATCAGACTTTAGACGCCTGATGTCAGATGTCTGCCATTAGGCGTCAGACGTCGTGCGTTAGAAGTCTAATGTCTTTCCGCTTCATTCTCCCAATATCTTTCCTAAAAGGAGATTACATATGAATCATTACGATTATCTAATTGTCGGTGCCGGACTTTTCGGTGCTGTATTCGCGCATGAAGCAGCGAAAGCTGGGAAAAGCGTTCTCGTTATCGAGAAACGGGATCATATCGCAGGCAACGTGTACACGGAAGACTTGGAAGGGATCCATGTACACAAGTATGGAGCGCACATCTTTCATACGAATCTGAAGCATGTCTGGGACTATGTGCAGCAGTTTGCCGCATTCAATCGTTTTACCAATTCACCGGTGGCAAATTATCATGGGGAACTCTATTCCCTGCCCTTTAATATGTACACCTTCAATAAAATGTGGGGCGTCGTGACGCCGGAGGAGGCGGCGGCCAAGATCGAGGAGCAGAGGCGGGCGGCTGGCATCACAGAGCCGAAGAATCTGGAAGAACAGGCGATTTCCTTGGTCGGGACGGATATCTATGAGAAGCTCATCAAAGGATATACGGAAAAGCAGTGGGGGCGGCCCTGCAGCGAGCTTCCTGCTTTTATTATCAAGCGACTCCCAGTGCGGCTGACTTTTGATAATAATTACTTCAATGCACTCTATCAGGGGATCCCTGTCGGAGGCTATACGAAGATGGTGGGAAATATGCTTCGCGGTGTCGAGGTGAAGCTCGGCATCGACTATCTAGCAGACAGGGAGAAGTGGAATAGCATGGCGGAACATATCATCTACACTGGTCCGATCGATGCCTATTTTCACTACGATCTTGGACCACTGGAATATCGCAGTGTGCGTTTTGAGACAGAAGTCCTGGATAAGCCGAATTTCCAGGGAAATGCAGCAGTGAACTACACGGATCGAGAGACGCCATGGACGAGAATCATCGAGCATAAGTGGTTCGAATTCGGTAAAGACAGTGAAGGAAATGATCTGCCGAAGACCGTCATCAGCAGAGAATACTCTTCGGAATGGAAAGTGGGCGATGAGCCATACTATCCGGTCAATGATGAGAAGAATGGCGCGCTTTATCAGAAATATAAGCAGCTGGCAAAAAAGGAGACGAAGGTCATTTTCGGTGGACGCCTTGGCGAGTATAAGTATTATGATATGGATGCGGTGATTGATTCGGCGCTGAAGTGCGCGGAGAAGAGAATAGAAGAATAGGAGACATTAGATATCAGACATCAGATGTTAGACGTTAGATATCAGAGTTCAGAGGTTAGCCTTGAGACTTGCAGGCTAATGTCTCCACGTCTCAAGGTGTCATAAATTTTATTTCCTGTGTGGTATCTATGAAAAGGTGGCGTGGTATGGATTATATAATGCGAAATTTGGATAAGATCGAGCGGTGGCTGTTGTATGCAATGGTCGTGACGATCCCGGTGTATGGGCTTCCCAAGGCGTATCCGATCCCGGATTTTATGAAGAATGTACCGTACTTCTTTTTGATCTTGCTGGTGGTACTGGCGGTGGTGCATTATATGCATAGACGGGAAGACTTCGGTAACTGGTCAAGAGGCGTGAAGTGGTATCTGGCGCTCTGTATCCTGTGGCCGTTCCTTTGTACGATCATCGGCGCCGTGCAGTTTCCCTACTGGGATGAGAAGGCAAATGAGTTTCTGCGGGATACAACGATGGTCAAGGTGATCGCGCATGTCTATCCGGCGATCATGACGAATGAAACGTTGCTGCATTTGAAATACGGCGTGTCGATGCTGATCGGTACAGTGAGGAGCCTGCTCCTGCCGCTTCTAGGGATTCCTTTTGCTCTATATGTGATATTTCATGGGAAGACGAAGGAGTATATCCTGGATACCATGAGCCGAGCTGCCGTACTGGCGGCCTCCACGCTCTGTCTGTATTCTCTGATAGAGATCCCGTGGCTGCTGACGGGGAATGAATTTTGTGAGGAAATATTGAAGTGGATCAATGTGCATTTGTATGATCCTGCTAATGCGCATGGATGGTGGCCGCCGCTTTTGTGGAAGGGGCAACTTCGTAGTTTTGCTTATGAGCCGTCATATTTTGGGATAGAGGCGCTGTTCCTGCTTCCTCTTTTGTGGTATAGAGCACTTGAATTGAAAGAAAAGCATGTTGGCCTGGTGCTTATCCTGTTTACTTACATGGTGTTTTTAACTCATGCAAGAACAGCGCAAGTGATATACTTAGGAGAATTATTGTTGCTGATTTTTCTTTCTCTTTTGGGGAGATATCCGGCTTGGGGAAAACGTCTTGTACAAGTTTTTATTGTGACAGGGCTGGCTTTTTCTATTTATTTGATTTTACCTACGGCACTTTCTGCTATTCAGGGAGAAAGAAGCACAAATGCTTTGCAGCCAGTGGCGGCTTTAGAAAAATATGTCAGCGAAGATGTTACTTCAGTTGGGAAAAAGTCGCAGCGGTCTAATATGGCACGATGGGGGAATACGATAGCTCTGTTTAAGGTTGGAATTGATCATCCAGTGCTGGGCGTTGGTACTGGATTTCTGAGCCCTTATATGGCGGATCATATACCTGATTTTGCCAGAGATGATGGAGAGATTAACTTATGGAAAGCTAAGATGGGCGAAAAAGGATTCATGAAATCTGGTTATCCCATTTTAAATACATTTGGAGGAATGGTGGCTTTTTATGGTATTATCGGTCTATTCTTGTTTGCGTGGCCCATTATTTACGCAGGCGTCAAAATATTGAAGGGGTATAGATATATGCTGAGATGTTTTGGTTATATATGTGTAATCGTCGCATTAGCAGGCCAGATTGTTTGTTTGAACAGTAATAATTTTTTCTATACTTATCCCCTCATCTTAGGTACAACACTGCTTCTCTGCTTCCAAAGAGACACTAAAGAAAAGCTGGCAAGCGATAGAGGTCAGGAAACGGACATCAGAAATCTGATTTCTAAAATCTAATGTCTAATGGTTCTCCGTCTCCACGTCTATAAATCGAACGTTTCAAATTACTAGAGACAAGAGGATATTTTGAAAAAAACTCGTTTACTTGAAAACATATTCTCTATGGTGACGCTTCGTGCCATGGAATATATTCTGTCATTTATTTTAGTCCCCTACCTGCTGCGTGTGCTGGGGCCGGCGCAGTATGGGGCGATCGCTTTCATGCAGGGGATCATCGGCTATTTCAGTCTCTGCATCAACTATGGCTTCCCGCTGATCGCGCCGCGAGATATCGCGCAGGCGAAGGAATCAGACATTCCGCGACTGTTTTCGGCCTATTTCTGGGCGATGGTGCTCTTGTGGCTGCTGGTGTCAGTCGTTTTCTTTGCCGGATACCAGCTTCTCTTGCTGGTGTATCCGGTGATGCTGGATCTGCCGCTATTCTTTGCGGTCTATACATCTGTGATCGGTCTGGTGATATTCCCCATCTGGTACTTTCAGGGGATCCAGCAGATGCGCTATATCACGATTCTTAATTTGTCCGGGCGTATGGTCACGATGCTGCTGCTGTTTCTCTTGGTAAGGTCGCCGGACGACTATGTGATGGCGGCCTTTCTGATGTCTTGTACGCCGTTTTTTGCGGGTATCCTTTCCTGGAAAGTGATCCATGATATCAGTCCTGGCATTCTGCGAAAGCCCGTATGGAAGGATATGCAGGCAGCGTATAGAGAAGGTTGGCAGATTTTTGTTTCCTCGCTGGCGGTGAATTTGTATACGACGAGCGATATAGTCATTCTCGGTGTTTTAACGAATGATACGATCGTAGGCTATTATAGCGGGGCTGATAAGCTGATTGGCTGTATCAAGCAGGCTGTCAGTGCAGTGAATGCCGCGGTATATCCCTATATCAGCAAAGTCATGCAGGAGTCTGTCGAGCGGGGGCTTCAATTCCTGAAAAAGCAGCTTCTGGTCTATACAGTTTCTGGCGTGCTGGGGGGAGCGGCGCTCTATCTGCTTTCTCCCTGGGGCATACCGTGGCTTTTGGGAGAAAAGTATATCCCTTCGATCGGACCGCTCCAGGTCATGGCTTTCGTGCCGCTGGTGGTGGCGATGAGTAATGTCATGGGGTATGAGACGATGCTTCCTTTGGGAATGGAAAAGATTTACAGCAAGGTGTTGATCACAGCCGCTGTTTTCAACCTGATTATTATCTATCCGCTGATTTCATGGAAGGGGGCGGAAGGGACAGCCTTGGCGGTGCTTTGCACGGAGACGCTGGTGACGGCCATCATGGCGCTGATCTTGTGGAAGAAGAGGATACTCCTTCGCTAAGGACCGCTGCTGAGGTGGTAAGAAAAGCTGATCCACTTGAGAATGATTTCATTTTGGGAGGAGAGAACCATGTATAAAATTCGTAAGGCTGTGATTCCGGCAGCCGGTTTCGGTACGCGTTTCCTGCCGGAGACAAAGGCTATGCCTAAAGAAATGCTGCCTATCGTCGATAAGCCGACGATCCAGTATATTGTCGAAGAAATCCTGGCAAGTGGGATCGAGGAGATCCTGATCATTTCTGGCCATGCAAAGCGAGCAATCGAGGACCATTTCGATTCTTCTCCTGAATTGGAACAGCACCTGGTGGAATCTGGAAAGCTGAAAGAGCTTGAGGAAATCCAGAAGATTTCAAGTATCAAGGTGCATTATGTACGCCAGCCTTATATGCGCGGCTTGGGCGATGCTATCCTTTGTGCCAGGGAGTTTGTAGATGGGGAGCCCTTTGGCGTTATTCTTGGTGACGATATAGTATATACTGGAAATGGAGAACCGGCGCTGAAGCAGCTCATGGACCGTTACTATGAGACTGGAAGTACGGTTGTGGGCT
>ULYY01022037.1_pt1 | contig 10608 bp, 8 predicted proteins | sample 1962601 | NCBI WGS metagenome assembly ULYY01 (sample SAMEA4835875, study PRJEB28245) | human gut metagenome | biome: gut microbiome; material: fecal sample | place: Denmark | collected 2008 | reverse complement strand
ATTTTAAAGAATTGCAGTTATATATTAAAGCTGGCGAAGAAAAAATCTTAGAATTGCAACAGCATACTATTCCTAAATTGCGTATGGAAGCTGTAAATTCTCAAAATCAAATGGCAGTGCAAGTAGTCAGTGATTTTGAAAATGCTGTCAGTCGTTTTGAGAAAAAAGTTCATGATTTGAAATTGAGTAAAACAATAGCTATACAGACAGCACCACAGATACGTCTTATTCAAAATAATGATAAAGTTTTAGTTGATAAGGTGCAAAGTGCTATTTATAATACTATTCCATTATGGAAAAGTCAGATTGTAATTGCGCTTGGTTTATCTAGACAGCAAAAAGTTTTACAGATGCAACGTGAAGTAACAGATACTACAAATGAATTATTGCGACGCAATGCTGAAATGTTGAAACAAAATACAATAGAGACAGCACGTGAAACTGAACGTGGAATTGTAGATATTGAAACTGTAAAAAAAGTAAATGAAGATTTGATTTCTACTATTGAAGAAACTATTAAAATCCAAAAAGATGGACGTGAACGTCGTAAATTAGCAGAAGCTGAACTAGTACAAATTGAAGATAAATTAAAACAAACTTTACTAGCTCATCGCTAAAATATCATTAAATAAATTATAAAAATTAGAAAAAAGGATAATCCTAAAATAAGTGGATTATCCTTTTTATTTTATAATTTATTTATTTAATGTATCTTGACAGAAATTGATAAAAGATTGAGCTGCTTTAGAGATGTATCTATCTTTTTTCCATGCAAGACCAACATCTACAAATATAGGATCTTCTATTGGTAATGTTTTAAGATGAGGTGTATCTTGAACTACGAAGTCTAAGAGAAATGCCATACCAACATTACTGGAGATAAGACCTTTTATAGTTTCAATTTGATTTGACTCTAAAATAACATTTGGTTGAATATTATGTTCTTTGAGTTTTTGTTGAATTAAATTACGGATAAAAGAACCTTCTTTTAACATAATTAAATCAATATTGCTTACATCGCTCCAAGATAAAGATTCTTTTTGAGCAAGTGGGCTATCTTCAGGAACACAAGCTACTACTTGGTTAGTAGACATTGGTAATAACTGTAAACTAGGAGAAGCATTGGAGATGATGACAATACCAAAATCTAATTCATCACGTTCTAAGGATTCACGAATAGACATAGAGCCTTTTTCATAAAGATAAATATCTAAATGAGCGAATTTTTTCTGAAAACCAGAGAAAATTTTTGGGAAAAGATATGCTCCGATCATAGAAGGAATACCGATTTTGATAGTGCCTTTTTGAAGTTGTTTATAGTCATTAACTTCTAAAACGGCATCTTGAATATTACGCAAAGCAAGTTCAATGCGATTTAAAAATACAGCTCCTTCTGGTGTGAGTGATAATTGTTTTTGGCTACGTTCAAAAAGTTGTATGCCAAGTTCTGCTTCTAATTTTTTTATAGCAACTGTAATATTTGGTTGAGAAACAGAAAGCCGTTTGGCTGCTCTAGTAATATTTTTCAAACGGCTAGTCATTTGAAAGTATTCTAGTTGTTTAAGTTCCATATAATCCTCCTATTGAAAATATCTTATGTATAATAAATTTTATTAATTAACACATAGATATTATAGCATAAAAATAGCATATATCCAATATTTTATTTATTATAAATGTTTTTTGCCATAAGTTTTATCTATTATGTTAAATTTATATAAAAATATATAAAAATTTCGGAAGATTTGGAGGAATAAGGAAATTTTTATAGAATTATATATTCATATGGTAAATCAAAGTAATAAATACTATGAAAAATTAACATAGATAAAAGAGAGGTTGATTACAATGATGAATAACTATTCTAGCCAAGATTTCTTATCTGTAGCAAGAAGAATAACTTATGATGCAACAATTCCTGAATTACTTGAAGAAGCGGTTAGAAATCATGAAGGACGTTTATCTGATAAAGGTGCAATTTGTGTAACTACTGGTAAACATACAGGTCGTTCACCTAAAGATAGATTTATTGTCGATACTCCAGATATTCATGATTTAATACATTGGTCAAATACAAATCAACCATGTTCGGAAAATACATTTAATCGTCTTTATGAAAAAATGAAAGAATATGCTAAAGATCATCAATTATTTGTAACTGATGCTTTAGTTGGTGCAGACCCTGCATACAAATTACAAATAAAATGCATTAATGAGCATGCTTGGCATCATTTATTCTTAAAACAATTATTCATTAGACCAAAAACTAAACTCACTACACCTGCTGAATTTACACTTATTTGTATGCCTAGTGTAAAAGCTAATCCAATTGAAGATGGTACACATTCTGAAACTTTTATTATTGTTAATTTCAGCAAAAAAATGGTATTAATCGGTGGCGGTGCTTATGCAGGTGAAATGAAAAAAGCTATTTTCTCTGTTATGAACTTCATTCTTCCTCAACGTGGTGTTTTATCCATGCACTGCTCTGCAAATGTAGGTAAAGATGGAAATTCTGCATTATTCTTTGGTTTAAGTGGTACAGGTAAAACAACTTTATCTGCTGACCCTAATCGTTCCTTAATTGGTGATGATGAACATGGTTGGAGTGAACATGGTATCTTCAATGTTGAAGGTGGTTGCTATGCAAAAACTATAAAAATCACACCTGAAAGTGAACCTGAAATTTATAATGCAATTCAATATGGAACTGTTTTGGAAAATGTTTATATCAATCCATATACTCGTGAACCAGATTTCTTTGATGCTAGATTTACACAAAATGCGCGTACAGCTTATCCAATAGAAAATATTCCAAATGCTATTGTACCAAGTATGGCAGGTCATCCAAATGCAATTATCTTTTTGACTGCAGATGCTTTTGGTGTATTACCTCCTATTGCAAAACTCACTAAAGAACAAGCTATGTATCACTTCTTATCTGGTTATACAAGTAAAGTTGCTGGTACTGAACGTGGTATTACAGAACCACAAGCAACATTCTCCATTGGTTTTGGTGAACCATTCTTCCCATTACCACCATTACAATATGCTAGATTATTAGGTGAAAAAATTAATCAATATAATACTAGTGTATATCTTGTTAATACTGGTTGGACTGGTGGTCCATATGGCGTTGGTAAACGTATGGAATTAAAATACACTAGAGCTATGATTTCTGCTGCTTTAGATGGTAAATTAGATGATGTTACTTGGACTAAACATGAATATTTCCAATTAAATATTCCAGATAGCTGCCCAGGTGTACCAAGTGAAGTATTAAATCCAGAAAATACTTGGATGGATAAAAAAGCATATAAAAATCAAGCTGAAAAATTAGTAAGATTGTTCGCTGAAAATGTTAAACGATTTGCAGGCGAAATGCCAGAAGAAATTTTAAATGCTGGACCAAGACTTGAAGACTGAGATGAATTTGGTTTTTGTAGAAAAATTATAAATATGATTTTAAAGTTTTTAGGCAATAAATAAATTTAATGGCGATAATTTAATTAATGAGAAAAGACTACCAAAAATAAATATGGTAGTCTTTTTTTACTTATTTTTTATTTAAATCTTTATTGATAATTGGCATGATTTCATCTTCATCAGGTGTTACATATAAAGTTTTATTATTTGTAAAGATGACAAAACCAGGTTTAGCTCCTGATGGTTTTTTTAGATATCTACATTCTACATAATCAACAGGAATTTTAGAAGAACCACGAGCTTTGCTGAAATATCCTGCGATTTGGGCAGCTAAAAATAGAGTATCCTCATCTACTTCATCACCTTTAGTATCAATGATGACATGAGAACCAGGGATATCTTTTGTATGCAACCAAATATCATCGCTATGTGCTGTTTTAAAAGTGAGTTTATCATTTTGATAATTGTTTTTGCCGACAAATAGAAACATTCCATTAGGTAGAGCAAATTTAAATGGTTTAGATGGAGCAATAGAAGCTTTTTTCTTATTTTCAGGTGGTAAAAATCCAGCTTTAATCATTTCAGATTTGATATCTTCAATATCAGCTATAGTAGTACAAGCTTCTATAGCTGTTTCTATAGTTAGAGCATATTCTTTATCCTTTTGGCAACGATTTATTTGTATTTCTAACATTTGTGTAGAACGTTTTAATTTATCATATTTTTTATAATAAGCTTGCATATTTTGAATTATAGTTAATTTCGTATCTAATGCAATAGTTATAGGCGCATAATTTTCATCATAAATATTAGCTACAGAAATTTCTTTGTCTTGATGGTCTTTAAATTGGTATTGATAAGTCATTAAGTTATCAGCTTTTATTTTATATTTTTCAGCTTTTTGCGCTTTAGCTAATTCTTCTGTAAGAATTTTTTCTTTTTTAGTTAAACGATTAATTTCATTATGGATTGTTTTACGATAGAAATCTTTTTCTGGCAAATTATAATAACTGTTAGTATAGTTTTTGGAGTCTTCTAATAGAGCATTAATATCTGCATATGTTTTGAGGGTGAAATCTTTTTCGTTGAAAATATGCAAAGCAAATGGTGCCATAGCTTTAATTTTACGTTTTTTATCTAAGACTAATGTTGGTGAAAAGTTTTTTTCTTGATACATGAGTTTTAATTCATCAATGATATTAGTTATAGAAGAAAAATCCATTTCGTCCATATCTTTTATCAATAAATCGTTGCTAAAGCCAGCTAAAAAAATGATTTCTTTTGCTGTTATTGGACCAAAGCCCAATCCACTAGCGATGATTGCTTGATATAATGTCGCTTCTTGATATGTTTTTAAGCGTTCAATAAATGAATTTGTATCGGTGGTCAAAATATTTATTTTGTCTTGAATAGGTGGGACTTCATAATTTTGACCAGGTAAGACAGTACGTACACGATTGCTATTTTCACCTACACGGCGAAAGGCTTCAATAATAGTTCCGTCTTGCATTAAAATAAGATTGCTATATTTTCCCATAAGTTCAGCTATTAATGTTTTTGTAATGATAAGACTTTTTGGCCCTAAGGTATCAATATCTATTAAAATCATGCGGTCTAAACCATATTGAGAAATAGAGGCGATGCGACCACCTTCTAATTGCTTACGTAAAACCATGCAGAAAACTGGTGGTTCAGGTGGATTATCTGGTTGAAATTCAGTTATATTTGCCATAGGATTTTGAGGATTTATAGAAAGATATAAAATATATGTCTGTCCAGGCTGGCGAATATATAAATAAATATCTTGCTTGTTTGGTTGGCAGATTTTATCTATTCTACCACCTGCTAATTTGTCGTTTAGTTCATTTATTAAAGGATTTAATGAAAATCCATCTAAGCTCATAGTTTAATTCATTCCTTTCGTTAATTTCTTAGGTTAAGAAATTAATATCTAAAATATTATATCATAGGTATTTTTATTTGATAAATTATTAATTGAGCAGTTTTTGCTAAGTTTTTTGTCATTAATTAGTATTTTCTTTAAAAAGATGAATAATTATAATAATATGAGCAGGATTGTTGATATTTAATAGCGAATTAATATTAGTTATAGTTATAATATAATAATTTAGTTATTATCTATAATGAGCCTGAATAGATTTTAAATTTGTAAAAATAAATACATTGTTTTAATAATGTGTTTAAGGAGGATTTTATCATGGAATTTAATTTTTCTAAATGGCAAGCTTGTGGAAATGATTTTGTATTAGTAAATGCTTTCAATAATGAAGATATCAGTGAAATAATCGCAAATGCAGAAAAAATTTGTGATCGTCATTTTGGTGTAGGTGCTGATGGTGTTATATTTATTTTGCCATCTAAAATAGCAGATTTTCGTATGCAAATTATCAATAGTGATGGCAGTGAAGCTGAAATGTGTGGTAATGGTATACGTTGCTTTGCCAAATGTGTAAAAGAAGCTAATCTTACAGATAAAAATAAATTCACTGTAGAAACTGGTGCTGGTATAATCGTTCCTGAAATTATGGAAGATGGCACTGTTCATGTAGATATGGGTGAACCTATTTTAGAAGGCGATAAAATTCCAGTATCTGGCTTTGGCAATAATCAAGTAGTAAATGAAGATATTACCGTAGATGGACAAACTTATAAAATGACTTGTGTATCTATGGGAAATCCTCATTGTATCGTTTTTGTTGATGATATTAATAGTGTAGAACTTGAAAAAATTGGTCCAAAATTTGAAACTAATCCAGTATTTCCTAAGAAAACAAATACAGAATTTGTAGAAGTAAAAAATGATAAATATGTTCGCATGCGTGTTTGGGAACGTGGTGCAGGTATCACTTGGGCTTGTGGTACTGGTTCTTGTGCTACATTAGTAGCTTGTGTATTAAATAAACGTACACAAAGAACAGCTCAAATTGAATTAGATGGCGGTATTTTAACAATACAGTGGGCTGAAAATAATCGAATTTATATGACTGGCCCTGCTACAAAAGTTTTCACAGCAACATGGGCTGATTAATAACCTTAATTAGGTTTGGGGAGGTATTTTTTTGATAAGAAGTATGACGGGCTTTGGCTCAGCAACTTTTGATAATGGAATATATAAAATTGGTGTAGAAATGAAAGCGGTAAACAATAGATATCGCGATATTTCTATTCGTATGCCAAGTGGATTACGTGCTTTAGAAGCAAGTATAGTTGAGGCTTTAAATAAATATGCTCTTCGTGGGAAAATAGATATTTACATTAATTTTGTAAATAATAATGAAGAAAATAAAAAGTTAGCCATTGACAAAGATTTATTGATTGCTTATTATAAAAGCTTACAGGAAATCAATACAACTATTAAAAGTGTAGATAAAAAAGCAAAATTAAAAAATATATCTTTAATAGATTTGGCAAATTTTCAAGGCGTGATAAATTTAGCTGATGATAGTTTAGATTTAGAAGCGATAAAACCATTATTAGTGGCTACTGTAGAAGAAGCTACAGAAGAATTTGTTAAAATGAAATGTATTGAAGGTGAAAATCTAAAAAAAGATTTACTTCGCCGTTTAGATATCATTGCTAAGCATACAGAAAAAATAAAAGTAATAGCTCCTGAACGCTTAGTAAATTATCGAACTCAATTGATAGAAACACTTAAATCTTTATTGAGTGAGCAAAATATTGATGAGAATAGAATAATCCAAGAATGTGCGATAATGGCAGATAAAATGGATATTACAGAAGAAATTGTACGCATGGGAAGTCATTTACAGCAGTTTAAGGCTAGTTTGGAAATGGAAGGCAATATTGGTCGTAAATTAGATTTTATTGTCCAAGAAATGAACCGTGAAACAAATACAATAGCTTCTAAAGCTAATAATGCTGAAATTGCTAATTTAGTGGTAGAGATTAAAGGCGAATTAGAAAAAATTCGTGAACAAATCCAAAATATTGAATAGGTAAAAATGGGTAAAGAAGTTATGCAGGCGAGATTAGTTAATATTGGTTATGGTACAATTATAGCTGTAGATAGAATTATCGCAGTTGTCGCTCCAGAATCAGCACCAATAAAGCGTATAGTCCAAGAGGCAAAAGAGTTAAAAAATTTAATCGATGCCACTTATGGACGTCGCACACGTTCAGTGATTATCATGGATAATTCGACTGTTGTTTTATCGGCTGTACAGCCAGAAACAATAACAAATAGAGTAAATATGGATATTATAAAAGAAAAGGGTAGAGTAAATGAAGAATAAGGGTAATTTAATCGTTATTTCTGGACCATCTGGTACAGGAAAAGGGACTGTTTGCAAAGAATTATTAAAAGCACAGCCAGAAATTGTATTTTCCATATCAGCAACAACACGTAAACCTAGACCAGGCGAAGTGAATGGTAAGGATTATTGGTTCTTATCTAAAGAAGAATTTCAGCAAATGATAGCAGAAAATCGTTTGTTAGAATGGGCTGAAGTTTATGGAAATTATTATGGAACTCCAGCAGATAAAGTACGTGAAGTATTGGAAAGTGGTAAAGATGTATTACTTGAAATCGATACTCAAGGTGCTTTAAATGTACAGAAAATGTTTTTAAAAGAAGGTACATTTATCTTTTTATTACCTCCTTCTCTTGCAGAACTTGAAAAACGCATTCGCGGACGTGGTACTGAAACTGAAGAAGCAATAAAACGTCGCCTCAGCGCTGCTATTGAAGAAATTCCACGCGGAAATAATTATGATTATATCATCACTAATGAAGTTGTCAGTGATGTTGTAAATAAAATTTTGCATATTATTGAAGCTGAACGCTGTGCAGTGTATAATAATTTAGATAAACTTGTTCAACTTGAAAATGAAAAAGTTTAAATTAAAATATTGCAAAGGAGCGATTTATAATGGATATAGTACATCCTTCTATGGACCAACTTTTACCAAAAGTTGATAGCAAATATACTTTAGTAGTTTTAGCAGCTAAAAGAGCTAGACAAATTTTAGCAGGTTCTCCTGTAAAATCCGTACTTCAATCTCATAAAGATGTTACAAATGCTTTAGAAGAAGTTGCAGAAGATAAAATTACTTTTGCACGTGTGAAAAAAAGCATTTAATTTAAAATGAAAGGCAAGCTAATACTTGCCTTTTTTGCTAATTAAGACGGTAAATATTAATTTATTTTATATAAGAGGTTTATTATGTTAAAAGGCAAAAATATCTTATTAGCAGTTTGTGGTGGTATTGCAGTTTATAAAGTTGTAGATGTAGCTAGCAGATTAAGAAAATTAGGCGCTAATGTACATGTAGTAATGACTAAAGAAGCTACAAATTTTGTTACACCACTTACATTTCAAGAAATTAGTGGAAATCCTGTAAATGTTTCTATGTGGGATAAAGTTACAAATTGGAATGTAGAACATATTGCTCTTGCTAATTTGGCGGATTTAGTTTTGATTGCACCTGCAACAGCAAATATTATTGGTAAAATAGCAAATGGTATTGCTGATGATATGTTATCCACTGTGATTATGGCGACTAAAGCACCTGTTTTTGTCGCTCCTGCAATGAATAGTAATATGTATCAAAACCCAATAACACAAAAAAATATAAATACTCTTCGTGAATATAATTATCATATCATTGAGCCAGCAAGTGGTCATTTAGCTTGTGGTGTAAATGGTATAGGTAGACTTCCTGAACCTATTACTTTGGTAGAGACTATAAAAGATTATGTTGAAAAACAAAATAATCAGTCTTTAAAAGGTAAAAAAGTGATTGTAAGTGCAGCAGGTACAAGAGAACCAATTGACCCTGTTCGCTACATCAGTAATCGTTCTAGTGGAAAAATGGGATATGCTATTGCTACAGAAGCTGCTAGTAGAGGTGCTGAAGTAGTTTTAGTTTCAGGTATTACAAATATTAAAGCACCTGAAAATGTAAAATTAATAAAAGTAGAGTCTGCACGTGAAATGCAAAAACATATTGAAGAACATTTTGCAGATTGTGATATTACAATAATGTCAGCAGCTGTTTCAGATTATCGTGTAAAAGAAGTAGCTAGTCAAAAAATAAAAAAATCTGATGAAGTCATGACTATTGAACTTGTGAAAAACCCAGATATTTTGAAAGGTTTAGGCGAGAAAAAATCAGATAAACAGTATTTAGTTGGCTTTGCAGCGGAAACACAAAATGTTGAAGAATATGCTAAAGGCAAATTACAGCGCAAAAATCTTGATATGATTGTAGCAAATGATGTAAGCCAAGCTGGTGCTGGATTTAATGTAGATACTAATATAGCTAAAATCATCACTTGTGATGGAGAAATAAAACAAGCTCCACTTATGCAAAAGGCAGAACTCGCTAAATTGATTTTAGATACAATTGAAGAAAAAATGAATAAATGATAAATAAAAACTCCTATTAGTTTTTGAAGCTAGTAGGAGTTTTTTATAATTAGTTATTATGATAAAATATAAGTTAAATGATGTAAAAAAATAAATAAAGAAGGTATTTATATGTTTGATAATTTAAAATTAGGTTTTATTGGTTTTGGCAATATGGGACAAGCTATAGCTACAGGTTTAATCAATCAAGGAGCTATACAGGGCAATCAAATTTTTGCTTGTGCTAAGAATTGGGATAAACTTTGTAAAAATACACAGGAAAAACAAATCAATCCTTGTAAAAGTGCAAAAGAAGTTGTTGATAATGTAGATATGGTTATCATAGCTGTGAAACCATATATGATAGAAGAAGTTATTACTCCAATAAAAAAAGAATTACAAGAAAAAATTGTTATTTCTATTGCAGCAAATTTTCCTTTTGCTAAATATGAGCAAATTCTTTTACCAAATACACATCATTTAAGTACAATACCAAATACGCCAGTAGCCATAGGTGAAGGTATTTTTATTTGTGAAAATACACATTCTTTGAGTGATGAAGAATTAGATTTATTTACAAAATTATTCTCTACAATTTCTATAGTTCAATTTGTAGAAACTAAACAATTATCCATTGGCGGAACTGTAGCAGGTTGTGGCCCTGCTTTTGCTAGTATGTTTATAGAAGCTTTAGCTGATGCTGGTGTAATGCATGGACTTGCTCGCCCTGTAGCTTATAAATTAGCAAGTCAAATGATAGTAGGGACTGGTAAATTGCAATTAGCTACAAATA
>ULYY01032514.1_pt1 | contig 10685 bp, 10 predicted proteins | sample 1962601 | NCBI WGS metagenome assembly ULYY01 (sample SAMEA4835875, study PRJEB28245) | human gut metagenome | biome: gut microbiome; material: fecal sample | place: Denmark | collected 2008 | reverse complement strand
ATCCGCCGCATCCGTGTCTTCATGCAATGGTGGTGCGACCGCTTCCTGCAGGAATTCGAAGCGACGGAAAAGGTGGCGCGAGCTGTGCTGGGGGATAACGCGGCGATCTACATCGAAGCCTGACCGCCAAAACGCCCTCTTTGCAATTGTGCAAAATCGAACGGCGGTTTTGGTTGGTGACTTTCGGGAACTCCCGTCACAATTCCATTCACGCATCCGCATTTCTCGGATGCAACGGAGTCCCCACCATGCAAAAAGCACTTCTCACTTTTGCGGTTTTAGCGACCGCGGCCACATCGGCTTGCGCCCTTGAAACGAGCGTAAAGCCTCTCGTTACCGACCTCGGCGTTACGAATCCCGCCACCGGCCTCTTCGTCGGCAATTCTTATTCTTTCTACAACTGCGGTATCCACGGCTACGTCCGCGGTTTCACCCGCGAAACGAAGACCCCCTGGAAAGCCCGTCTGCAGACGATTTCGTCCGGGATGCTCGCCTGGCACAACGTGAAGTACTACCTGTCGGATCACGAGATGGATCCCTACGTTAAAAAGGATACGACGAAGATGTTCGACGTCGTGTTTCTGCAGGGGATGTCTTCCGAACCCATCGACAAAAAGCGCGTCGGCACCTTCCGCAAGTACCTGAAGCAGCATATTGAGACCGTGCGTGAAACCGGTTCCGTACCGGTCGTCGTCGTCACGTGGGCCAAGCAAAACAAGATGGAACAGACGCGCGACCTCGCCGACAGCATCATCACGGAAGCGAACAACAATCACGCCATTGCGCTTCCCGTGGGGCTCGCCTTTGCGGAAAGCCTCAAAGCACGTCCCGACCTCATTCTGCATCAGGCCGACAAGAGCCACCCCACCGCCGCGGGTTCCTACCTCTACGGCGCCATGATCTATTCGCTCCTCTACAAAAAGTCGCCCGAAGGCCTCAAGTATTTGGGCGAATGCGAAAAGCCCCTAAAGCCCGAAGACGCTGCCTTCCTGCAGAAAACCGCGTGGAAAGTCATGACGGACTTCTACGGCTGGAAATAACGTCAACACAACACCAAGGAGATCAATATGTCGTTTTTGAGCCTTAAAACAGCAGCGGCAGCTGTAACGTTCGCCGTAGCTACCATGGGAACCGCACAGGCAGCGGACGTAGAAATTTACGGCCTCATTGACGAAGGTCTGATGTTTACTCAAGCCGAAACGGATGGCTACGTCAAAAAAAATACCGCCCGAAAAACTCATTCCTTCACACAAGGAAGCGGACTGGCAGGGGCTTCCCGTTGGGGCCTCAAGGGCGGTGAATCCCTGGGTAACGGCTACAAAATCAACTTTGTTCTCGAAGGAAAATTTAACGGCGACACCGGTAGCTTAGGTTCTGACAATCAACTTTTTGACCGCGACAGCTATCTTGAAATCGTCACTCCCTACGGCAGCGTTCAGATAGGCCGGACCGGGTTACTCGTCGGCGGCTCTCACGGCGGCATCTTTGCCGGCAAAACCAATCCCTTCGGCATCGTTTACAAAAATGCCGGCGCCGTGACGGTCTTTAAAGATGCTTCGCAACGTGCGAGCAATATGGTTCGTTACGAAAGCCCCAGTCTTTACGGCGTAAAAATTCTGGGCCAGTATTCCAACGGTACGGGTCTGGAAACAAACGATGCCGGCAACGACGCATTACCGTCTTCTCAGCGGGATCGTTATGCGGCTCTCGGTGTAACCTTCTCCAACGGCGGTCTTAAAGTGGCTCTCGTGGGGGACTATTACTTTCTCAATCACAAGGAATATTCCTCCGACTACGACAACCCCCGCAGCGTGTCGCTTGCCGCCAACTACGATTTCGGCGGTTACAAGATTTACGGCGGTTACCAACGTGCCGAAAATCTTCGCAGCAAAGTTTTCAGCACCAGCGTACTGCGCGGCAATGCCGACATCGTCATGGTCGGTGCTTCAGCTGATTTCGGAGCCGGCACTCTGATGGCCGCCGCAGCCTACGGCGGTGTAAAGAGCTTCACCATCGGGCAAACAACGAAGGAATTGGATGCCTGGCAAGTGTCTGCCGGCTATAAATACAAACTCAGCAAACGCACCATGGCCTACGCCGCCGTTTCCTACCGCGACGCCGACTATACCAATATCAACAAAAACGGCGACCAATCTACGGATACCAAGACTTATCAGTGTTTGATGGGACTTCAGCATAAGTTCTGATCCAGCCTTGTTAGCCAAACTCGGTCTGTTTGGCAAAACACAGCACTCTCCTCTTCTCCCGCCTGCAGACGGTCTGCGGCGGGAGTTTTTTCTTCAGCGCTCAAGTGTGAGAAATTTTTCCTCACCCGACCCTGACGTTTCAGCAAATCGCTTCTCGTGAGCACGTTTCCGTCCCTTTTTTCCACGGTCTGAAATATTTCTCAGGGGGGGGGGGCTGACTGCAGCAGAAGCCTATCTACAGATTTTCATTTTCGGCGGCGGCTTTGACGTGTCCCCCGAAAATCACCCCGCTCTGGAGCGCAGCGACCTTGAAATCCGTACTACAAAATTCCGTTGGATTTCGGAACTCAAATACCTCAAGACCGGCAGCGGCACCGCCGAAACACCGCTTAACAAGGCCGTGGCACAAATGCAGAACCGACGATACGGCGCTGCCTCTGATCGACAGTTGATTCGGGTTGCCGCCGTCGTTTCCGAAGAAAAGCGCGCCTTTGTCCGTTGGCAGCAGGTTGAGTGATCCTCCCCACCGGCGGCAAAACCGCCGGTATTTTTGCAATTTCGCAAATTTTCCTGCGGGATAACCCGCTAAAATAGGGGGGTTTCATAAGGCATCGTAAAGAATGTCCGTTTTCACCTTCTGAGTCGCGGTCCCATCCTATGACTTGGCTAACCAATCTTCTTACCGATACGGGTTCCTTCGCCCACTCGTTGCTCGCGTATTCCCTCATTATTTCCGCGGGTCTCTTCATCGGACGCCTCAAGGTGTTCGGAGTGTCGTTGGGCGTCACCTGCGTTCTGTTCTTGGGCCTCATTGCAAGTTACGTCGGCGTCACCGTCGATCCGGGCGTCGTAAGTTTCTTCCGCAATTTCGGCCTGGTGCTTTTCGTCTTCTTCATCGGCCTGCAGGTGGGCCCTTCGTTTGTCTCCACCTTCCGCAGCCGCGGCTGGGGGTTAAACGGGCTGATGTGTCTTTCCGTGCTCGTAAGCCTCATTCTCACGATCGGAATTTACTTCATCGCCGACGGTTCGATTTCGCTGCCGCAGTTGTTGGGCGTGCATTTCGGTGCCATCACGAGTACTCCCGGCTTAGGTGCGACGCAGGAAGCGCTATCCCTCATGGGTTATAAGGGCGACATTGCCGTGGGCTACGCCTGTGCCTACCCCGTTTCCATTCTCGGCATCATTCTCGTCGTACTGATTCTGAGACGCGCCTACGGCATTGATCTCAAGAACGAAGAAGCACTCTGGGAAAAAGCGCAGGAAATGCGTACGGAAACGCCGATCTACTTTCACGTCACCGTCGTAAACAAGGCGCTCGACAACCTGACGCTGCGTGAGATCCGCAACCTCATCGGCCGCCCCTTCATCTGCTCGCGAATTCTCGACAACGGCAAGATTACGAGTCCCACGGCCGACACCGTGGTGCACTGCGGGGACAAGCTCCGCATCGTCGCAAGTCCCCAACATAAGCGTCCCATCGTCACGTTCTGCGGGGAAGAAGACACCGAAATCGACCTGGCGACGGAACACTCCCCCTTGGTCTCCCGCCGCATCCGCGTTACCCGCGACGAAATGAACGGCGTGCAGATCGAATCGCTGCATTTGTCGCAGTTTGACGGCGTGAACATCACCCGCGTCTACCGCGCGGGCGTCACGTTCTTCCCATACAACTCCCTGCGCCTGCAGTTGGGGGATGCGCTTTACTGCGTGGGCCCCTCGAACGCCGTCGCGCGTCTCGCGGCCCTCATGGGGAACGAAGAAAAACGGCTGGAACGCCCGAACGTCTACGCGATTTTCCTCGGAATTGCCTTCGGCCTGATTCTGGGCTGCATACCGATCACGATTCCGCAGATGCCCGCCGCAATCAAACTCGGCATGGCAGGCGGCCCTCTTATCGCCGCCATTTTGCTGAGTTACTTCGGACCGCGCCTGCATTTGGTAACCTACACCACGAATTCTGCGAACCTCATGCTGCGCGAATGGGGGCTGACGTTCTTCCTCGCGAGCGTCGGCTTAGGCGCGGGCGGCCTCTTTTTTGACGCATTCTTCAACGGCATCGGTTGGCTCTACATGGGGATCGGTCTTCTGATCGCCACGATCCCGATGCTTGTGATGGGCGTGGTGGCCCGAAGCTACATGAAGCTTAATTTCCATACGATCGTCGGGCTTATCGCCGGTTCCGCCACGAGTACGTCGGCGTTGTCGTTCGTCAACAGCCTCTCCGAAAAGGGGCTCGCCGTCATTTCGTACTCGACGGTCTACCCCTTAGCAATGTTCCTGCGCATTATTTCGGGGCAAATCGTACTGATGCTCTTTTTCGTAGGATAACGGTTTGCCCTTCCGTCGAAGGCGCCTGCGGTTCACGTCCGCCGGCGCCTTTTTCTTTGCCGGAAAATTGTCCGATTTCATCGACACCCCTTAAAATAACGGGTCTTTCGGCCGTACCGGCCTAAATTTTTGGAAATAAGAACACACTATGTCAGCCATCATCATCGGTCACAAGAACCCCGACTCCGACAGCATCGTTGCGGCCATCGCCTGCGCCGACCTCTACGCGAAGCGCGGTCTTGACGTCGTTGCCGCCGCCCAGGGCAACCCCGCTCCCGAAACCGCGTTCATCCTTGAACGTTTCGGTCTCAAGGCCCCCGAAGTCATGACGTCCGTCGCGGGTCGCGACGTGTACGTCGTCGACTATTCCGACCTCGCTCAGGCCCCTGATGATTTCGCCGACTGCAACTTGAAGGGCATCGTCGATCACCACAAGCTGGGCGACATGACCTCTTCTTCCCCCGTGGAAGCCGTGATCATGCCCGTGGGCTGCACGAACACCATCCTGAAGCGCATGTACGACTACCTCGGCTTTGCGCCTTCGAAGGAAATCGCGGGCGCCATGCTCTGCGCCATTCTTTCCGACACGGTGATCTTCAAGTCCCCGACCTGCACGGAAGCCGATAAGAAGGCCGCCGCGGAACTCGCCGCCATCGCCGGCATCAACGACATCGCCGCGCTCGGCATGGAACTCTTTACCGCGAAGTCCGCCGTGAAGGGCGTCTCCGCACACGATCTCATCATGCGTGACTTTAAGGACTTCAACATGTCCGGTCACAAAGTGGGGATAGGCCAACTCGAACTCGTCGACATCGCCATTCTCGAAGACCGTATTCCCGAACTCGTCGAAGAACTCGGCAAGATGAAGGCCGAAGGCCGCCACACCGCCATGCTTCTTCTGACCGACATCATGAAGGAAGGTTCCGTCCTTCTCATGGCCTCGGACGACCCCGCCAAAATTGCCGGTGCCTGGGGCAAGACTTTGGGCGAAGGCAACGTGTGGTTGGAAGGCGTCATGTCCCGCAAAAAGCAGGTCGTACCGAATCTCGAAGCGGCCTTCAAGGCGTAATTCCGCTTTTCGCGACAACCCGTAATGACTGAGCCGCCCGACGACGTACGTACGGGCGGCTGATTTTTTTTGACGCCACCCGCCGAGCTGTCAGGCGATCAGCGTCCTGCCTGCCGCCGCGTAAGCTCGGGCGTTTTCAACGTTAACGCCGCCCGCCGCGAGGAGCACCATCTTCAGATTCACGGCCTTCACGAGCGAGACCGTTTCTTAACGGCTTCCAGAGCAAAGTGATGGAGCAGTGTTGCTTCAATTCCTAAGGCATGTACCGTCACGTCCAAAAGCGGACAGTCCTCCCTCCACACGCGTTCCAACGCCGAATCCGATACTGCAAACACCGCCGACCTCACATAAGTGCTATTCAAAATAGGAATGGCCGAAATATGCCGCGCAGGCACTCAAAACACAAAAGGCCGCCGCAGAAAGCGTGCTTCCACACGCTCTGCGGCGGCCTAAAACCTACGAAACGTCAGCGAATCAGGCGATGCTGATCAACCGGCGGGCAGGCTCCTGATGCGCAGCAGCCTTCGGTACCGACACATGCAGCACGCCGTCTTCAAACGTCGCCGTGCATTCGCCTTCGGTCACGTCCTTACCCACGTAGAAGCTGCGTGAGCAGGCGCCCGTCGAACGTTCGGAACGAATGACGCGGCCCTGCGGCGTCTTTTCTTCGTGTTCCATGGCCTTCTGCGCGGAAATCGTGAGGTAGCCGTCCTTTAATTCGGCCTCGACTTCATTCTTCTTAAATCCCGGCAGATCGATAGCGAGCTCGTAACTCTTGTCGGTCTCGCGAATATCGGTCTTCATCACGCGGTCGGCGTGACGGCCGAACACCGTGGGTGTCCTAAAGAAGTTCTCGTCCGCAAAGGGATCCGCGGCGAAAGCCGGGAAGAAAGAATCCGCAAACAACTGAGGAAGACGATTGCTCATTTTTTATCTCCTGAAACTCACCCGGGAAGGACTTTTCAGAACCTCTTCGATTCCCTTTCCTCCCTTGTTACCCCCTATATCGGAGCGCCCCGCCTTTCCCAACAGTGGTACAAATCCGTCTTGAACGAGGAACGTTTCGCCCCAATATAGATGTTGACGGCGTCCCCGCTCGCGATGGTTCGTATAATTTCGTTCGTCTTCAAACAAATTCCTCGTCACCATGACCGTCGTCCGTCCCGTCATTTCGCTTAACGCCCGCCTCACGGCAGCCGCTCACGATTTTCTTTCCCGCCGTCTGGGCGACGCCGGCTACGCCGATATCGAACCGTGTCACGGGGACGTGTTCGTCGTCCTTTTTGCCGAAGACGCCCTGGGACTCACGGAACTCGCGCGCCGCAGCGGACGCTGCAAATCTACGGTTTCCGTCATGGTGCGGCGGCTTACGGCACTCGGTTACCTTGAGAAGGTCACGGATGACAAAGACACCCGCGCCGTCAAAATCCGTCTTACGGAAAAAGGCCGGAAACTTAAGCCCGTCTTCGACGCCATTTCCCAAACGATGGCAGAAACCCTCGCCGAGGGACTGACCGCCCCGCAACTCGAGGCTTTGGAAAGTAGTCTCACGCAATGTCTTGCGAATTTTGAAAAAGCCAGATGAGAATCATTCTCACCTAAGAAATTCTGACTAAAATCCTTACCCTTCGGTTTTCTCGTTTCGTTCATCGGTATGCGGAAGTTTCTTGACTATGCGGCGCTCCCTCTGGCGCTTTTGCTCGCGTGGATCGCCGCCTCTGCGTCCGGAACGATTTCGCCGGTTCTGCTGCCCTCGCCCGCCGCGGTCGCCCGGGCGTTTTATGAACTGCTCACCACAGGCGCACTCTTCACCCATATCGCGGCAAGTGCCTGGCGTACGTTGGCCGGGTTCACTCTGTCGCTTGCCGCAGCCGCTGTCCTGTCGCTTCTCACGTATCGCGACGCCGCCCGAGAACGCCGCGCCTTTCTTCTTACCGAAGCCCTGCGCGTGACGCCGCCCCTGTCGCTTGTGCCGCTTTTAATTCTCTGGCTCGGGATTGACGAAGCCCCGAAAATCGCCATCGTTTTTCTCTCCAGCTTCTTTCCCATCTACCTCAACACCGTCACGGCACTTCGGAGCACTGATCCGAAATTAATCGAAGTCGCCCGACTGCTGCACTTCACGCCGCGCGAGATGTTTTTCAAGCTGCGGCTGCCTTCGGCACTGCCGGGACTTTTAACGGGCGTACGACTGGGATTCGGCTACAGTTGGCGAGCCCTGGTGGGCGCGGAACTGGTTGCCGCCTCCTCCGGTCTCGGTTTTCTCATCAGCGAATCCGCGGAATTTGCCAAAACCGACGGCGTCTTCGTCGGCATTTTCACGATCGCCCTTTTGGGCGTCGCCGCGGACGCTCTCCTTCGGCGTTTGATTGAGCGCGCCGCCCCTCAGCACGCGTTGTCCCGGTGAGATCCGTCATGTATTTCGTTTCCGTCCGACATCTCACCAAAACCTTCCGCACCGACCGCGGCACCGTCACGGCGACCGACGACTTGTCCCTGACCTTTCCCGCGGGAGAGATCACGGCCGTCGTGGGCGAAAGCGGCTGCGGCAAAACAACGCTGCTGCGGCTTATCGCCGGGCTTGAGACGGCGGACGAGGGGTGCGTCGTCACCGAAGCAACAGGAAACAGCGCCGCCCCCTGCGAAACCGCCGTCGTTTTTCAGGAACCACGGCTTTTTCCGTGGCTTTCCGTTGCCGACAATCTGAAACTCGCCGTTCGGCAATTACCCGCCGACGAACAAGACCGGCGTCTTGCGGACGCACTCTCTCTCACGGGGCTCACCGAAGCCGCCGGCGCCTATCCGACCGAGTTGTCGGGCGGCATGGCGCAACGTGCCGGTTTTGCCCGCGCGCTCATTTCTGAGCCGGACGTGCTGCTGCTTGACGAAGCCTTCAGTGCACTTGATGCCCTGACGCGCGATAACGTCCGCTCGGAATTTTTGAAAATCCACGCCCGGCGCTCGATGACGACGATTCTCGTCACCCACGATATTTTGGAAGCGTGCCTGCTCGCTCATCGGATCGTCCGTCTTAAAAACGGACGTACGGCTGCGGTATACGCCGTTGAAGCACCCTACCCGAGAACGCTCGCGGATCCTTCGGTCGGACAACTTGCCGACACTATCAGAAACGATTTTTTTAACTGACTTTCGGAGTCACATCATGAAACTTAAAACCTTAGCCTTCGTGTTGGGCGCTGCGGTATCGGGGCTTGTTCAAGCCGCTACGGGCGGCATGCCCGACACCGTCAACATCGTCTACGTGAAGGCCCCCTTCAATCTGCAGAACATGGTAATGAAGGATCGGCAGATGCTCGAAAAGGCCTTCAAACCCTACGGTACCGAAGTGAAATGGCACACCATCACCTCGGGCGCCAAGCAGGGCCAGGCGATGGCGGCGGGCGCAATCGACGTCTCGGCCGTCATGAATACGGCATCGCTTCTGATGTCCAACGGTGCCGGCAACCCCGTCTTGATCGCCAACGGCGTCTCGCACCCCGCGGACACCTTTGCGATCGTCGGCGCGAAAGGCGAGCACTACACCGTCAAAGACCTCAAGGGTAAGAAAATCGCAGGGCCCCGCGGCACAGTGCTGCATCAGCTCCTCATTGCGGCGCTCGTAAAGGAAGGTATGTCGGCCGGTGACGTCACCTTCGTCCCGATGGATATTCCGGCCGCGATGACGGCCGTCGTCGCAGGGCACGCCGACGCCGCGCTTTTGGCGGCTTCTGCCGTCATCAAAGCCCAGGAAGCCGGCTGTGAAGTCATCACGACCGCCAAGGGTCTCGTCAACGTCAACCTCGTCATGACTGCCCGTGAGGGATTTGCCAAAGACTATCCCAACGCCCTGAACCTCGTCGTGAAAACGCAGCGGAAAGCCCTCCAATGGATCAACGGGCACTGGGATGAAGCCGTCGCGTTGGGGGCGAAGGAACACGGCATCCGTCTTGACGACGCCAAGAAACTCGCACAATGGTCCAACTACTACGACACGCTCACGAACGACGACATCAAGGGTCTCGTGGACGACCAGTTCTTTCTCGTTGAGAACGGCATGATGGCTAAGAAAGTGAACGTCCGTACGTTGGTACTGCCGACGGCGCTGCATTAATTCCTTTTCCGCATAATCAGCCGCAGGCCCCCGGTCGATTCCGGGGGTTTTTGCTGCCAATCATCGGTATTTTGCTGATGTATCGTTGTTATTTATAGAAACTTCTTTCTGCCAATCGTTCAGGCAGATTGGACGATTAACTCAATTTTCCAAGCTATTCGTCCAACATTTTCGTTGCCGTCTCACAAACGAAAGTTCCAAGAACAAAATTATCAATTCATTTCAATGGAATAATTCCTAATCTACTCGAACGGCAGATTGATTTTCAGAAGGGGCACTCCGGCACCAGCAACTGCGCTGAACGCAACGGCTTGCTTTTTGTTCGCCTACGAACTATTATTCCGCTCATTCGGGGAACTTCGGTTTTCCATTCTTTCAGTTTTATTGTTCGTCTACGAACAGTCAGGAGAAACAACCATGTCCGATTTTAAGAAACTGCACCTTGACCCCGCCGCTCCCCGTACGGAACTGCATGACGCGCTAGGACTTACCGGTGCCGAAGTGTCCGTCAACGTACTTCCCTCCGGCGCCGGTGTCCCTTTCGTGCATAACCACACCGCCAACGAAGAGGTGTACGGCATCATTTCCGGCAAGGGCGAACTCTACCTTGACGGCAAAGTCTCTGAAGTCACCGCGGGCGACTGGTTCGTGATCACCCCCGAAGGCCGCCGCGCCCTGCGTGCCGCCCCGGATTCGACCATGACCTACGTCTGCATCCAGACCGCCGCCGGAAGCCTCAAAGGCTTTACGATGACGGACGGCAAGCTCTGCGAAGAAAAAGCCCCCTGGATGGCATAATCAACCGTCTGTAAAAAAAACCGTCCCGGTCATTGATGTGGTCCCCGATTCTTGGACAAAGAATTGGGGACCATCTTTATCCGGACTTCCGTGGCTTCAAATACATTCCGTCGAAGATTTCGATCGAAAAGCTTGACTTCCTCCTCGCCCTGAAGGACGAGGATTCCCTACT
>ULYY01022616.1_pt1 | contig 10726 bp, 6 predicted proteins | sample 1962601 | NCBI WGS metagenome assembly ULYY01 (sample SAMEA4835875, study PRJEB28245) | human gut metagenome | biome: gut microbiome; material: fecal sample | place: Denmark | collected 2008 | reverse complement strand
CCAGGCGCTCGGCCATGGCATTAAAGCCGCTGCCGATCTGTTGGAATTCGCACCCGACCCCGGACAAATCTACGCGGGCCCGGAGATTACCGCGCGTCACGGCGGCAATGCCTTCTCCCAAGCGTTCAATCGGGCGGATCACCCACCGCAGCAACAGCGCCATGATGACGAAAAGGCTTCCGATTGCAAGCACAATCACCGCCAACTGAATCCAGCGCTGCTGCCAATAAAGGGACTGCCGGCTCTTTTGGATGGTTTTCTGCAGAGCTTCCATCTTGTCGATGAAGTAGCCGAACTTCACGCTTGAGACCGCCCGTCCGCTTTCCTTAGCTTGGGTAAAAAGCGGGAGAATATGCCCCAACCAAGCGTTGTTGATGTCTTGAATCTGAGACGGATCCGGTTTAGGAATGATGAGGTCAAACCCCTGCCAATCATCCCCACTCTCCAAATGCCGCAGTTCATCCACAAACTGCCGCAGTTCGATGTCGTAATTGGTGGGGGCGCTTGCTCTGTCCACCGACACGTTGAGCCGATAGACGAGGGTTTTCATATTCTCCAACCGGTTGATGGCGGTAGACCCTGCCTCCAACTGCCACCCCAATACCACGGTATACGCTAAGAGAAGCCCGATAAACGTCACCCACAACGCCGTCAACGTCAAGAGGCGATTAGAGAGCGACCCCGCCATCTCGACAAAGCGCTCCCTCAGAGAAAAAGTTTCCGTCGCAGCCATATTTTTCAATTCGTCACTTCACGTCAGAAAAGTTTCGGTTCGAGTTCTTCCTCTTCGGCAACCGACCCGTCGTCCTTTTTAGGTAAGGGCGCCAACCCCGTTGCCGTAAAGCGGATGGCGAGTACCTTCCCCTTACGGGCCCGACGCCCGAAGAATTCGAGCCATTCATTTTTGACCAAGGTCTTCTGCCGCACGGTGCTTCGCCCCTGTCCCGTCACGATGCACCCTGCGTCCGAAACCGGAAGCACGGCCGTCAGCTTCTCGCCGTCGTTCAACCCCATGAGGATCACGCCCTTGCCGCCGCCGTTCAATTCCCGGAGTTCCTCCAAGTCAAAGACGAGAAGCCGTCCTTCTTCAGAAAGACACGCCAACTTCGGCGTCGCCGCGGTCGTCGTCAGGGGCGGCATGACCCGCGCCCCGTCGTCCGTCTTCACGAAGGTACGCCCCGCCTTCATGCGGGAGAACAAATCCTTCAGGCGGCATTTGAGTCCGAACCCGTTGTCCGTCACGAGCACCACCGTTTCCTCCCCGCTGCCCGCGAGGTACCCCACGATGTCGGTACCGGCTTCAAGTTCAATGAAACTCGCGACAGGGAGTCCGTCCCCGCGGGCGCTCGGAAGCTGCGAAACCGAAATCGAGTAAGCGCGGCCGTTGCTTCCCACCGCCACCAGGGTATCCGCCGACATGCATTCCAAGGCCGTCATAAAGGCGTCACCCACTTTGTAATTCATGAGCGTCGCATCGTGCCCGTGTCCCGTGCGGGCACGCACGTAGCCCTTTTCGGAAATCACGACCGTCACCGGTTCATTCACGACGTTTTGGGTGACGACCGCCTTTTGGGCCGCTTCCACGAGCGTGCGGCGTTCGTCCCCGTAAGCCTTCACAGCTTCCTTCGTTTCCTTGGCAATGACGCGTTTCAGAACCCGCTCGTCCCCGAGGATCTTCTCAAGCGTCGCCTTCTCGTCGCGCAGATCGGCCATTTCCTTCTGAATCCGCTCGTATTCGAGGTTGGCGATCTGCCGAAGACGCAGTTCGAGAATGTCTTCGACCTGTTCGTCGGTGAGACCGAATTCCTTTTTGAGCACCTCCGCCGGCTTTTCTTCAAACCGGATGATTTCAATCACGCGCTCAATGTTGTCGCAGCAAATAGTGCGGCCTTCCAAAATGTGCAGACGGGCGTTTACCTTCGCAAGTCGCGCTTCGGTACGAGCGCGGACGATCCCCATACGAGCCGCCGTCCATTCGCGCAGGATCGTAAGAAGCCCCTTTTGCGCGGGACGCCCGTCGGTACCGATCATCACGAGATTAATCGGCGCATTACTTTCCAAAGACGTGTTGGCAAGGAGCGTATTCACAAAGACGTCCCGATCAATTTTGGATGTCTTCGGTTCAAACACAAGCCGCACGGGCTGATCTTTGTTGCTCTCGTCACGCATTCGGTCAAGAATCGCGAGCATCGCGGCTTTGGCCTGCTGCTGCTCCGCCGAGAGCGTCTTCTTGCCGGCTTTGGGCTTCGGGTTGGTGATTTCTTCAAGTTCGGCCAACACGGTTGTTGCCGATGCCGCAGGCGGCAACTCATCCACCACCAACTGCCACTGGCCGCGCTGCAGGTCTTCGAAGTGGTAACGCGCCCGCATGCGGAAACTGCCGCGACCGACGTCGTACGCCGCCCGAATTTCAGAGGCCGACGAAATAATCTGAGCGCCCCCCGGAAAGTCGGGAGCAGGTACCAGCGAGAGTACTTCATCGAGCGTCGCATCGGGCTTTTCAAGCAAAAGGAGCACGGCCTGCGCGACTTCCTTCAAGTTATGCGGCGGAATTTCAGTTGCCATCCCCACGGCGATGCCGCTTGCGCCGTTCAACAAAATCAACGGGAGTTTTGCGGGGAGTACCGTCGGTTCTTTCAGGGTACCGTCATAATTGGCAATGAATTCGACGTCGTTGCTGTCCAATTCGTCCAAAAGAAGCCCCGCCAATTTCATCAACCGCGCTTCGGTGTAGCGCATCGCCGCGGGGCCGTCCCCGTCGCGGCTGCCGAAATTGCCCTTACCGTCCACCAAGGGGTAACGCATCGAAAACGGCTGCGCCATGCGTACCATGGCGTCGTACGCGGACTGATCCCCATGCGGATGGTATTTACCCAACACTTCACCCACGACGCGCGCGGACTTCGTGTAGCGATCCGCGGCCGACAAGTGCATGCGCTGCATGGCATACAAAATGCGGCGCTGCACGGGCTTCATCCCGTCTACGACGTCCGGCAACGCGCGGCTCTTTACGACCGACAAGGCATATTCCAAGTAGGCGCGCGCCGCGTAATGCGCAAGCGTCAACGACTCGCCGTCCCCGTCCTTCGGTGGGAGGTCGCCCGCAAGCGCCTCGGGAAGCCGGCTTTTGGCGGCCGCAGGCAGGACCGCACCGACCGCTTTCTCTTCTTCCGCCGGTTCAACGTCCAAAACTACGGCTTCGGCCGCCGGCGTTTTCGCTTCCGGAAGCGTTTCCGTCGCAAAGAGTTCCGACGTATCGGACACGGGTTTCGTCATAGTGTTGTTACTCCCACAAGGCACATTTCTGGAAATCATTCGGCAGGAACCGCCACGCTTTCCGCAACTTTTCCTAAAACGGCGTCGGGATTAATGTCCCTCAGGCGCCGGTTCATCACATTGGTTCGGGTCTTTAACTGCGCTAAGTCTTTGGTGACGTTTTCAACGCGCTTATCTACGGCGCTCACGGCGTCCGTGAACCTTTCGAATTCGGTTTTTACCTGCGCGAGCAAACGCCAGACTTCAGCACTTTTTTCTTCAATCGCAAGCGTCCTGAAGCCCATCTGCAGGCTGTTTAATAAGGCGGCCAAGACCGTAGGACCCGCCACCGTCACGTGACATTCGCGCTGCAGCCGATCCACGAGTCCCGGAATCTTTAAGACTTCCGCCCAGAGGCTTTCCACCGGCAGATAGAGCACGGCAAATTCCGTGGTGTACGGGACTTCCACGTATTTTTCTCGAATCTTCTTCGCTTCCGAAAGCATTCGGTTTTCCAGCCCTTTGAGACTCGCCTTTACGGCGTCGGCGTCTGCGGCGTCGCTCGCCGCGAGAAGTCGTTCGTAGTCTTCCAAGGGAAATTTCGAGTCAATCGGGAGATACACCGTTTCCCCCGTTTTCCGACCCGGCAGCTTCACCGCAAATTCCACGCGTTCCGACGCGTGGGGACGCGTAGCGACGTTGGTGTCGTATTGCTCGGGCGTCAGGATGTCCGCAAGAATCATCGCAAGCTGCACTTCGCCGAACGTCCCGCGCGTTTTGACGTTGGTCAGAACGCGCCGCAGTCCGTCCACGTTCTGTGCCATTTCACGCATTTCGCCCAACCCCCGATGCACGGCTGCCAACTGTGCTTCCACCGTCTTAAAGCTCGCGGAAAGCCGTTCGCTCAACGTATCCTGCAGTTTTTCTTCCACCGTCGCCCGTACGGCGTCCGCCGCCTCACGGTTCGTCTGACGGACAACGGCCAACTGTTCGGCAACGTGCGCCTTGAGTTCGGAAACGGCCCGCGTCAACTCGGCACTGCCCGCCGTCTGTTCTCTCTGAAAAAGCGCTAATTGCTGCGTCACGGCCTGCAGCATCTCCCGATCACGAACGCCCTGACATTCCTGCGCATGCGTCAGGCGCTCCGTCAGCGTCATCGCCGCCGCATGCTGCTCATTTTGAATGGCGTCACTCACGGCGAGAAGATCACTTCGTACGGCGTTAACCTGCACCGTGAGCGCCGTACGGTCTTCATTACGGTTCTTTTCCAAAGCAGCGGCGAGTGCTTCGGCAAGTTCCCGGCCGAATGCCGCCTGGCGAGTACTCTGCGAAAAAGAACGAACGAGCAGCGCTAAGAGCAAAATAACGACTAAGCCCAAAAGCACCACTGCCGCCGTCAAGAGCGGATTCGTCGAAAAAAGCACGGTGGTCATGGCGTTCGGTTAGACGTCGACTTCCACATCGTCGCCGTGCAGTTCCATCCACTCACGGCGCCCGGCAGCTTCACCCTTAGCCATCAGGAGCGACATTACGGCGTCCGTCGACGCCCGCGCCACATCCCCCAGGGTGACGGGCAACAGACGCCGCGTATCCGGCCGGAAAGCCGTTTCACTCAACTGCTCTTCCATCATTTCGCCCAAACCTTTGAAGCGGGAGATGACGAGTTTTTCTTCGGGAAGGCCGTCCTTTTTGAGTTTGGCAAGCGTCCGTGCGAGTTCTTTGTCATCGAGACAGTAGATATTCTTCGCCGGTTTATTGCGCACCTTCGGCACGTCCACACGGAAAAGCGGGGGCTGCACGATGTAAACGTGGCCCTGCTCGATCAAACTCGGAAAATGCCGATAAAAGAGCGTCAGAAGCAGTACCTGAATGTGGCTCCCGTCCACGTCGGCATCGGCGAGGATGCAGATTTTGCCGTAACGCAGTCCCTTTAAATCCGCGTCCTCCCCGGGTTTGTGCGGATCCACCCCCACCGCAACCGCAATGTCGTGAATCACCTGAGACGCAAAAATCCGATCGTTTTCGACTTCCCACGTATTCAGAATTTTGCCTCGCAGCGGAAGAATCGCCTGGCACTCCTTGTCTCGCCCCTGTTTGGCGGTACCGCCCGCGCTGTCGCCTTCGACGAGAAAGAGTTCATTGCGGGAAAGATCCGTACTTTCGCAGTCAGTGAGCTTACCGGGGAGCACGGCGACCGTCGTTCCCTTCTTCTTTTCCACTTTCTGCGCCTGGCGTTGTCGCTTTTTGGCCTGATCAATCACGAGTTCGGCAAGTTTCTTCCCGTCTTCGACGTGATCATTCAACCAATATTCAAACTGCGGACGCACAAACCCCGAAACCAACCGCAGCGCATCGCGGCTCGTCAGTTTCTCTTTCGTCTGCCCCTGGAACTGGGGATCCAAGGCCTTACAGGACAGGACGAAACTCGCGCGGGCAAAAACGTCTTCGGCAAGAAGCTTCACGCCCTTCGTCATGAGACCGTGCGCTTCCATAAAAGCCTTCATGGCCCCGAAAAGTCCGTCCCGCAGCCCCGCCTCGTGCGTGCCGCCTGCGGGCGTCGGAATGAGGTTCACAAAACTCTCACGGGTAAGTCCCCCTTCCGTCGTCCAAAGTACGACCCAGGCGGCGCCTTCGCCCGCCGCAAACCCTTCCGTCGTCTCATCGGCCCAGCCTTCGGCTTCAAACGCGGGCACCACCGCCGGATCGACGACTTCGGCCAAAAGATATTCCTTCAAGCCGCCGTCGTACTTCCAGTGCTGATCGGTGCCGTTTACTTCGTTGACGTACGTGACGGACGCGCCCGGCAACAGAACGGCTTTACTTTTCAAAAGCCGCACGAGGGACGCTTCCGGAATTTCCGCCGAATCAAAATATTTGGGATCGGGGCGACAGGTGACGCGCGTTCCCGTGGCACTCTTCGCTTTCGGGCTCTTTTTGGCGGAAAGCGGTCGGACGACTTCGCCCCCTTCAAATCCGATGTCAAATTCCTGCCCCTCGCGCCAAACCGTAACGTCCATCGAAAGACTCAGGGCATTCGTCACCGACACACCTACGCCGTGCAGCCCCCCGGAAAACGTATAGGCGCCCCCCGAAGTCTTATCAAATTTGCCACCCGCGTGAAGCTGCGTGAAGACGAGTTCAACCGTGGGAACCCCCTCCGTGGGGTGAATCCCCGTCGGGATGCCGCGACCGTCGTCTTCCACGGTAATCGAGGCGTCTGCGTGCCGAGTAAGCGTAATTTTCGTACCGAACCCCGCGAGAATTTCATCGCTCGCGTTATCAATCACTTCCTGGATAATGTGCAGGGGATTGTCCGTGAGGGTGTACATCCCCGGACGCTGCCGCACGGGTTCCAACCCCTTTAAGACACGAATGGAAGATTCCTGATAGTCTGAATTGCGCTTACGGACAGCCATGGTGAGGACGAAAGAAAGGAAATGAGAAACGGGGGGATTCTACCGAGCAGTCGGCGCCCGGCAAAGAAAAGCGGACGAAAGCCACCGCTCCGCCCGCCTCCGAACAAGCCGAAAAATCAAATCGTCATGATCGTCTTGCGGTAGTGAATGAGCTCGTCGATACTTTCCTGAATGTCGCTCAAAGCCTGATGCTGCGTGGACTTCTTAAAGCTCGTGACGGCTTCGGGCTTCCAGCGCTTGGCGAGTTCCTTCAGGGTCGAAACGTCGATGCTGCGGTAGTGAAAGAAGTTCTCAAGCCGCGGCATCCACCGCGCCATAAAGCGCCGATCCTGCCCGATCGTGTTGCCGCACATCGGCGACTTGCCGGCAGGTACGAATTTCTTAAAGACTTCCAAACACATATCGGTCGCCTTTTCTTCGTCGATCGTGCTTTCCAAGCAGCGCTTCACGAGTCCCGAGCGCGTATGCGTTTCCGTATTCCACGCATCCATGCTCTCCAGGATTTCCGCCGCCTGGCGGATGGCAATCACCGGGCCTTCATGGAGAATATTGAGCTGGGCGTCCGTAATGATCGCCGCAATTTCAAGAACGCGGTTCACTTCGGGCTGCAGCCCCGTCATTTCCATATCGATCCAGATGAGGTTGGTATCGGAAAAACGCGGATCTCGTTCAATGGTATTGGCCATAATAAAAATTTCTCGCTTCTAAAATGCGCCCGGCGCGTTCACAAATGCGCACAAAGCCGCTATTCTTATCGGTTGATTCTTCATTTTACTCTGACCTCGGACATGTCCGACATCGCCCATCTTCTCAACGCCTCGTTTCTGGGACTCATCGCTCTCTACGTCTGCCTGCAGACGGCGCTCACCATTGCGCAGGTGCGTTCTGCCGAACACGCGGCGGACAAACTTCCTGCTGCGTTTCGAGCGAGCGTCCCGCTCGCGCTGCACCGCAAAGCCGCGGACTACACCGGGGAAACGGCGCAGGCCGATCTCGTAAACGCCTATTTAGGGGCCCTCATCTGCCTCGTGCTTACGCTCGGCAACGGCTTTAACCTTCTCGCCGCAGGCACCATGGCCGTTTTCGGAGCGGGACTCTTCTCGCAGTTTACGATGTGCCTCACGGTGCTCATCGTTCTTGCCGTCATTGACTTTCCGCTCGCCTGGTGGAAGGAATTTCGGATCAACGAACGCTACGGCTACGAAAAAATGCGCTCGGGCACATGGATCCGCCGCAAACTCATCGACTCCGCCGCGGGACTTCTCGTCGAAGCGCCGATCCTTTTGGGCGCGCTCTACATTCTCGACATCGCAAGCTACGCCTGGTGGATGTTCGCCTTCTTTGTTTCCGTCGTCTGGCTCGCTTGGCGCCTTTTCATCCGCACGGATTGGATCGCCGGGTACGCTCCCGACGTCACCCCGATGGCAGACGGCCCCGACAAAACGCGCCTCATGCGTTTTGTGGCAAAACTCGGTCTTCCGACCGCGGAAATCTGCGTGAGTCCGAAACCCGCCGGTTGGCGCCTGGGGAACGCCTATTTCTGCCGCCGGCCGCTTTATCCCCGACGCCTCGTTATCTTTGAAGACGCCGTGAGGCAACTCAAAGGCGACGAACTCCTGGCAGTCGTCGCCTGTGCCGCCGGCCGCATCAACCGCTGGCACAAACCCGTGCGGTTTCTCTTTTTTACGGCGTTTTCTCTTCTATTCTGGTGGGGATTTTCGCTTCTCGCAGTGTGGCCCGATTTTTATGCGATGATGAACATCGAACCGTCGCTTGCCGTCGTTCACGGTTCGGTAAATCCGGGGCTGCTGCTCCTTATCACGCTCACGGTGGTTCCCATTGCGCTTTACCCGCTGGTGCTCTTCGTGCATGCCTTCACGCGGCTTCTTGACTACGATGAAGATGAGTATGCCGTGCAGACCGTCGGTTCCAAACCCTTTATCCGAGCGCTCGTGAAACTGCATCGGGATTACCGGAATACGCTTACGCCGAGCCGCTTTTTTTCGCTCGCGAACCACATCCGACCGCACGTCACGCAGCGAATCACCGAAGCCTTCATCGACGAACAGAAAATCAAACGGGCGCAGCAGACCGCGCGCCGCACCGCCGAAGGCGACATGGCCGGCCGATTTGCCGCCGTCATGGCAGACCGCCGCCGTCGGCGCGACGAACGCAATGCCCGGCTTTGGCGCTTAAGGAGTCTCGAACTCACCGAACGCCGCGCCCTCTTACACCGTACTCAGAGTTTTAATCCCCTCCCCGGGGCCGCAGTGAAAGGAAACCGCTGATGATCACCGCCCGTATTGTTGCCGGTCACGGCCGCCATTATTACGCCCAAACGGAAGACGGCTCGCTCTTTGAAGCACGCCGCCGCGGCAAAAAAGGCGACGTCGTCGTCGGGGATGTGGTGAATTGCTCACCTGCGGACGAAAAGACGCTTGCGGTGGAAAGCATCACCCCGCGACGCAACCTCCTGTTTCGCAGCGACGAGTGGCGTATTAAGGAACTCGCGTCCAACGTGGATCTCGTCGCAGTCGTTTTTGCTCCCCGCCCCACCTTTAACCCTTGGTTTGTCTGGCGAGCCGTCGTTGCCGCAAAAACCGCGGGGATCGACGTGATGGCGATCCGCAACAAGGCCGATCTCACCGACGGCAAAGATGCCGCCGACCGTTTTGCCGAAGAGCTCTCCCAACGCGACGGCTGCCCCACGATCATGCTTTCCGCGCACGACACCGAAGCTACCGTCACCCGTCTTGCGCCCCTTTTTACCGGAAAAACCGTCCTACTCATCGGACAGTCCGGCATGGGAAAAAGCACGATCCTCAACGCGCTCGTCCCGGACGCGCAGGCAAAGACCCGCGAATTTTCAGAAGCGCTTGATCTTGGTAAGCAGACGACGACCGCCACGCGCCTTTACCGCACCGAAATCAACGGGACAAACAGTGCCGTCATCGATTCACCGGGGTTTCAGGAATTCGGCCTCGCGCACGTCACCCGCAACGACATTCTGAGAGCCATGCCGGATATTCTTCACCATGCCCAAGGGTGCCGCTTTTATAACTGTACCCATCTGCATGAACCGGGGTGCTCGGTACGCGCCGCCGTTGAAGCAGGCGCCATTTCCCTCGAACGCTACGATTTCTTCACCGCCGTCACCAAAGACGCTCAGGACGACGTTTGTTGAACCTTTCCCTCAGTAATACCCCTTACTTTCCACATAAATGTTTCAGTACCCTCCTTCCTGTTATGGGGAAAAAGCCTAAGATGCTCCCGATTAGGCAGAGGCGCGGAGCGCATCAGTAACGGTTTCAGCACAGCTGAAGACAGAAACCGCGAAAGGGCTATCCGCCGAAGAACCGGGCGTTTCTTCAGAAGGCACGGTATCTGGGCTGTGGGACAACATCCTTCAGACTGTCGCACAAGGTTGTGCGGAGCGCTGCCGGATACTCTTGTCCCGCTTTCTTCTCGGCACTCACGCCGTCAGTTAATTTAGGTCATGGGTGCCGGTCGGCCTCACGGCCTTTTTTATTAACCGGTTCTCCCCGAGAACCGTTTAAAGAAAGAAGAACCCGCGATGGATACAGACAACAAAATCGTTCGCCCCTGGCAAGCTCTCTCAATGCTTGCCGTCGGCATCTTCATCATTTTCTACGGGCTGATGGCCCTTTCCGTAAATGCCCGCATTGTGCTCGCCGTGGACGGCGTCGTAATGTGCGTCATGGCCGTCTGCTTCGGCGTTTCCTACAACCGTCTGCAGCAGGGAATCAAAGACACGATCGCTTCGATGCTGGTCGCGATGCTGATTCTTCTCGCGGTAGGCGTCTTGATCAGCACCTGGATGGCCGCAGGCACCATTCCCGTTATGATTTATTACGGCATGCAGATGATCACGCCGGCGCTTTTTCTCCCGGTGGCCTGCATCCTTTGTACGCTCATGAGTTCCTTGGCGGGTACCTCTTGGGGGACGCTTGCGACGGTGGGCGTTGCCTGCATGGGCGTAGCCGAAGGTCTGGGGGTACCCCTTGAAGCCGCCGCCGGCGCCGTCGTCGTCGGGG
>ULYY01036796.1_pt1 | contig 10733 bp, 9 predicted proteins | sample 1962601 | NCBI WGS metagenome assembly ULYY01 (sample SAMEA4835875, study PRJEB28245) | human gut metagenome | biome: gut microbiome; material: fecal sample | place: Denmark | collected 2008 | reverse complement strand
TTTATGAATAATCGCCTGATAGTATCAAAGCAGTATCACAGAGTCTTTTAGCTCTTAAAATATTGCATTGCATCAATATTTTTCAAGGTTTGCAGATTACTCGAGCTCGATCGTGGCCGGCGGCTTACCGGTGCAGTCGTAGAACACGCGGTTGACGTGCTTGACCTCATTGACGATGCGGCTGGTGACAGTACCCAGCACGTCCCAGGGCATATTGTAGCTCTCAGCAGTCATGAAGTCAGTGGTGGTGACAGCGCGCAGGGCCACGGCGTAGTCGTAGGTGCGCTCGTCGCCCATAACGCCGACGCTGTGCATATTGGTCAGAGCGGCGTAATACTGGCTGATCTCCTTATCGAGGCCCGCCTTGGCGATCTCCTCACGCCAGATGGCGTCGGCGTCCTGCACGATAGCGACCTTCTCGGGGGTCACTTCGCCGATGATGCGGATGCCCAGACCGGGGCCGGGGAACGGCTGGCGGCTGACCAGATACTCGGGCAGACCCAGCTCACGGCCAGCCTGACGGACTTCGTCCTTGAACAGGTTGCGCAGCGGCTCGACCAGCTCCTTGAAGTCCACGGTGTCGGGCAGGCCGCCGACGTTGTGGTGGCTCTTGATGACGGTGGACTCACCGCCCAGACCGCTCTCGACGACATCGGGGTAAATGGTACCCTGTGCAAGGAAATCGACCTTGCCGATCTGCTTTGCCTGTTCCTCAAAGACGCGGATGAACTCCTCGCCGATGATCTTGCGCTTGCGCTCCGGCTCGGTGACGCCGGCCAGCTTTGCAAAGTAGCGGTCACGGGCATCCACGCAGATGAAGTTGATGTCAAAGCCGTTGGCGTTGCCGGGGCCGAAGACAGAGCAGACCTCTTCCTTCTCGTTCTTGCGCAGCAGGCCGTGGTCAACAAAGACGCAGGTCAGCTGCTTGCCGATGGCCTTGGCCAGCATAGCAGCCAGCACGGAGGAATCGACGCCGCCGGACAGGGCGCAGAGCACCTTGCCGCTGCCGATGCGCTTCCGCAGGGCCTCGACGTTGTTTTCCACGAAGGAGTCCATCTTCCAGTCGCCGGTGCAGCCGCAGACGTTGTACACGAAGTTGTGCAGCATCTTCTTGCCCTCAGCGGTGTGGAGCACCTCGGGATGGAACTGGACGGCGTACAGCCCCTTTTCCTCGTTCTCAGCTGCGGCCACCGGGCAGTTGACGGTGTGGGCAGTGATTTTGAAGCCGGGCGCAGCCTGCTCGATATAGTCGTTGTGGCTCATCCAGCAGACGGTGGAGGGCTGCACATCGGTGAACATCTTGCTGCTGTTGTCCACGAAGACCTCGGTCTTGCCGTACTCACGCTCGGGGGCGCGGCAGACGTGGCCGCCCAGCAGGTGCATCATGAGCTGGCTGCCGTAGCAGATGCCCAGCACAGGCACGCCCCAGCTGAAGATCTCGGGGTCGACGGTGGGCGAATCCTCCAGATAGACGCTGTTGGGGCCGCCGGTGAAGATGATGCCCTTGGGGTTCTTTGCCTTGATGACGGACAGGTCCGTCTTATAGGAATAGATCTCACAGTAGACATTATTCTCGCGGACGCGGCGCGCGATGAGCTGATTGTACTGGCCGCCAAAGTCCAGCACGATCACGGTTTCATGCTGCATGATGTTCTCCTCTCTATATATCACTGGTGTGCTTCTTATAGCTAAGATTTAGTATAGCACATTTCACAACCAAAAGCGACATCTTTTGTGTATTTTTCTGTTTTGTTTTTCGTTTTAAATTGTAAACCCTTTCGCAAATCAAAAGTTGACGCAGCGTTTGCAATCTGCCATACTGGGAGCATGGCCGCTTTGGGCCAGAATGTATAGGAGGAACAATTCTTATGAGTCAGAACACCCGGGCCGCTGCGGCCACCAAGTCCAAGTTCTCTGTGCGGGACATCTGCTATGCAGGTCTGTTCGCCGCCGTTATCGCTGTCATGGCCCAGATCTCCATCCCGATGCCTCTGGGCGTCCCCATGACCATGCAGACCTTCGCCATCACGCTGGCTGCTGTGGTGCTGGGTTCCAAGCTTTCCGCCATCGCTTCGCTGGTGTACCTGGCACTGGGCGCTGTGGGCGTGCCGGTGCTGGCAAACTTCTCCGGCGGTTTCGATAAGTTCGTCGGCCCCACCGGCGGCTTCCTCATCTCTTTCCCCCTGATGGCCTACATCATCGGCCTCGGCGTGGAGCACCGTGACGCCTTCAAGGGTGCTTTCGTCACCGCTGTCATCGTCGGCACGGTGGTCAACTATGTGGTGGGCGTTGCAATGTTCGTGGTCGTCGCCCACAGCACCATCGCCGTGGGTATCACCGCCTGCGTCCTGCCCTTCATCCCCACTGCCATCATCAAGGCAGTTCTGGCCTGCGCCATCGGCCTGAATCTGCGGAAGCGCATTCCGGGGCTGAAAGCATGAGCATCGTACTTCGTCCCCATCATCTGCTCTGCACGCAGGGCTATTCCGGCAAAGGCTATGACAACGATTTCGTGGCCCACATGACCGACGTGGTGCATCAGCTGCGGGATGTTCCCGGCACCACCATCCACCTCACCTTCTCCACTGACACCCTCTGCTCCTGCTGCCCCAACAAGCTGGGGACTGACCTCTGCGACACGCAGGAAAAGGTCAAGCGCTACGATGCAAAGACAGTGGAATACTTCGGTCTCGAGGAAAAGGATTACGTCTACCAGGACCTCATTCGCGAGATCGACGCCAAGGCCACGCCAGAGATCCTCGCCGACATCTGCCGCGACTGCTGTTGGTTCCCCATCAGCGCCTGCTGCAAGAATATCTGCGAAGGCCGGTATGTGAAATAAAGCGATAAAAAATACGGGATGCTGTAAAATGCAGCATCCCGTATTTTTGTTTTATCAGGCGATGAACTTATCGTACAGGCCGAACACGAAGATGAACAGGACAATGATGGGCAGGCCATAGGTCAGGTAGCCGCGCATCCAGTCGTGCATCTTGAGGCCTTCGCCGGTGTTGACTTCCTTCTTGTAGTTGTCCCAGCCCCAGCCGTAGCGGGTGACGCAGAACAGCAGGTAGACGAGGGAGCCCAGCGGCAGGAAGAGGTTGCTGACGAGAAAATCCTCCACATCCAGCACCGCACCGCCGAAGATGGCGAAGCCGTCCCAGGCCCAGATGTTGTAGCCCAGCACACAGGGCAGAGAGAGGGCGATGATGAGGAAGAAGTTGACGAGGCTGGACTTCTGACGGTTCCAGCCGGTCAGCTCCATGCCGCAGCAGATGATGTTCTCGAAGACGGCCAGCACGGTGGAAAGTGCCGCAAAGGCCATGAACAGGAAGAACAGGCTGCCCCACAGACGGCCCATCGCCATATTTGCGAAGATGTTGGGCAGGGTGATGAAGATGAGGCTGGGGCCGCTGGTCTGGTCCACACCGTAAGTGAAGCAGGCCGGGAAGATGATGAGGCCGGCGGTGACGGCGACGAAGGTATCCAGCACCACGACGCGGACGCTCTCGCCCAGCAGGGCGTGCTCTTTGCCGATGTAGCTGCCGAAGATGGCCATTGCACCGATGCCGAGGCTCAGGGTGAAGAACGCCTGATTCATGGCACCCACCAGCGTATTGACGATGCCCACTTCCTTCATCCGCTCAAAGTCGGGTACGAGGAAGAAGGTCAGGCCCTCCTTTGCGCCGGGCATGAACATACTGTTGACTGCCAGCACCACCATGATGACCAGCAGAGCGATCATCATGACTTTCGTGACTTTTTCGAGGCCGTTTTGCAAACCGCGGGCGCAGACGAAGATACCGATGGCCACAACGACCACCATCCAGAAGCCCATGGTCAGCGGGCTTGCCAGCATCTCGGTGAACTTGCCAGCCACCTGGTCAGCGTCAAGGCCCACCAGCTTACCGGCAGCGGTCATGTAGAAGTAGTGGAGCATCCAGCCGGCCACCATGGTGTAGAACATCATCAGCAGGTAGCAGCCGACGAGGGTGAAGTAGCCGTGGATGTGCCACTTCTGGCCGGGCTTTTCGAGGGCCTGATAGGCGCGCACCGGGCTCTTGTGGCTGGCACGGCCCACGGCGAACTCCATGGTCATGATGGGCAGACCCAGAATGACGAGGAACAGCAGGTAGAACAGCACGAAAGCGCCGCCGCCGCCCTGACCTGCCATGTAAGGGAACTTCCACACATTTCCGATGCCGATCGCGCAGCCGGCGGAAAGGAGGATGAACCCGAGTCTCGATTTGAGTTTTTCGCGTTCCATTGATTGTCTCCTTTATTGCACCTTGCAAAAATCTGCGCCCGTCGTTTCGTCCACGACGGGCGCACAGTATATTGATTATATCACAGCTTACGGCAAATTTCCCAGAGGTATCGCTTGAATCTTTTTCACGTTTTCTTCAGGAGAGTTTGCTGTATTTTCATGTTTTGAGCAGTTCCGACTGCATTTCGTCCAGCTGCTCGTAACTGTAAAGGCGGTTGAGGGCTTCCACCAGCTCTTTTTTCGAGAGCCGGGGCGGCAGACCGAGAGCGCAGAGCAGCTTTGTTTTCCGCTCAGCCGAACCCGCCGTACCCGAAAGCCCCCACTCATAGAGGTCGGTATAAGTAATTTGCCGCCCCTCCGGCTTTGCAGGAGAAATGCCAGCTTCTTTGCCCAGAGCGTCCCGGAGCGCCTGCAAAACGAGGGCATCGTCCACGCCCTCGACCCCCAGAAGCCCCTCCTTGCCGGGCTGAGCCTTCCGCTTTTCCTTGCCGTGGATGGCCGGAACGTAGGCTTGCACCACGTTCTTCTCCCCCACCAGATTCGTGATGTAGGTGCGGATGCGGAAGCCCGCCGCGTCGGAGTCCGTCAGGAGGATAAGGCCGTTTTTGTGGGCCAGCTGTTTGAAGAGCTGCTGACGCTTCTTATCCTTATAGATGCCGAAGCCGTCCGTCAGCAGGATCATGGCGTCGGTCAGGTGGGAGAGACGGGCCGCATCGTATTTGCCCTCCACGATGAGCACACGGTCGGTGTGCAGCAGTTCCAGTTTCTCGCTCATCTTCTTCCTCCCGCCATTGCCAGGCGGCAGAGCGCCGTTTCCAGCAAGGTCTGCGCGCTCACGGGCTGGCTTTTCAGACTCTTGTCCAGCTCAAGCAAAATCTGCATACAGGCTTCCAGCTGGGGCAGCGTGTAGTGGCTGGCTGTCTCGGCAGAGCGCTTGAGCCGGTAGTCGCTGCCTTTGTAACCGAAATCCTTGAACACGGTGCTGTAGCTCTTCCGCTTGGCTGCGCCCAGTTTGACCCGATAGAGATCCACATAGCTGCCGATCATGGCCGCTGTGATGGGGATGGGCTCCTGCTGCAGGCGGAGAAGCGTTTGCAGCTTTTTGCAGGCACCGGTGGCGTTTTTCGCCGTTATCATCCGTATCATCTCGAAGACGTCGGCCTCGAGGCTCACAGTCCCCAACTCGGCCACCATGGCCGTGGTCACGGTCTGGTAGCCGGAGAGAGCGCAGAGCTTGTCCACCTCGTTCTCGAGAAGGAACGGGTCTTCGCCGCAGCGTTCCAGCAGGGCCGTCGCCGTACCCTCGGAGAGGGTGGTGTCCTGCGCCTTGGCGCGGTCCATCACCATGACTTTCAGCTCGTAGGGCTTGGGTTTGGCCAGCTCTTCGGCAAAGCCGACCTTAGTACACTGGGCGATGAGCTTCTGCGCCCGCTTGCCCAGCTTGAGCTTATTGCGCTCCATCTCGAACACGCTGCCCAGCACCACCACGGCATTCTCGAGGCTGGCCAGCGTGGCGCACAGCTCGTCGAGGTCTTTGTCGCTGTAGGCGGCGGGGTCCACCTCGGGCAGAAGCACCACGCGCCGCGTCCCGAAGAAGGAGATGGTGCCTGCCGCCATGATGAGCTGCTCGATTTCGGGCGCAGCACCGTCCAGAACGGTCGTCTCTTCGTCCTCACCCTCGGCCAGAAGCTTTGCCGCCCGGGCCACAGCCTGCCGGACAAGATAGCTCTCGCTGGAATAAAAATAGTAGACCGGACAGCCTCCCTGGGCAAGCTGCCGGAGTTTTGTTTCCGTTGCCAAATGATCGGCTCCTTTGTATTAGGATTATTTTATTCTATCATACTCTGCCCGCTTTGAAAAGCGTTCCCCCCTCGAGACGGAGGCGCAGACGTGAGACAGGCTCTGCGTCTCCCTCCATCCAGCGGTATTTGCTGCTCAGGGTCAGGCAGTCGGTGTACCGGATATTGTCCGGCCTTGCCATCGAGGCCAGCAGCCACTCGGCCCGGATGGGCTTTGCAGGCCGGACCGTGCCGCTGAGGGTGATGAACCTCTGCCCGCCGACACGCATCCGCAGAATGCAGCCCTGCCGGGTGCGGAAAAGTTCCAGATCCACTTCGCCGCAGGAAGCACAGCGGGTGGTATTCTCGGCCAAAGCAGCGGCATTGATGCGCTTTTGGGCCTCGATACGGCAGGGTTCTTCCGGCTGCACCCGCAGGTCAACCAGAAGTTCCACCGTCCTCACGCCCCGCTTTTCCAGCTGATTTTCCACCGCCCGCTGGGTGATGCTGCTGCCCCGGAAGAGGACGATGGCTTTTTCTCTCTGGGTGATGACGACGGCAGGCGCAGCCCGGGTCCCCACGAGTTCGATGTTCACCACGTTCCAGCTCAGAGCCGTTTCCAGCCCGATAGCCAGCGCCGCCAGCAGAATGACCGTCGGCAGAGCTACCCGGAGTCGGATATGCCGCCGCATTGCCATTACGCAGAGTAGGATCAGCACAAGACACACCAGTGCGGCATAGGTCCCATCAAACCAGAGGGACGCTCCCGGCAGAACGGACACCCGGAAAGCCCACTCGTTCATCAGCCATGCCAGCCCTTCGGCACAGAAGGCCACCGGGCGGCGGATGATCTCAAACAAAGGCAAGCCCTCCGCGGCCAGACCCAGCAGAGCTGCACCGAGGCCGAAGCTCAGCATCGGCCCCACCAACCAGAGGACGGTCACGCCCGACGCCACAGCCCAGACCGTCGTGCTCATCCCCCGCAGCACCAGCACCGGGAAGGTCGCCGCCGAGGCACAGAGGGAGACGCAGAGCGAGTCCCACACGCCGCCCGCAAAGCGCCGGAAGAGGAGCACTGCGCGGGATGGTTTCTCCCGGCGGCTTTTCCGTATCTTCTTTCTGTCGTAATAGCGTTCCCGCCCACGCCCTGCGCACTCAGCACCGGCCAGTGTTCCCATCACTGCCGCAAACGACAGCTCGAAGCCCACGTCATAGACCGCGTACCCGTTGCCCAGACACATAAGGACGCCTGCCGCGCCCAGCGAGGTGAGCGTATCCGCCGGGCTTCCCACCCAGACGCCGAGGGAACTGACCCAGACCGCCACCGCCGCCCGGAGGACAGAGGGCGTCGCGCCGGTGATGCCCACCAGCAGAAGGGCCGTTCCGGCCCGGAGCAGCGACCTCGCCCGCCGGTAAGCTCGGCTCCGCTCCCGCTCCTTGTGGGGCAGAGCATCCAGCAGGCCGCAGAAGATGGTGACGTGGAGGCCGCTCACCACCAGCACATGGGAAAGCCCCGCGCCCCGGTAGGCACTGCGAAGAGTCGAAGTCAGATGGCTCCGGTCGCCCACCACCATCGCGGCCAGAACGCCGCCGGTGTTTTCGACCATGCCTTTTCGCAGGGCGCGGCTCAGCGCCGCCTGGAGCCGAGCCGTCCGGGCGCGGAAGCTCTCGCTCTGCCCAAGACGAAGCATCCCGGACAGATATTCCGCGCTGAGGACAATGCCGTCGGCGTAGTCGTCCAGACGCTGGGTGGCATCCGGCACATCCAGCGAAAAGCGGCCCCGGATGCGGCCTCCGGCCTCACATTTGGGCAGACTGGCGCACTCCACCCGGAAGTGGACAGCTTCCCCGTCCACTTTTTCCACCATTAGCACAGCGCTCACCCGGCCCGCTGTGTAAGCGCGGCCTGTGCTCTCCACTTCGGCGGTGAGGGTCACGTCTCTCCCGGCGTAAGCGTCCTGTATCTTTGCAAGCCGCGCGCCAGTCGTTTTCATGATGCCGACGCCCAGCACTGCGCCCAGAAGCAGGCAGACCGCATACCCTCTCGCGGCCCCGCCTCTCCACCAGACCAGCAGGCAGAAGACAACAAAAATTGCCGCAGACGGCAGCAAAAGCCCCATCTGCGGCAAAAATGAGCACAACGCTAACACACCCAGCGCACTCAGGCAGAACGCGCAGAGCGGGCGTCGCATATCGGTTTAGTGGAGGAACAGAGGCAGCGGCTCGAGGAAGATGATGTCCTTGCGCTGGGCAGCATCACCCTCGGCCAGAACGGCGGCCTGACCCACGATGGTACACTGGGTCTGCTCGGCCAGCTCGTCCAGAGCCTTGAGAGAGCCGCCGGTGGAGATGACATCATCCACGACCAGCACCCGCTTGCCGCTCATCTTGTCCAGCTCCTTGCGGTCGATGACCAGCTTCTGCTTGCCAGCAGTAGTGATGGACTGGTCCTCGACGACAACAGGGTCGGGCATATACAGCTTGACGCCCTTGCGTGCGCAGACGTAGGGCTTGCCGCTCTGGCGGCTCATCTCGTGAGCCAGCGGGATGCCCTTGGCCTCAGCGGTCAGCAGGATGTCAAAATCCGGGCATTTCTTGAGCAGCTCAGCGGCAGCAGCCACCGTCAGCTCGGCGTCGCCCAGCATGATGAAGGCCGCAATGTCCATGTGGTCGTTCACCTTGCAGATGGTCAGCTCACGGGTCAGGCCCGCGACATTCAGCGTATAAGTCTTAGCCATATTCAACGATCTCCCTTACTTTTTCGGAATCAGACAGGCAGCTTCTCGCCGCCCAGAACATGGAAGTGCAGATGCTTGACGGTCTGGCCGGCGTCCTCGCCCACATTGGAGATGACGCGGTAGCCGTTGTCGAGGCCCTGCTCCCTAGCAAGCTTTGCGATGACCGCAAAGACATGGCCCAGCAGAGCGCCGTCTTCCTCGGTCAGCGCAGCGGCCGAGGGGATGTGCTTTTTGGGGATGACCAGGAAATGCACCTTGGCCTGCGGGGCGATGTCATAGAATGCCACCACCTGCTCGTCCTCATAGATCTTCTTCGAGGGGATGTCCCCCGCTGCAATTTTGCAAAACAGACAATCTTCCATGGGAATCGCTCCTTCCAGATTTTTTATCATTCTGCCTGTCCGTCAGGCGTGACGGAGAGGTTTATTCCAGAATTAGCCCAGCTGCTTCTCCACGATGCTCTTGACAGCGGCCAGAGCCTCGTCGATCTTGGTCTCGTCCTTCAGACCAGCCATAGCGAAGTCGGGCTTGCCGCCGCCCTTGCCGCCTGCGATGGCAGAGATCTCCTTGACGAGATTGCCAGCCTTGAGACCCTTTGCCTGGGCGTCCTTGGTCACGGTAACGGCCATGGTGATCTTGTCGTCAGACTTGCCCACCAGAACAGCCACAGCAGCAGCCTTGGCATTGTCACGGATGGTGTCGCACATGCCGCGCAGGGTGTCGCCGGAGGTGCCGGTGAAGTAAGCGGAAGCGATCTTGACGTCGCCGACGGTCTCAGCGTTGTCGAACAGGCTGGTGACCTTGGAGGCGGCGACCTTTGCCTTGATGTCCTCCAGCTCCTTGCTCATGGCCTTGTTCTCAGCCATGACAGCCTCCGCACGAGCGGGCAGAGCGGCGACGTTATTTGCCTTCAGGGTGTTCGCCACGGTGTGCAGCATCGCTTCCTGCATATTGGCACGAATCAGCAGATTGCGGCCGGTGACAGCCTCGATACGGCGGATACCAGCAGCAACAGAGGACTCGCTGACGATCTTGAAGCCGCCGATCTGAGCGGTGTTCTTGACGTGGGTGCCGCCGCAGAACTCGGTGGACCAGCCCTCAATATCAACAACACGGACGACCTTGCCGTACTTCTCGCCGAACAGAGCCATAGCGCCCAGCTTCTTGGCCTCTTCGATGGGCATCTCCTTGATGGTGACGTTCATCGACTCGAAGATCTTGTCGTTGACGATCTTCTGCACACGGATCAGCTCCTCGGGAGTGACAGCGCTGAAGTGGGTGAAGTCGAAGTGGGTGATGGAAGCGTCCTGATAGGAGCCTGCCTGATGGACGTGGTCGCCCAGGACCTCGCGCAGAGCTGCCTGCAGCAGGTGGGTAGCGGTGTGGTTGCGGGCGATGGCCATGCGGTATTCCTTATCCACACGGGCGGTCAGATGGTCGCCGACATGGACGATGCCGCTCTCGAGGGTGCAGGTGTGGACATAGTAGCCCTTGGGGGTCTTCTTGACGTCCTGCACACGCAGCACGCACTCAGCGCCGGTGATGACGCCGTGGTCTGCGGCCTGACCGCCCATCTCAGCGTAGAACGGGGTCTTATCGAGAACGACCAGCACGCCTTCCTTGGCCTGTTCGTCGGTGGCGATGGCGTCGGTCAGAGTCTCCTCGTCGCTCAGAGCCACAACGACGCTGTCGCTCTTGAGGCTGTCGTAGCCCACGAACTCGGTGGGCTCAGCGGTCAGAGTGCCGAACAGGTCTTCGCTCCAACCGGAGATGTTCTTCTTGAGACGCTCTGCACGGGCGCGCTCCTTCTGCTTGGTCATCTCGGCGTGGAAGCCCTCCTCGTCGATCTCGATACCCTGCTCCGCAGCGATCTCCTTGGTCAGGTCGAGGGGGAAGCCGAAGGTATCGTTCAGCTTGAAGACGTCCAGACCCTTCAGCAGGTGCTCGTGG
>ULYY01036407.1_pt1 | contig 10770 bp, 8 predicted proteins | sample 1962601 | NCBI WGS metagenome assembly ULYY01 (sample SAMEA4835875, study PRJEB28245) | human gut metagenome | biome: gut microbiome; material: fecal sample | place: Denmark | collected 2008 | reverse complement strand
GTCAGGAGAACTGCCTTATTGTGAGATTCAGGGATTCGCGGTTTACGAATCGGTATTCTCCATAACAATACAGAACTTCTTTTTATGTATTTGTATTGCGCAGAGAATCATGTGTGAGCAGGCGGCCGCAGAGAGCTGCTGCTTTTTTGTACATATCAGTATTCTGGAAATACATGAAAAGAGGACAATGAGAAATGAAAAGAAAAACAATGTTAGCTCTGATGCTCGCAGTTTCCATGACATGCTCTATGGGTGCGGCTACAACAGCAATGGCAGCAGAGGATTCTGCTACAGAAGAGAACGCCGAGGCAGCTGATACCACAGAGGCTTCTGATGCAGATCAGAAAGCAGCAGATAATGTAGCAGCTCTGATCGACAAGATCTATGTACAGGAAAGAAACGACACAACAGATGAGGACTGCAAGGCAGCCAAAGAAGCATGGGATGCTCTGACAGATGCTCAGAAAGAGCTGGTAGAGGGTGAGAATGCAGATCCGGATTACTTCGGACGTGACACAGGAGATGCTTCCAAGGACGATCCGCGTAACCAGGATGAGATCGGTGAGAATGAACTTCTTGTTGTAAGCTTTGGTACTTCCTTCAATGACAGCCGTGCAGAGGATGTCAAGGGAATCGAGGATGCTCTTGCAGAAGCTTATCCGGACTGGTCTGTAAGAAGAGCATTTACAGCACAGATCATCATCAACCATGTAGAGGCAAGAGATGATGAAGTGATCGATAACATGCAGCAGGCTCTTGACCGTGCAGTAGAGAATGGTGTTAAGAATCTGGTTGTACAGCCTACCCATCTGATGCATGGTGCTGAGTACGATGAGATGACAGAAGCAATCAATGGCTATAAAGATAAATTCGAGTCTGTAGCTATCGCAGAGCCAATGCTCGGTGAGGTTGGAGACGATGCAACTGTGATCAATGATGACAAGAAAGCCGTTGCTCAGGCAATCACAGATACGGCTTGCAAAGAGGCCGGATTTGACAGCATGGATGCAGCAGCTGAGGCTGGCACAGCATTCGTATTCATGGGACATGGAACATCTCATACAGCTAACGTTACATACGATCAGATGCAGACACAGATGGAAAACCTTGGATTGAAGAACGCATTCATCGGTACTGTAGAGGGTAAGCCGGAAGATACAGCCTGCGACAAGGTTATCGAGAAGGTAAAAGAAGCAGGATACAAGAACGTTGTTCTTCGTCCGCTGATGGTTGTTGCCGGAGACCATGCAAATAACGATATGGCCGGTGATGAGGAGGATTCCTGGAAGAGCCAGTTTGTAGCATCCGGAAACTTCGATAAGGTTGACTGCCAGATCGAGGGTCTTGGAAGAATCGAAGCAGTTGAGAAGCTTTATGTAGAGCATACAAAGGCAGCCATCGATTCTCTGGGAAGCACTGAGGAGTCCGCAGATTCTGATGCAGCAGCAGATACAGAGGCTGATTCTGCTGAGGAGTCCGCAGAATAATAAATATAAAAATATCTGAGTGAGTTCAGATACCTATAAGAAATCAATGTAACTGCCCGGAAAGATCAGGAAGACTGTTTTCCGGGCAGATTGCTGTATCTATGGAAGGGAGAAGATTATCATGAAAAAACGCTATATAAACTTAATTCTTGCAATGGCAAGTGCATCAGTCCTGGTGCTGGGCTCTGTGCCTGCGATGGCAAAAACAGATGAAACAAAAACAGAGTCCGGTGAGGAAGCAGAAGCTTCCGAAGAAAAGGATACAGATGCAGCCAAAGCAGATACCCTGGAAGATGGCGTTTATACAGCAGAGTTTGAGACAGACAGTAGCATGTTTCATGTAAATGAGGCCAATGACAAAAAAGGAGAGCTCACGGTCAAAGATGGTAAAATGACCATCCACGTAAGTCTGGTTTCCAAGAAGATCGTTAACCTGTTTGCGGGAACTGCCGAGGATGCCCAGAAGGACGGAGCAGAGATCATTGAGCCGACCACAGATACAGTGAAGTACAGCGATGGTTATACAGAGGAGGTTTACGGATTTGATATCCCGGTACCGGCCATTGGTGAGGAATTTAACGTGGCGATCCTGGGAGAAAAAGGCAAATGGTACGACCATAAAGTCAGCGTAAAGAATCCTGTAAAAACCTCTGACGACAAAAAATCCGAAGGGAAAAAACCGGAAGAGCTGAAGCTGGAGGACGGAACCTATGAGACGGATGTAACCCTTACAGGCGGAACAGGAAGAGCATCTGTAGAATCTCCAGCTAAAGTAGAGATCAAGGGCAAAGAAGCTACGGCAACCATCATCTGGAGCAGTCCGAATTATGATTACATGATCGTGGACGGCGAAAAATATGAGCCGGTGAACAAAGACGGAAACTCCACATTTGAGATCCCGGTCACAGTCTTTGACGCAGAAATGGAAGTGACTGCAGATACTGTAGCCATGAGTACTCCTCACGAGATTGAGTATACCCTGAATTTTGATTCTTCAAGCATGAAAAAGGAAGAAAAATGAAAAAAATAATTTCATACATATTTCTGACGCTGACCCTGATCCTGGGGTGTGCTTTTGCAGTGCAGGCAGCAGAGACAGAACATAAGCCTGCGGATATTCCAGGCCTTACCTTTGACCACAGTATGGATCTTTCCTACGCAAAGGAATTTAATGTGGATTACTACAACGATGGCTATGCGCTGCTCACCATTGATCAGGAAGGACAGTTTCTTGTAGTTCCCGAAGGCAAGAAAGCACCGGAGGGGCTGGATCCTGACATTGCGGTTCTGCAGCAGCCCATAAACAATATCTATCTGGTAGCAACCTCGGCCATGGATCTTTTCCGCGCTATCGACGGGATTGACAGCATCAAGCTTTCCGGAACCAAGGAAGACGGATGGTATATCCAGGAAGCAAAGGACGCCATGGAACAGAAAAAGATGATTTATGCCGGCAAGTACAGTGCTCCGGATTACGAGCTGATCCTGAACGAGGGCTGTGACCTTGCCATTGAATCCACCATGATCCATCACAATCCGGAGGTACAGGAGAAGCTGGAGCAGTTCGGGATCCCTGTAATGGTAGAGCGTTCCAGCTATGAGAGTCACCCTCTTGGAAGGACCGAATGGATGAAGCTTTACGCAGTTCTTCTGGGAAAAGAAGATGTGGCAGAAAAGGTTTTCAAAGAGCAGACGGACAAGCTGGATAAGGTTCTCACAGCAGATAAAACAGATAAGACCGTGGCGTTCTTTTATATCAACTCCGTAGGTGCGGTAAATATAAGAAAAAGCGGCGACTATGTTTCAGAAATGATCTCTCTTGCAGGGGGAAATTATGTTCCGGAGGATACGGGAGTAAATGACAATGCTCTTTCCACCATGAATATGCAGATGGAGGAGTTTTATGCCAAGGCGAAGGATGCAGACTATATCATCTACAACAGTACGATCGACGGGGAACTTAAGACCATTGATGAGCTTCTTTCCAAAAGTAAGCTTCTTGCAGATTTCAAGGCAGTGAAGAACGGAAATGTCTGGTGCACAGGTAAAAATCTCTTCCAGGAAACTACCGGACTTGGAACCATGATCGAGGATATCCACACCATGCTGACTACAGATGATGATTCTCTGGATGAGCTGACCTATATGCATAAACTGAAATAAATTCCAGTGTTCGCTTTAACTCCTTTGCCAGTTTCCACCTGTGAGCAGGAAACGAAAGGACAGGATAACAAAACAGAAGAGGAGTGTACCAGAAAAAATGAATGACAGAAAACGCGCAGTCCGATACGGGATCTCTTTTGTGATCCTTGCGGTACTTTTAATCTTTTTATTTATATGGAATGTAAATTCCGGAAGTATCCACCTCTCTGTGAAGGAGATCCTGAATATCATATTCCGGCATCAGGGAGATGAAACTTCTTATAATATCGTCTGGGAGATCCGTCTTCCCAGGATACTGGCAGTTATCATCCTTGGCGGAGCACTTTCTGTTTCCGGATTTTTGCTGCAGACCTTTTTTAACAACCCTATCGCGGGACCCTTTGTATTGGGAATCTCTTCCGGTGCCAAGCTGATCGTGGCGCTTCTGATGATCTTTTTTTTAAGCAGATCGGTGTCCATCGGTTCCGGTGCCATGATCCTGGCTGCTTTTGCAGGCTCAATGATCTCCATGGGCTTTGTGCTCCTTGTGGCAAAAAAAGTCCACAACATGTCCATGCTGGTCATCAGTGGTGTTATGATCGGCTATATCTGTTCGGCCATCACAGACTTTGTGGTGACCTTTGCAGATGATTCCAACATAGTCAATCTTCACAATTGGTCACTGGGTAGCTTTTCCGGTATGACCTGGGGGAATGTGCAGACTATGGCTGCTGTGGTACTTCTTACCATGGTGATCGTATTTTTTATGTCAAAACCGATCAGCGCCTATCAGCTGGGGGAGACTTACGCGCAGAATATGGGAGTTAATATCAAGGCTTTCCGGATACTTCTGATCCTGCTTTCCAGTATTCTTTCTGCCTGTGTGACTGCTTTTGCAGGGCCGATCTCCTTCGTGGGGATCGCTGTGCCTCATATTGCAAAAAGTCTCCTGAAGACTGCCAAACCGCTGCTTGTGATCCCGGCCTGTTTTCTGGGCGGTGCAGTGTTCTGCCTGTTCTGTGACCTGATCGCAAGAACTGTATTTGCACCGACGGAGCTGAGCATCAGTTCTGTGACAGCAGTTTTCGGAGCACCGGTAGTTATCTATATCATGATTCGCAGACAGCAGAGGATATAAACGATGAAATCATATTTTTTTTATACAGATCAGCTGACCGTAGGCTATGATGGAAAACCGCTGATCAAAGAAATCAATATTCAGCTGAATAAAGGAGAAATCCTGACACTGATCGGTCCCAACGGTGCCGGAAAATCTACTATTTTGAAGAGTATCACAAGACAGCTTTCCCTGATCAGCGGAACGGTATATCTGGAACAGGAACAGATGAGCCGGATGACCAACAGGGAAGTGTCAAAAAAACTGGCTGTAGTACTTACCGAGCGCATGCGACCGGAGCTTATGACCTGTGAGGATGTGGTATCCACCGGACGATATCCCTATACCGGAACTCTCGGGATCCTTTCCGCAGAGGACAAGGAAAAAGTTAAAAGTGCCATGGAGATGGTTCACGCCTGGGATCTGAAGGACCGGGATTTTACAGCTATCAGTGACGGACAGAGACAGCGTATCCTTCTGGCACGCGCCATCTGCCAGGAACCGGAGATCATTATCCTGGATGAACCGACCTCCTTCCTGGATATCCGGCATAAGCTGGAGCTTCTTGCCATTTTGAAGAAGATGGTATTGGAAAAACAGATGACGGTGATCATGTCCCTTCACGAGCTGGATCTTGCCCAGAAGATTTCTGACCAGGTGATCTGTGTTCATGGAGATCACATTGAGAAATATGGTGCACCGGAGGAAATCTTTACTTCCGATTATATTCGGAAGCTTTATGGCATCACCCGTGGAAGCTATAATGCAGAATTCGGCTGCGTGGAAATGGAACCTCCGGCCGGAAAACCGGAGGTGTTTGTGATCGGAGGAAATGGAAGCGGGATTCCGGTATATCGGAAGCTGCAGCGACAGGGGATTCCTTTTGTGACCGGAGTTCTCCATACCAATGATGCGGATTATCAGGTGGCAAAAGAACTGGCTGCAAAAGTGATCACGGAGAAGCCTTTTGAATGCATTTCGGAGTCTGCCTTTGAAGAAGCACTGGAGTTCCTGGGAAAATGTGAAAAAGTGTACTGTCCGCTGAAGGATTTTGGTATCATGAATGAAAAAAACCGGGAATTGTTGAAAAAAGCAAAAGAAACCGGAAAATTAAACCAGATCAGATAAGTTCTCTGGGAAAATGAGAAAAGCAATAAAACGCTGTCAGAAATGAGTGATATAATTTCCGGCAGCGTTTTTTATATAATATAAATTACAAATATTTCAGCAGCTGTGTTATAATATGACAAGAACGACAGATCGTGAAGCGCTCGCATTCGTGGAGATGTAAGTAACGAAGAGGAATGTCCGCTTTACACCGCAAAAGTTAAGCAGATACAATCGATCCGAAAAAATATATGGAGGGAAGATCAATGAAAAAAAGAAACATGATCGCAGCTCTGCTCTGCAGTGCATGCCTTGTGGCAGGAAGTGTAAATCCCGTATTTGCAGATGCATCGAAGGTAGTAACACTTGGAGCAGATCTTACGGATGCTCAGAAGCAGACAATGATGAAATATTTTAATGTAAGTTCCGATCAGGTGCAGGTGATGACCATTACAAATGAGGATGAGCATAAACACCTGGATAATATCGCACCACAGTCCCAGATCGGTTCCAGAACTTTGAGCTGTGCCTATGTGAAGCCTACACAGTCCGGCGGGATCAAGGTCCGCACAGCAAATCTGAACTGGGTGACAGGTAATATGATCGCAACGACACTTTCCACATCCGGTGTGAAGAATTGTGAAGTAGTTGCTGCCTGCCCGATGGAAGTATCCGGAACAGGTGCACTTACCGGCATCCAGATGGCATATGAGAAGGCCAGTGGAGAGAAGCTGGATGAGACCAAGACGAAGCTTGCCAACCAGGAGATCGTAACCACCGGTGAGCTTGCAGATAAGGTTGGTAAAAATGAGGCGACAACAGTTGTAAACCAGTCCAAGATGGATGTGATCCAGAACGGAGTACAGAATGCAGATGAGATCCAGAATATTGTCATCAATGTGGCTGAGCAGAACAATATTTCCGTAAGCCAGGACGATATTGACAGGATCGTGTCTCTTCTGAAGCAGATCTCACAGCAGGATTACAATTATGATGATGTGAAGGAAACACTGGAGCAGGTAGATGCCAATACCACAGGCCAGACCTCTTCCTCTGATGATACGTTGGATGGCGAGAGCAGTGATGAAACCGTAGATGTGGATGCAGATTCTTCTGATGATATCGTCAACAATGTAAATGACAGCATTCTTGGTGACGATGTGATCCAGAGCTCCACAGAGGATCCGGGTCTTGAGGAAGAAACAGGAGCAGATTCTCAGGATACAAGCAATGAGACCGGAATCCCGGATGCTACCGACGACGGAACCTATAGCAATGAGGAAAGCTCGGACGAAAGCAGTACAGATGAAAGTGCATCCGATGAGAGCAGTACAGACGAAAGTGCATCCGACGAGAGCAGTACAGACGAAAGTACCTCTGACGAGAACAGCACAGATGAAAGTGCTTCTGACGAGGCTGCATCCGATGAGACCGGAATCCCGGAGGCAACAGAAGATACAGAATCTTCAGAAAGTACAGACAGCTCAGACCAGGCAGACAGTGCAGAAAACGATACTTCCGTGCTCGGCGAAGAAGCAAAGAACAATTATGACAAATTTGTCCTCTTTGTAAAAGGCGAGTATGAGGGAGATGCAGATTCCCTTCTCGCTGCAACGGAGGATACAGAGGCAGTGGCAACGGTAACACTGGATGAGCAGACAGCGAAGAGTGTGGCAGAAACTGTTGAGAAGGATTATTATGATATCCTGAAGGATGGTACAGAATCCTATGAGGCAGATGGTACAGAAAAATATCAGAGTACAGAGCTGAATATGATGGATCAGAAGCTGAAGAAGCTGTTCAGTATTGACAGTTCCCAGGAGGACACAGAGGCCACAGATGTGACAGCAGATATTCTTGCAGATGTTCCCCAGGAAGATAAGCAGACACTTTATAAAGAAACCATGAAATATCTGGCAGGTCTTTACGGCGAGAACACGGACTCTTCTGAGGAATCCACAGCAGAATAAAAGATTTACAGAAAAGAGATAAAAAATACCGCAGCAGAGAAAACAACCTCTGCTGCGGTATTTTTTGTCGTGCCGGAAAGATATCATGAAAATTTTGTGATTTACGACAAGGATTTGTGTAAGCACTGGAAAAATGGATTTTTCTGTGATAAAATTGACCGTAAATCGGTTTTGTGGACTCATACATCGCAAACCGTGACAGGGAAACGAGAAAGGGAAAAGGTAGAATTTATGAGCCTGGCAGTAGTAACATTAAAAAAAGGCGAAGGCAGATTCCTGAAATCAGGAGGCCTCTGGGTATATGACAATGAGATTGCAAGCATCATGGGAAGCTTTGTGAACGGAGATATCGTTCTGGTCCGGGACTTTGACGGATATCCAATGGGAAGAGGATTTATCAACACCAATTCCAAGATCACAGTCCGTATGCTTACCAGAGATGAGCGTACAGAGATCAGTCCGGAATTTTTGAAACAACGTGTCCGCGACGCATGGGAGTATCGTAAGAAGGTAGTAGATACCGGAAGCTGCCGTGTGATCTTCGGAGAAGCAGACTTTCTTCCGGGTCTTGTTGTGGATAAGTTTTCAGATGTGCTTGTTGTACAGTCTCTTGCACTGGGAATCGACCGTCTTAAAGAAACGATCATAGATGCACTGAAGGAAGTCCTTGCTGAGGATGGGATCCGGATCCGTGGAGTCTATGAGCGGAGTGATGCAAAGGTACGTCGCCAGGAAGGAATGGAACTTACCAAGGGATTTATCGGAGAAGAATTTCCGACACTTGTTCAGATTGAAGAGAACAGTGTGAAATATGAAGTAGATATCAGGGACGGGCAGAAGACCGGATTTTTCCTGGATCAGAAATATAACCGTCTTGCTATCCAGAAGCTCTGCAAGGGGGCGAAGGTTCTGGACTGCTTTACACATACCGGCTCTTTTGCCCTGAATGCGGGAATTGCAGGGGCACAGAGTGTTCTCGGTGTGGATGCGTCGGAAACTGCAGTCCTGCAGGCAAGACGAAACGCCAGTCTGAACGGCCTGGACGGAACAGTGAAATTCCTCTGTGAGGATGTTTTTGAGCTTCTTCCCGAGCTTGAGGAGAAGGGAGAGAAATTTGATGTTGTGGTACTGGATCCTCCGGCATTTACGAAATCCAGAAGCTCTGTAAAAAATGCCATCAAGGGATACCGTGAGATCAATCTCCGTGCAATGCGTCTTGTAAAGGACGGCGGATTTCTGGCGACCTGTTCCTGCTCTCATTTTATGACATATGAGCTGTTTACACAGACCATCGGTCAGGCAGCGAAGAATGTCCATAAGAGACTGCGCCAGGTAGAGTACCGTACACAGGCACCGGATCATCCGATCCTCTGGTCAGCTGACGAATCCTATTATCTGAAATTCTACATTTTCCAGGTGTGTAATGACCGTTAGGAACTGCCTCCGGATTTTTTGCGGAAATTTTTTGGCAGTGCCGTATGGCAGTGAAAAGGAGATGCAGATCATATGAGAGACAAATTCAATAAATTTATGCAGGGACGTTATGGAGTGGATGATCTTTCCAGGTTTACCATGGGAGCTGCACTGGTTCTGATCATTCTGGCAATGTTTGCCAATATATTCAGCAGAACTGCCGGCAGCACTCTTGACATTCTCGGGGTCGCAGCGATCGTATATGCATATATGCGTATTTTTTCCAGAAATATCCAGCAGCGTTATGCCGAAAATCAGAAATTCCTTCAGATGACGTCGAAGTTCCGTTTTCGCTTCAATAAAGAAAAGAATCTGATGAAGCAGAGAAAGACTCATCACATCTACAGCTGTCCGGGCTGTGGACAGAAGATACGTATTCCAAAGGGAAAGGGCAAGATCGAGATCGAATGTCCGAAATGCCATACAAAATTCGTAAAAAGGAGCTGACATGTTCGGATATGTGACCGTTAATAAACCGGAAATAAAATTCAAGGATTTTGATGTGTACCGTTCTTTTTACTGTGGCCTTTGCAGAGAACTTCGGGAGAGATACGGGATACCGGGACAGATCTCACTGACTTATGATATGACATTTGTGGTCCTTCTTTTAAGTGCCCTTTATGAACCGCCAACGAAGAAGGGAACTTCCAGGTGTGTGGTCCATCCGCTGAAGCCCCAGCCGGTACGTAAAAATACAGTAACTGAGTACTGTGCGGATATGAATGTGATCCTTACCTATTACAAATGTATGGATGACTGGCAGGATGAACACAAACCACTGCACTATGCATATGCAAGGATTCTGAAGAATTGCGGAAATATGCATATGTCTGATTATCCGGAGAAGATCCAAAGGATCCGAGGCGCACTGGAGGAGCTTTCTTCCCTGGAAAAACAGGGGGAAACCGATGTGGACCGTGTAGCCGGGTGTTCCGGACGTATCATGGAAGAGATTCTGGCCTTCCGTAAGGATGTCTGGGAATCATCCCTGCGCCGTCTGGGATTTTATCTCGGAAAATTTATCTATATCCTGGATGCTTATGATGATGTGGAAAAAGATGCAGAAAACGGAAATTACAATCCTTTCCTTGAAAAACATAAGATAGAAGGGTTCGAGGAAGAGGTACGTCGGCTTCTTATGATGATGCTTGCAGAATGCTGCAGAGAATTTGAAAAGCTGCCGATCATCCGATACGGAGATATCCTTCGAAATATTTTATATTCCGGCGTCTGGTGCCACTTTGCGGCAATCGGACAGAAGCGCAGGGAAGAACGGGAGAAAGAGAAAAAATGTTAGATCCATACAGCGTGCTGGGAGTTCCCAGAAACGCATCTGATGATGAAATAAAAAAGGCATACCGGAAGCTGAGCCGAAAGTATCACCCGGATGCCAATATCAATAACCCGAATAAGGATCAGGCCGAAGAAAAATTCAAAGAAGTGCAGCAGGCTTACGAGCAGATCATGAAAGAGC
>ULYY01001889.1_pt1 | contig 10842 bp, 5 predicted proteins | sample 1962601 | NCBI WGS metagenome assembly ULYY01 (sample SAMEA4835875, study PRJEB28245) | human gut metagenome | biome: gut microbiome; material: fecal sample | place: Denmark | collected 2008 | reverse complement strand
ATATTAAGAGAAAGAAAAAAGAAAAACGAATCCAGCTGCTCGGCGGTCTGATTGGAATCTGTGTGGCTGTAGTTTCCCTGCTTTATTTCTTCCACACAGAAAAAACGGAAGCAGAGAAAAGAATGGTGGAGATTGTAAATTATGTCAAAGTGCAGTGCTCTACCTACACTCATTATAATGAATCTTCGGAATCCAAAAGTCTTCTCCGTGCGATTGAAAGTGCCAGACAGATGAGTACAAATATTAACATAGAAATAGAAAACGGCGGTCAGCTAAGCCGGGAGTTCCTTAAAGGAAATCTTCAGACTCTCTGGGTGGATGGTATCATTATACTGGATAAAGATGGAAAGACGGACTGTGAATACAGCAGGGATGAGTCTCTGACTAATGAGATCATGGAGTATCTGCAAAAAGATATTATCATGGATTTTGCCGGATATGAAGAAAGAACTTATTCGGAACGGTTTAACAGGAAAGACGGATCACATATTGATATTGCAGCCTGTGCCAGAAAAGATGCACCAGGTATCGTTGCGACCTATTATTACACATCTCCTGAATTTGCCAGAAACTATACGCTGACGATACAGGGGCTTTTAAATGGTTATAGTGTCCAGAAAGATGGAACGATTATTGTTGCAGACGAGGGAAGCATTGTTGCCAGCAATGATGAGAGCCTGCTGGGGCAGAATACAACCGACAACGAAGTTGTTCAGGCAATGAAAAAGCATACAGACAGTCAGCATATTTATCATTTGAAGAAGAAAGGAATTGGATGTTATGGAATCATGCTGAAGCAGAGTGATTATTATATCTATGCGTATCTTCCGGATAACGAAGTGTTCCATAACCTTCCATTAAGTGTGATAAGCGTTATTTTTCTTTATTTTCTGATATTTAGTATATTCTGGTTCTGGGCATACCGAACCAATCTGGCGCATCAGAAACAGGAACAGGAAAAAGATGAAAAATATAAGGCAGAACTATTGAGTGCAGCAAAAAAGGCAGAAGCCGCCAATGAGGCAAAAACTGAGTTTCTTCAGCGGATGAGCCATGATATCCGGACTCCGATCAATGGAATCTGCGGTGTGGTTAATATGGCAGACCATTATGCAGATGATATGGAGAAACAGACGGAATACAGGACAAAAATTAAAGAGGCATCCAATCTGTTGCTGGAACTGGTAAATGATGTTCTGGATATGAGTAGGCTGGAGTCGGGAGAAGTCGTTATGGAAGAAATTCCATTCAATCTAAGTAGTATTTCCAAAGAAGTGCTTATTGTGATCAAGCAGATTGCCGCAGAACAGAATATCCGAATTGTATGGGAGAAAAAAGAAATCATACACCGAGAGCTTATCGGAAGTCCGGGGCATGTGAAACGGGTGATGATGAATATCCTGTCCAATGCAGTGAAATATAACAGGGAAAACGGACAAATCTATATCAGCTGCATTGAAATTCCATCCGAACAGCCGGAAATGACGACGATGGAATTTGTCTGCCGGGATACAGGAATCGGAATGGCAGAAGAGTTCCAAAAACGTATTTTTGAACCATTTGCACAGGAACATGCAGGAAGCCGCACAAAATTTGCCGGAACAGGTCTGGGAATGCCGATTTCAAAGAAATTGATTGAGAAAATGGGTGGAACGATTACTTTTGAAAGCGCAGAAGGCATAGGGACGACATTTGTGATCCGGGTTCCATTTAAAATAGATCTGGATGCGGATAAACGTGAAGAACAGAAAGATGTATCAGAAAACTCTATAAAGGGACTGCATATTCTTCTGGCAGAAGATAATGAGCTGAATATGGAAATTTCTGAATTTGTGCTTCGAAATGAAGGTGCTGACGTGACCAAAGCATGGAATGGGCAGGAAGCTGTTGAACGATTCAGAAAAAGCAGAGTTGGTGAATTTAATGTCATTCTTATGGATATTATGATGCCGGTCAAGAATGGATATGAAGCAGCAAGACTGATCCGGTCTTTGGACAGAGAGGATGCAAAAACAATACCGATTATTGCAATGACAGCAAATGCCTTTACAGAGGACAGAATAAGAGCAAAAGAAGCAGGAATGGATGAGCATATTGCGAAGCCTGTTGATGCAGAATTACTGGTAAAAGTAATTCATAACTTGGCAGATATTTGAACGCTTTACAATTTAAAGGAAGGTGGAAAAACGTGATTTACATCACAGGAGACACCCACGGGAAGTTTGAGCGGATTGAGCAGTTTTGCGGCAAATTTAAAACAAGCCGTGAGGATGTTTTGATTATTCTTGGGGACGCAGGAATTAATTTCTCTGGATGGGTAAAAGATCATGTAAAGAAAGAGTTTCTGGAAACCCTACCAATTACATTTTTTTGTATTCATGGAAATCATGAGCAAAGACCGCAGACGATAGAAAGCTATCGGGAAAAATTATGGCGTGGCGGTGTGGTTTATTATGAAGAGGAGTATCCGGATCTGCTTTTTGCAAAGGATGGAGAGGTTTTTGATTTTAATGGAAAGCAGACTATTGTAACAGGCGGTGCATATAGTGTCGATAGAATGTACCGATTGATTCATGGGTATGGCTGGTGGCCGGATGAACAGCCTTCTGAGGAAATCAAGCAGAACGTGGAACGGAAATTGAATGAACTCAGCTGGAATGTGGATGTAGTGTTAAGCCATACCGTACCGTTAAAATATGAACCGACGGAAGTCTTTTTGGAAGGATTAGACCAGAGCAAGGTGGATAGAACAACAGAGGAATGGTTGGATAAAATTGAGGATAGACTTAATTATCAGAAATGGTACTGCGGTCATTATCACACCGAAAAAAAGGTGGATAAGATAGAAATTATGTTTGAAAATATTAAAAAATTTTTAGAATAGGAAGAAAGAAAAGCTGGATTTTTATTGCTGAAAATGATAAAATGAAATAATGTTTCGGGATGGCATATCTCAGTCGGAAGCCTGGCTTTCGACTTGAACTTCATGGAGGTGCAAAAATATGAAACCTGTGTATTTGTCAATTCTGCAAAAAGAAACCGGCACACGCATCAAGACACTTCTTAAAGAAAAGGGATACACTGTGAAAGATATTCAAGAGGCAATGGGATTTGAATATCCACAGGCCATTTATAAATGGCTCTCAGGAAATTCCCTGCCAACTCTGGATAACTTTGTTATTTTGAGCAGAGTATTAAATACCCGTATAGAAGATATCCTCGTCATTGACGAGGATATTGTTTTTTATCTACTATAGAGCAGAAAACCCTATCCGACGAGTCGGTTGGAGTTTTCTGCTCATTTTTTTTGTGCCCGAACACAAAAAAAGAAATTTCATTCTAGTTCCGAATTTGACAAAATCAGCGATGGAATCAATCAAAAAGGACGAGCCGAAAAAGAAACAGATTGTTATAATGAAGTCAAAATTAGACAGATACAGTCTGCGTATAGGCAGGATAAAACTCTATACAGAAGGGAAGAAGAGACTATGAAGAATCGAAAAACGCAGTTTCAAAAGCTTGGAATTGCAGTATTCGTGATTGCAGTCGCAGGAGTTGCCACGTGTGCCGTCCAATACAATAATCACAAGCAATTCGATTTAACGGTTGGAGAACATTCGATTGGCAAAGAGGAATATCGAAATTGTATGAAATCCGTAGAGTATGATACCAAAATGCAGATTCAACAAGATTACAATGCAATTTATGAAGAAGATTTCTGGGAAAAAGAGTATGATGACAAACACGGTTATGAAATTTTAGCGGAAAATACCGTAGAGCAGCTGAAATATATTCATGCGGTGTATGATCTTGCAAAAGAATGCGGGGATGTATCCGACAGCAGCTATGAAGCTTTGGAGCAGCGTTGGAAGGACGAAAACGCAGAACGAAGCGAAAAAGTTGCAAAAGGCGAAGTAATTTATGGACTCAAGGAATATACATTCCAGCTATATTTGGATTATGAAATCAGTACCTTGAAGGAACAATACTGCAATGATCTCACTCGTGAGGGGATGGAGCTGACAGAAGCCGAGATTTTAGAATGTTATGAAAGTCGAGACTGGATTTTTGGAGGCAGCGAGGAAAATGCGGATCTCGAAACCGCAAGAATTGCAGTCGAAAGGGAAGTGCGTGAACAAAAGTATGATGAAAAGATCGCGCAGCTTGAAAACGATTCTCAAGTAAACGGAGATATGGAGCAAGTCAGCCGGTTTACTTTGAAGAATATAGAATAATATGGAAGGAGTAACAACATGAGAAAAAAATGGATGAGTAGTACTCTGGCGCTGGTACTTGCCGGAACAACAGTGGCATCGATGATGCCGGCAGTTCCTGTTAGTGCAAAGGGAGCAGAAGCTGCATCAGGAACAACGTATTATGTTGATTCAAAAAAAGGAAAAGATAGCAACGCAGGAACTTCAGAAAGCGAAGCATTTCAGACATTGGATAAGGTAAATGAGCTTGACCTTAACCCGGGGGATACCATTCTTCTGAAAAAAGGCTCTGTATTTGAAGATCAGGCACTTAAATTTACAAAAGAAGATAGTGGTACAGCAGAAGCTCCGGTAAAAGTATCTACTTACGGAGAAGGAGACAGACCACAGATTAATACAAACGGTCATGGATTATGGGAGTTAAACTATGGTACTCCGCTGGATAACCAGAATCATAAATGGAAAGGTACTGTATCTTCCAGTATTTTGATTGAAGATGCTGAATACCTTGAAATCGAAGGACTTGAGCTGACAAATGACAGAAACAGTGCAACCGATACCGAAAAAGATAAAGCATATAATGATGCATATGCAATGGATCGAACCGGTGTTGCCGGAGTTGCAAAAGACAATGGAACCGTAGATCATATCGTATTAAATGATCTTTATATCCACAACGTAACAGGTAACGTTTATAACAAACACATGACAAACGGTGGTATCTATTTCATCGTTGCAAAGCCAACAAATGAAGGAGAAACCGGAATCGCAAGATACAATGATGTCCAGATTAGAAACTGTTCTCTGGATACAGTAAACCGTTGGGGAATCGCAGTAGGATACACTTATCAGTGGAGACAGTTCACAACAGGTGCATTATCCGATGCAGTGATGGACAAATATGCGTCCTCTAATGTTGTAATTGAAAACAACTACTTAAATCATGTAGGTGGCGATGCTATTACAACCATGTATCTTGACAGACCGTTGATTCAGTACAATGTAGCTGAGAATGGTTCAGAACAGATTAATACCACTGACTATTCACAGCAGCAGCCAAGACTGGATGCAAATGGTAATGAAATCGGAAAACAGCATGTTGGAGCAGGTCGTGTGGCAGCAGGTATCTGGCCATGGAAATGTAAAAATGCGATTTTCCAGTATAATGAATGTTTTACAACATTGAATGCTTCAAGAGGAAATGGCGATGGACAGCCATGGGATGCTGACTATGGCGATGGAACAAACTATCAGTACAACTATAGTCATGGAAATACTGCAAGTACCGTTATGTTCTGTGGTCCGGAATCTATTAACAATACATTCCGTTACAACATCAGCCAGAATGAAGATATGGGACCTTTAGATCCGGCAGGAAATTCCGGAAACTGTCAGGTTTACAACAACACATTCTATATCAAAGAAGGAATCAATACAATCTGGCACTATACTCATGGTAATGGTGGCCCGGTAGATATTGAAAATAATATCTTCTACTTTGCAGGCAAAACACCGGCTACAGTAAGTAACTGGAACATCAACGGAAATAAAACTTACAGCAACAACTTGTATTACAATGTAAGTACGTATCCAAACGATGCAGCAGCTGTAAAAGTAAATGAAGGTACAAAAGTACTTGTTGATGCAGGTTCCGGTCCGGATTCTGTAGCAGCAAATAAAAAAGCAAGAACACATGAAGATCCAAATGCAAAGACCGTATTTGATGGATACAAACTTGCAGAAAACTCTCCGGCAATCAATGCTGGTAAAGTAGTGGTTGATAGAAATGGTTATACAATCGATCACGATTTCTTCGGACATACAATCACAGCAGTACCGGAAATCGGAGCAGCAGAAAGTGATGCAGTAGCAGCACTTGTACTGAGATCCAATGTGTATACTGTTTCCGGAACAAACGTAAGTGATCTTCCGAAAAACACAACCGTAGCAGATTTCCTTAACAACGTTATCGTAGATGCAGGCGTTAAAGTTACCATTAAAAATGGTGAAAACGTACTTGGCGATTCCGATATCGTAAAAGGCGGAGCTACTATCGTGCTTTCTTATGAAGGAATGGAAGATGTAACTTATACAGTAGTTGCAAGTTCTGATAAAGAACTGAAAGATTGTTATTATGAAGTAAAAGGTACAAACCTGAGTGTTCCTTACACAGAAAACAATCCGGCCACTGTAAAAGAAGTGAAAGCAAATATCACTGTAGCAGATACCGCAACTGTTTCCGTATTAAACGGAGAAACAGAGCTGGAAGATGGCGCTGTAGTAGAAGAGGGAATGACACTTCGCATTACTGCAGAAGACGGAACTAAAAATGACTATACAGTGAAACAGAAAAATACATACAACTGGACATTAGATTATGTCGGAAGACAGCAGGGAAATGTATGGTTTGGACAGATGAAGAGAGGCGACGGCGACTGGGCAAATATGACCACATATGATGGTGATGGATGGCCAAACTGGGCAGTAAACACTTATTATGGTCCAGGTCTTGATGCACCACAGGGTACAGTGACCACAACAAATCCAGCCGTACACGGTCTGCTTTCTACACCGCCAAACACCGATATTGTAACTGCAATGGCATATCGCGTACCGAAGAGCGGAACCGTTACATTCAACGTAAAAGATGATGAACCATATCTTCGTCAGTCTGGAAATGCAAACGGAACAGTTACTTTAAGCCTCTTTGTAAATGGCACAGAGAAGAAGAGTGTAACGCTTGTAAATAGTAAAGAGAAAGTGGGAGATTGGGAAAAAGCGGAAGAGCTTGAAGTAGCTCAAGGCGATATGATCCGTGTCGTAGCAAAGAATAGCGGAAACCCAAGCAAACCATCTGCACATATTACACCAATTATTACATATGTAGACAAAGCAGTAGCAGATACCGAAGCACCAAGTGTTCCGGCAGAAGTAAAAGCAACAGATGTAACCGAAACAACCGCTAAGCTTACATGGAGCGAAGCAACCGACAATGTAGGAGTAGCAGGATACAACGTATATGTAAATGAAGCAAAAGTAAATGACACACTTGTAACCGGTACTGAATACAGTTTAACAGACCTTACCGCAGCTACAGAGTACAGTGTAACTGTAACAGCAGTGGATGCCGCAGAAAATGAATCTGCAAAATCCGAAGCAGTGGTATTTACAACAGAAGCAGAAAAAGATACCGAAGCACCAACTGCACCAACAGAAGTAAAAGCAACCGAAGTAACTGAAACAACTGCAAAAGTTACATGGAGCGAAGCAACCGATAATGTAGGCGTAGTTGGATATAACGTATACTTAAATGAAACAAAAGTAAATGACACACTTGTAACAGGTACCGAATATGCTTTAACTGAGCTTACAGAGGCAACCGAATACGCAGTGAGAGTAACTGCAGTGGACGCAGCAGAAAATGAGTCTGTAAGATCCGAAGCTGCTACATTTACTACACTGAAAAAAGAGGAACCAAAAGATACCGAAGCACCAAGTGTTCCAACAGCTGTAGCAGCAGCTGACATTACACAGACAACTGCAAAAGTCACATGGGATGCATCTACTGATAATGTAGGCGTAGCAGGATACAATGTATATGTAAACGAAGCAAAAGTAAATGCTTCCCCGGTAACTGTTACAGAGTATGACTTAACCGGACTTACAGAGGCAACCGAATACACAGTAAGAGTAACCGCAGTGGACGCAGCAGAAAATGAATCTGCAAGATCCGAAGCTGTTACATTTACCACATTAGAAGCAGAAGAAGAAACAGATACCGAAGCACCAACTGCACCAGCAGAAGTAAAAGCAACCGAAGTAACCGAAACAACAGCTAAGCTTACATGGAACGAAGCAACCGACAATGTAGGTGTAGCAGGATACAATGTATATGTAAATGAAGCAAAAGTAAATGATGAGCTTGTAGCAGGTACTGAATTTGCACTGACAGACCTTACAGAAGCAACCGAATATACAGTAAGAGTAAGCGCAGTCGATGCAGCAGGAAATGAATCTGCAAGATCGGAAGCAACTACATTTACTACATTAGAAAGTGAAAAACCGGCTCCGGAAAAACCAGCCGCTCCTACTAATGTAAAAATCTCTGAAATTAAACATACGAAAGCACTTGTTACTTGGGATTCGGTTCTCGCAAGAGCAGCAATAGAAGGATATAATGTATATCTGGATGGTGAAAAAGTAAATGCGACACCGGTAAAAGAAACAAGATATGAGCTGACCGGTCTTAAAGTAGGTACGAAGTACAATGTTGCTGTAACAGCAGTAAATGAAGAAGGTACTGAGTCTGAGATCACAGAAGAAGTAGAAGAGACATTTATAACACTGGCAGATATGGAAAAACTGAATAACACTGCAGAAGATGCAAAGAAAGCATTAGAAGAGAAAGAAAAATATACAGAAGAATCCCTGAAAAAACTGCAGGAAGTTTACGAACAGTATCAGAACGTACTGAACGGTGAAAATGTAACTCAGGAACAGGTAGACGAAGCAAAAGCAGCAATCGAAAAAGCCTTCAAAGATCTGAAAGTAAAAGAAACAGCGGATGACAAGAAGGATGACGATAAAAAAGACGACAACAAGAAAGACGATAACAAAAAAGACGATAACAAAAAAGACGATAACAAAAAAGACGACAACAAGAAAGATGACAACAAAAAACCAGCAGCAGGTGGTGGAAGTACAGGTAGCGGAAGCACAGGTGGCGGAAGTACAGGTAGCGGAACTACAGGTTCCGGATCTGCTGGAAAAGGAAGCAACTCTATCACTTCTCCGAAAACAGGAGATACAATGAACGTAGCAGCATGGGCACTTGCATTTGCAGCGTCTGCAGCGGCAGCAGGAACTGTTGTAGTAAAACGTAAAAAAGAAGACTAAATTTAAAAAGCAATAAAGGAAAATAAAGTAGGCAGGAGTGAAGATGATTCGCTCCTGCCTGTTTTGTATTAGATATTATTTTGAAACAGTTTTTCGATATTGTGAAGGGGTCTCATTAATTACATTCATAAAGACCTTTGAATAATGTTGCGAGTCTTTAAATCCAACCTGCAGCGCAATTTCTGTCAAAGTTAAATTGGTGTTTTGCATTAGCTCAATTGAACAGTTAATGCGATAAATATTAATATAGTTTGAGAGAGTCACACCCATATAGCTTTTAAAAATCTTGCTTAAATAGCGGACCGAAATTTGCAACTGTATTGCGATGTCTTCTTGTAAGATTTTGGTAGTATAATGATCGTGAATATAATTCAGTGCATAAGCGACATAGCTATTTTGTAGCTGTGGTTCTTTGTATTCATGCACCGGTTCGGTATGATCGAGAATGTAAAGCATCAAATTCATCAGTGCAACATTTACGTTTGCTGCGGTAAACAGACTCTCAGAAGCAGTATACAGATCAATCAATTTTTGAAGTTGCTCGTCAATCGTCGCATCCGAACGCAGTCGATAATAAAAATGGGAAGAGAATAACACCGCATGAAGCAATGTGATCGGAAAAATCCCATCATTATCAAGGATAATCGTTGAAAATAGATCCGGATCAAAATGAATATGCTGGAATTCACAGTCTGAGGTATCGTTCAGATAAAAGGAATGTACCACATCAGGAAGGATCATGACAAAGTCCCCTTCTGTGAAGTGGAGTGTTTCGGATTGAATATCCATATAACATTCGCCGGAAAGAATTCGATAAATTTCAATATTCGTATGTAAGTGACGAATAAAGTTGTAACCGGCTTTGCGATATTCGATAACGGCTCCGGACAAAATAGAATCAGATAATGTAATTTTCGCGGAGACGTTTGAAGTTTGAGGAATCAGTGTGTTATTGGAGTGAGCTGAGGGAATTGATATTGTCTGTACAGCGTTTTTCTTTTTCATGTGTAAAAGCCTCCAAATATAAGTAAAATTAACAAACACTAAGTATCATTATAACAGAAAAGTAGAGAAAGTATACTAAAAAAGCTAAAAAAATCGTTCTTAAATGCAGAAAAATAGCCTAACGAAGCTGCAAAGCGTAATTCGCCTTGCACTTGTTAGGATTTTTTTACTTTGAGTGCAGTTTACGATATTGTCTGGGTGACATGCCAACCTTCTTCTGGAAGTTCTGTGAGAAATAAGATTGAGATGAAAAGCCGACGCTGGAAGCAACCTGCGTTACCGACAAATTCGAAGAAGTCAACAGTTCTTTGCTCGCTTCAAGTCTTCGGTTGGTTAAATAGTTAATCGGAGATTGTCCGATACATTCTGTAAATGAGTGTGCCAGATAAAATTTATTGATATGTGTAATTTCTGCTAAAGAATCTAACGTAATATTCTGGGAATAGTTGATATCAATATAACGTTTAGCAAGCGCGCACTCCTTGGAAAGCCGGAAAGAAGAGTCTGAGATTACAGACAAGTTTTGCTTTCGCGCAATATAGACTAAAAGCACTTGAAGTAATCCATGACAGACCTTTTCAAATCCAGATTTTTTATCCTGGAACTCCCGCATCATGAGTTGTGCGAAGTTAATAAACTGATTTTTGTCAGAACCATAGCTATAGAAGCTATAGCCTTGAGTACCATCTTGGTCCGGGTCATTAAATGAGAAGGCAAGACCTTCGAC
>ULYY01050055.1_pt1 | contig 10871 bp, 9 predicted proteins | sample 1962601 | NCBI WGS metagenome assembly ULYY01 (sample SAMEA4835875, study PRJEB28245) | human gut metagenome | biome: gut microbiome; material: fecal sample | place: Denmark | collected 2008 | reverse complement strand
TGAAACTTCTTGATGTACCGAGAAGTTTCAGGCTTTTTCTTTTATGGATCTGCAAACGGACAGACAGAACTTTCCACCGCAGGAGAAGCAAATGTGAAAAACATGGAGGTTTTCTTACATCTTCAAAACCGACTCCCAGATCTCCTCGACCACCGGAACACCAAGCTCGCGGTTTTCTTTGATGGTGCGCAGCATTCCCTCGCCGGGCCAGCGGACTTCGCCATCCGGTCTGGCCGGGGTGCTGGCCTTGATGTCCGCAAGGATGGCGTCGATGACGGCGTCGTTTTCCTCGACGGTGCCAAATTTAGTGGGGTCGATCGCGATCATGATTTGGGTCAGACCGATCTCGTCGCCGAAGGTCCCGATGGTGTGGACGGCATTGCCGCCGGAAAGGAGGGTGGCGATCAAATCCAGCAGGATGGAGAGGCCGCTGCCCTTCCAGTAGCCGATGGGCAGTGCGCGGCCGCTCTTTTCGATGGCGGCGGGGTCTGTCGTGGGCTGGCCGTCCTCGTCGCAGCCGCCGGGTACGGGCAGCTGCCTGCCAGCCAGACGGGTGCTCTCCAGCTTGCCGTAGCTGAACTGGCTCAAGGCGCAGTCCACCATGACGTGCTGACCGTCGGAGCGGGGGACAGCGAGGATGAGCGGGTTATTGCCGATGCGGCAGTCTTTGGCGCCCCAAGCAGGCATATTGGGGGCGGTGTTCGACCAGCAGATGCCGATGCAGCCTTTTTCGGCGGCCAGCCAGCCGTAGGTGCCGCCGCGCATCCAGTGGTTGTTGTTGCCCAATGCCACGATGCCGACGCCGTTCTCTTTGGCGAGGGCGCAGGCACGCTCCATTGCGCGCTGTGCGTTCAGCGGGCCGAAGCCGCGGTGGCCGTCCCAGCGCTCCATACTGCCCATGCGGGAGATGCACTCGGCGCGGGCAAGTGGGTCGATCTCGCCCTTTTCGAGGTAGCTCACCACGCGCGGAAAGCGATTCAGACCGTGGCTGTACACGCCGGAAAGGCTGTTCTGGGCGAAAATCACAGCGGCGTCTTTGGCGTCCGACGGGGTGAAGCCGTGCTTTCCCAGCACGCGGGTGAACTGAGCGACCATTTCTTCGTAGGCGACACGTTTCATGAATATCTCCTCCTAAGCAGTGCTTGAAAAGATAATGTAAGCGCTTTCTTGGCTTGATTATAGCATAACAAAAGCAAAAATCAAGTGATTTTGCAAAATTCGTGTAACCGCTTACATTTTGAGGAAGACACACACTCCTAAGATTTTACGCTTTAACTGCTCTGCCTCTGAACGAGTTCCGGCTGCAAGGTGACAGAAGAATAGTCCTCGCCGTGCTCAATGCGGCTCTGCAGCAGCTGGACGCAGAGCAAGGCCACCTGCTCCGGTTTGTTGTCCACGGAAGTCAATTCCGGCTCGCACAGGCGGGCATAGGTGGAATTATCATAGCCCACCACGGCGGTCTCCTCGGGGACGCGGATGCCCGCCCGGAGCAGGGCTTTCAGCACACCGGCAGCGGTCAGATCCTCACCGCAGAGAATGCCGTCCGGGCGGATGCCCTCGGCCAAAAGCTGCTGCACCACGCGGATGCCGTCCTCCAGCGTCTCGCCGGTTTCGAGAACATGCCCGTCTGCGTCCAGACCGGCAGCGGTCATCCCGGAGAGGAAGCCCTTCGCCTTGGCAGCGGCGCTGTCGGTGGACTTATCCTTGATATAGTAGAGGCTCCGGCGTCCGGTCTTCACCAGATGCTCCACGGCCATCTCGACGCCCCGGCAGTCATCGACCATGACCGAATAGGCGTCCGGCAGAGCCAGCGTGCCGTTGGCAAGGACGACGGGCATTTTGCGCAGAAGGTTCTCCATCTCTGCCCCCTGACAGATGGTGTTGAAAATCGAGCCGACCAGGATGAGGCCGTCCACCTGCTTTTGCGCCACAGCCTGCAGGGTGCGCAGCGTCTCCGCCCTGTCGCCGCCGGTGTTGCAGAGGATGACCTCGTACCCTCTGCGGCCAAACTCGCGCTCGATGGTGTAGGCTGTGCGGGCATAGTGGGAATCCCGGATGTCCACTGTGAGCACGGCCACCGTGTGCAGGCTCTTGCTGACCATGCCCTGTGCAATGGCACTGGGAGCGTAGTTGCAGCGTTTGAGCACCTTTTCCACCTTGGCGCGGGTGTCGGCGCGGACAGTATCTTTGTGGTTGAGCACGCGGGAGACGGTGGCGATCGAGACTCCGGCTTCCCGTGCAATATCGTAAATATTCATAGACCCTCTTGTAAAATCAGATGTGGTTGGATGGTTAAAGCATACCCTGCCGCCGTGTGGTTGTCAAGATGAAGGGGAGACGGTGTACCGAAAAACTTGCCCTTGTTCCCGGATGGAAACTGGGCTATAATAAAACCACTCATTAGCCGGAAGGAGGGGATGCAGATGGAGCTGTTTCGGCGGACATTGGCGGGGATGCTGATGCTGGTGGTTGCGGTGTCAGTGGGCATCTGGGTGCAGGGAAGGTTTATCGACGCGGTGCGTCTGCCGACTCATACGCGGATGATCGGGGCGACGTATACGACCCTGAGTGACCCGTTTTATGAGACCATCAACGATGAGATCCAGATGCAGATCAAGAGCAACGGCGATCTGCTCCTGGTGCGTGACCCGGGGCAAGATCAAGAGCGGCAGAATCAGGAGATCGAGGATATGCTCAATAAGGGCATTGAGCTGCTCATCGTGAACCCGGTGGATTATGTGGGCGTGACGCCTGCGCTGGAAAAGGCGAGGGAAAAGGGCGTGCCGGTCATCCTCATCGACTCCAAGGTGGACGACCCGGAGCTTGTCACCTGCACCATCACCTCCAACAACTACGGCGCCGGTCTGCTGGACGCCCGTCACCTCATCAGCCAGACCAAGAGCGCCCGCATCGTGCTGCTGTCCAACTCGGATTCGTTCTCCAGCTGGGACAGACTTTCAGGTTTCTGCCAGACCCTGACCAAAAGCGGCAACGACTACCAGATCCTGGAGCTGCGGGACTGCGGCGGCGAGCTGAACCGTGCCATGCGCGCGATGGTGCAGCTGTTGGAGACGTTCCCGCGCATTGACGTCGTGATGGCCGTCAACGAGCAGGCGGCCCTGGGCGCAATGGCGGCGCTGGAAGAAAAGGGCGTGCTCTCGTCAACTTTGGTCTACAGCGTGGACGGTTCACCGGAGGCGAAAGCCCTGATCTCCGAAGGGCTGATGACGGCCACCTCGGCACAGTCGCCCCTCCGCATCGGCCGGATGGCGGCAGAGGTGGTGTACGAGATCCTGGAGGGCAAGCCGTACCTGACCAACATCGTGGTGCCGGTAAATCAAATCACGCAGGAGGATATTCTGCGCTACGGCACGGAGGGCTGGCAATGAAAACTGAAAATTTGTCCATCGGCCTCCGGGTGCTCTACCATGCCATTGAGTGGCTGACGGTATTTCTGATCCTGCTCATCTTTGCGGTGCAGATCATCACGCCGCTCTACGCGGTGAAAGTTGGCCGTGCAGACTCGTTTTTGCAGCAGCTGCAATGGCTGCCGTACCGCCCCGGTGTGCTTGCCCTGGGCGTGATGCTGGCAGCGGTGGGCACCATCCTGAGCAAGTGCTCCCATGAGGTGGACAGCGGCTTTCTCTCCCGCAGCAGCTGGCAGCTATATTTATTGGAGGGCGTGCTGTACAGTGCCTCGGCGCTGATCTTCCAGCAGAACTGCGACAAAATCGCTCTGTTTGCGATCGTGGATATGGTGGACGACCCGCGCTCTCTCCGGCAGAAGCGCTTTCTGAGCGCCATGATCGTGGTGTACCTTTTCTGCAACATGGACGCCGCCACCAGCGCCCTCCATGCCGTGACGCTGAAGCAATACCTAGCTTTTTACAGCCTGCACACCCGCAGCGTCCTGCAGCTGGTGATCGAGAGTCTGTCGGCGCTGGAAATGATACTCTTCATCCTGTACATGGTGCTGTTCATCAGCCAGCAGACCAGCGAGAAACAGGAGATTTTGAACCTGAACCAGCAGCTGCAGCAGGCCAACGAGCAGCTGCGCATCTACGCCGAGGAGAGCGCCCACACCGCACAGGTGCAGGAACGCAACCGCCTTGCGCGCGAGATCCACGACACGTTAGGCCATGTGCTCACGGGCATCACAGCGGGCGCAGACGCCTGCATCCAGATGATGGACGACTCCGCCCGAGATGGCACGGCACCAGATGGAGCTGATAGCCGACACCGCCCGCAACGGCATGAACGATGTCCGGCGCTCGGTCAAGGCACTGCGGCCGGACTCGCTGGAAAAAGAAAACCTCTCGGGTGCGCTCAACAAGATGTGTACCAGCATGGCGCAGAGCAGCGGCGCGCAGATCCAGCTGGAAGAGTCGCTGGCCGGGCTGACGCTCTCGCAGGATGAGGAAGACTGCGTCTACCGCACCGTGCAGGAGGGCATCACCAACGCCATCCGCCACGGCCACGCCACCCGGGTCCAGGTGCGGTGCCATATCGAGGACGGCGTGCTGGAAGTGTCGGTGAGGGACAACGGCATCGGCTGCAAGAGCGTGACGCCGGGCTTTGGCTTGCAGCATATGCAGGAGCGGATGCTCATGCTGGGCGGCACGTTCTGGTATGAGAACAGCGACGGGTTCTGCATCCGGGCAGAGATCCCTCTGCGCAAGACCCCGGGCAGTGAAAAGAGGAAACAGGAGGAAACGGTATGATAAAGGTGCTTCTGGCCGACGACCAGGAACTGATCCGTCAGAGCCTCAGCTTTGTGATGAGCAAGCAGGAAGACATTGAGATGGTGGGTACAGCCGCCAATGGCTGTGAAGCGCTGGAACTCGTAGAGGAAAAGCAGCCCGACGTGGTGCTGCTGGACATTCGGATGCCCGAGATGGACGGCGTGGAGTGTACCCGCCGCATCAAGCAGGAGTTTCCGGGCATCAAGGTCATCATCCTGACCACCTTTGACGATGACGATTATGTGTTTGACGCTCTGCGGTACGGCGCTTCCGGCTACCTGCTCAAGGGCGTCTCGGTGGACGGCCTGACCAACGCCGTGCGGGAGGCCGCGCGCGGCGGCTCCATCATCGCCCCGGATGTGGCGTCCAAGGTCTTGCAGATGTTCTCCCGCATGGCACAGGGCGACGTGCAGGTGCGCGTGAATAAAAAGAATGCGCTGGAGCTGACCAAGATGGAGTGGCAGGTCATCCGCGAGGTGGGCTGCGGCCTCTCCAACAAGGAGATCGCGGGCAGACTCTATCTCTCCGAAGGCACGGTGCGCAACTACATCAGCAGCATCCTGCGCAAGCTGGAACTCCGTGACCGCACCCAGCTGGCCATCTGGGCGGTGCAGAACCAGAACAGCCAGCCGGAGGCAGACGCATGAGCCGGTACTGGAAAGCCACGCTGCCCTTTCTGCTGGCGGCGGTCATCATTCTGGCGGCTGCCAGCCGTCCGGTGGTGCTGCACATCGGCTTCCCGTGTGACAGCTATTGGAATGTCCCGGGCGAGAACTACTATACCTTTATTGACGCCGCCATTGAAAAGTTTGAGGCAGAGCACCCCAACGTGAAAGTCGAGTACACCAGCGGCATCCGGGTCGAAGACTACACCGAATGGCTCAGCGGCCAGTACCTGCTGGGGCAGGAGCCGGATGTGATGGTGATTCTTCCCGAGGACTTTGTAATTTTCAGCGATACAGCTTCCCTGCGGGAGCTGGATCCGTTCATGAAGCAAGACCCGGAAGTGGATCTGAGCGGCTTTTACCCGGCGGCATTGCAGGCCGGAGCCGACAAGGGGAAACAGTATGCGCTGCCGCTGGAATGCGTGCCGCAGATGATGTTCATCAATAAGACACTGCTCCAAAAAGAGCACATCCGCATCCCGGATAACGATTGGACGTGGGATGAGTTTTACAGCCTGTGTGAGCAGCTGACGAGAGACACGGACGGGGACGGCATCGTTGACCAGTTCGGCGTTTACGATTACGGCTGGGAAGAGGCGCTGGTGGCCAACGGCTGTTCGCTGTTCAGTGAGGACGGCCAGCACTGCCTGCTGAACCAGAGCGCGCAGGAGTCCGCCATGCAGTTTGCGCGGCAGATCTACCAGCTCAACGCCGGAACGGATCTGAGCGACAAGACCTTCGACGAGGGCAGAGTGGCGTTCCGCCCGATGCTGTTTTCCGAGTACCGCAGCTATGAGCCGTATCCGTGGCGCATCAAGCGCTCGTCGAACTTTGAGTGGGACTGCATCGCCATGCCCAGCGGCACAAGCGCCGGCGGCGGCAACTACTCCCGGCTGAGCACCCTCATGCTGGGCATCAGCCAGCGCACAAAGCATTCCCGGCTGTCGTGGGAGCTGCTGAAGACCATTGCCTGCACGGAGGAGATGCAGACGATGGTCTACACCGAGTTGAGCGGCGTGTCCGCCCTGCACAGTGTGACGGAATCTGATGAGGTCGCCCGGCTGCTTCAGCTGGACTCGCAGGACACCGCCTCCCGCGGAATGTCTACTCTGCCTGCCATCATGGAGGATACGCTTGCCATGCCCCGCTTTGCGCGGTATCATCAGGCGATGGAGAGCGCCGACCGCCTGATCACCGAGGCCATGTCGGCAGACAAGAACTTTGAATTGCAGCTGCTGCAAATTCAGCAGCAGCTCGACATCACATTGACAAGCTGACAAAAAATCCACGCAGAAAGCCCGCTTTTGTGCAAACTGCTGCATAAAAACGGGCTTTTATTCGACTGTTTGACGAAAGAAGTGACATTTGTCATGTTTTGTTTGGCAGAATGTCATATTCTGCTTGTGACATTCTACAGCTGTGAACAGGACATGAACATGGTATGATAAAGCCATGAAAATCAGATGGGCCTGCGCGAGGCTCATCCGAGAAGAGCAAGATCTGTTTGGAAAAATCAGGAGGAAAAATCACATGAAGAAGATTTCTCGTCGTTCGTTTCTCGCTGTCTGCGGCGCTATGGCTGCAACTGCTGCCCTGACCGCCTGCGGCGGTTCTTCCGCTTCTACCGCCGGCACCGCTGCTTCCGGCTCCACTGCCGGTTCTGCTGCATCCGGTGAGGTCTTTGAGCTGAAGCTCTCCACCACCCAGACCGATACTTCCATGATCTATCAGGGCCTGCAGGCTGCTGCCGACAAGGTCGCTGAGGACACCGACGGCCATGTGAAGGTCACCATCTATCCTTCCAGCCAGCTGGGCGGTGAGGAAGACATGATCGACCAGGCTCTGCAGGGCATGGGCATCGCCGTCCTGACCGACGCAGGCCGTCTGTCCAGCTACGTCAACGACATCGGCATCATGAACATGGCCTACATCGTGGACAACTACGAGGACGGCATGAAGCTGATGGCTACCGACACCTTCAAGGGCTGGGACGCTGACCTGGCCAACAACGGCATCTGCGGCCTGTGCTACAACTACTACGACGGTGCTCGTTCCTTCATGGGCCACAAGGCTTACAACACCCCCGCCGATCTGAAGGGCGCTGTCATCCGCACCCCCGGTGCTGACCCGTACGTTGAGTCCATCTCCGCTATGGGCGCTACCCCGTACAACATCGCATGGTCTGAGGTCTACAACGGCATCCAGACCAAGTCCATCGACGGCTGCGAAGTCCAGTACACCTCCGCTGTTTCCAGCAAGATCTACGAGGTCTGCGAGTACGTCAGCAAGACCGAGCACATCAACCTGTTCAACATGGTCATCTGCGGTCAGGCATGGTTCGACAAGCTGCCCGCTGAGTATCAGGAAGTCATGAAGAAGGACTTCAACGACTGCGCATACAACAATGCTCAGGACATCATCGCTGCTCAGGCTGACATGGAGAAGACCCTGACCGACAACGGCATGACCATCGTCGAGGTCGATAAGGACATCTTCCGTGAGGCTGTCAAGCCCGCATACGAGAAGCTGGGCTGGACCGAGCTGCGCGAGCAGCTGTACAAGGAAGCCGGCGTCGAGGCCTGATCCCTTAAAAAGCTGAATCGACCATAACGTAAATGTCCTCCTGCATGGCAGCTCGCTGTGCAGGAGGTATTGTGAATAAGGACGACTTTCTATGAAGAAATTTTATGAAAAAGTCTGTAAGCTGGAAGAGCTGATCGCTCTGATCCTGGTTGCAGGCATTGCGGTCCTCGTCTTTGTTTCGGCGCTGATGCGTACCATTGGCCATCCGCTGAACTGGGCACAGGACGTTGCACTGATCGCCTTCGCATGGCTGATCTTCCTCGGCAGCGATGTCGCAATGCGCGGCTCCGGCCTGATCGGTGTTGATCTGTTCGTCAAGAAGTTCCCCGCCGGTGTGCAGAAGGTTCTGGACATCCTGTTCAAAGTCATCATCGCAGCGTTCCTCTGCGTGCTGATCTACTACGGCTACGGCATGACCACCACCGGCTGGGCACGTCAGATCACTTCTCTGCACATCAGCTACAGCTGGGTCACGATGGCTGTGCCTGTCGGCTCCTTCTTTATGCTCATCTCCACCATCCTGAACATCATTGAGCGCGTCAAGACGCCCGCTGGTCAGGAAGTCAAACACGAAGCAGGGAGGGACGTCGGCTAATGTTTATTGCAATCGGTATCTTCTTTGTGTTTCTGCTGCTGGGTATGCCCGTGGCATTCTCCATCGGTCTGTCGGGCTTCTCGTTCTTTATGATCCGCGACCTGCCCATGACCGTTCTGGTGCAGAAATCCATTTCCACTTCTCAGAGCTTTACCATGCTGGCCATCCCCCTGTTCATTCTGGCCGGCAACCTGATGAACAGCTGCGGCATCACCAAGCGCCTGATGCGCTTTGCCAACGCCTGCACCGGCCATATGTACGGCAACATCGGTCAGGTCTCCTGCCTGATGTCCACCCTGATGGGCGGCGTCTCCGGTTCTGCGGTTGCGGATGCTTCGATGGAGTGCCGCATCCTCGGACCTGAGATGACCCGCCTGGGCTACGACCGCGGCTGGTCTGCCGCCATCAACGGCCTGTCCGGCCTGATCGTCGCCACCATTCCGCCGAGCATGGGCCTGATCATCTACGGCACCGTCGGCGAGGTGTCCATTGGCCGTCTGTTCATGGCTGGCTGGGTCCCCGGCATCCTGATGTGCGTGCTGCTGATGCTGGCCGTCACCTGGAGCGCCCGCCGCTTCGGCTACAAGCCCGAGCATGACCATCCGGCTCCGCTGTCTGAGATCCTGAAGGCTCTGCTGGATAGTATCTGGGCCATTCTGTTCCCTGTCCTGCTGATCGTCCTGATCCGCTTCGGCATCATGAGCCCCACCGAGTCCGGCTCCTTTGCCTGCGCATACGCCCTGCTGGTCGGCACCGTGTTCTACCACGAGCTGACTTGGGAGAGCCTGCTGCAGACCCTGCGCGACAGTGTGAAGGACATCACCGTCATCACCATCATTCTGGCGTTCTCCGGCGTGTTCGGCTACGGCATCGTGTTCGATAACATCACTGTCACCATTGCAAACGCTCTGTTGGGCATCACCAGCAACAGCGCGATCCTGTTGCTGCTGGTCGTCGTCTTCCTGCTGATCTGCGGTATGTTCATGGAGACCACCGTTATCGCCCTGATCCTGACCCCCATTCTGCTGCCCGTCATGCGCAGCATCGGCGTCAACGAAGTCGTGTTCGGCATGATCATGATGACCACCGTCACCTTCGGCGTCATGACTCCCCCTGTCGGCACCGCGCTGTATGCCGTGTCTGACATCATGGAGTGTCCCATTGAGGAGACCTTCAAGAAAGGCTGGCCCTTCTACCTCGCAATCGTGGGTGTCATCCTGTTCATGATATTCTTCCCGCAGGCGGTGCTCTTCCTGCCGAACCTCGTGTACGGCGCTTAAATCAAGCTTTCCACATCTCTCTGATTCTTCTATCTATAGCAGTTTGCGTTTTTAATGCACAAGCAACATCCGCAAACTGCATATCGCAAATATGCCGTTTCGATAGGCACTATTTTTGAAAATTGCGATAATAATAAAGCAGAGCCTGTCTTTCCTGCCTTGGAAAGGCAGGCTCTGTGCCTTTTATGGAGGGTTTTATGAAACCGACAACAGATTTCCCTTTCCTGCTGGACAACCCCCGGGCGTGGCGCACCTATCTGGGAGGCCGGATGCTGGACGCCCTGCACGGTGACTCCAACGGCGAGGACGGGCATTTCCCCGAAGAGTGGATACTTTCCACCGTCGCCGCCCGCAACGCCGGACGGGAGCAATTCCCCGAAGAGGGCATGAGCCACCTGCGCGGCACCGACGTCACCCTGAAATCGGTGCTGGAAAGCGATACGGAGGGCTATCTCGGCAAAGGCGCGGTACAGCCCACCCTCGGCGTGCTGACCAAGCTCATCGACAGCGCCGAGCGCCTGACCTTGCAGGTGCATCCCGACAGGCCGACGGCCCTGCGGCTGTTCCAGAGCCAGTACGGCAAGACTGAGTGCTGGCACATCCTCAGCGGCCACCCCGTGAACGGCGAAGAGCCCTGCATCTACTACGGCTTCCAGCCGGACATGACCCGCGCGCGGTGGGAAGCGCTGTTCCACGCACAGGATATTCCCGGGATGCTGGCCGGGATGCAGAAATACCCGGTGCATCCGGGCGACACCATCCTGATCGAGGGCGGTATGCCCCACGCCATCGGCGCGGGCTGCTTCCTCGTGGAGATCCAGGAGCCGACGGATTATACGATCCGGGTGGAGCGCACGACGCCCAGCGGCTTTGCCGTGGCCGACAGTATGTGCCATCAGGGGCTTGGCTTTGAAAAGATGTTCGAATGCTTCCACTACGAGCCGCACAGCCGCGAGGAAATCCACGACCGCTGGTTCATCGAACCGGAAACGGTGCTGAAAACGGC
>ULYY01007495.1_pt1 | contig 10881 bp, 10 predicted proteins | sample 1962601 | NCBI WGS metagenome assembly ULYY01 (sample SAMEA4835875, study PRJEB28245) | human gut metagenome | biome: gut microbiome; material: fecal sample | place: Denmark | collected 2008 | reverse complement strand
AGCTGGAAGTGCTGGAGTACCGTCTGAACACCGAGTACAACGTGGAAATCCGCATGCAGCAGCTGCCCTTTGAGCAGCTGCGCTGGGTGCAGAACGACCCTGACACCTATAACCTGCGGGATCTGGATCTGACCAGCGACACCAAGGCTGTGGAGGACATGAAGGGCAACCGTCTGCTGCTGTTCACCTCCGACTGGGCGGTGCGCTGGGCGGAGACCCACAACGAGAGCTTGCAGCTGAGCGAGTTCGGCAACATCTGATAAAAGAGCGCTGCGGAGTGCACCTGCGCTCCGCAGCCTTTTTTATATAGCAATCAAGAATACAACATAGAATGCCAGACATCGGAATGAGGGTTCCCATTGCGGGGAACACTGCTGGCACGGAGGGTAAAGTATATGCAGAATATCAACATTGGCAAAAGCGGCATCGCCGTGCCGTTTCTGGGCATGGGTACATGGGCCATCGGCGGCGGTGCATGGTGGGGCGATAACGACGATGCACTGTCCGTAAAGGCCATCCAGACCGCCGTGGAGCAGGGCATCCAGTGGATCGACACTGCGCCCATCTACGGGCTGTACCACAGCGAGGAAGTAGTGGGCGAGGCCATGAAGCACATCGACCGCGACAAGGTGGTGCTTTCCACCAAGTGCGGCCTGGAGTGGCGGCACGAGACCCCCATCCTGCACAAGGTGGTGGACGGCGTACAGGTGTACCGCGACCTCTCCGCCAAGAGCATCATCGAGGACGTGGAGGACAGCCTGCGCCGTCTGCACACCGACCATCTGGACGTGCTGTACACCCACTGGCAGAGCCCGGACTTCGGCGTGTACCCGCTGGAAGAGACCATGGAAGCCATGATGAAGCTGAAGGAGCAGGGCAAGATCCGCGCCATCGGTGCTTCCAACGTCACCTCCGATATCATCCGGGGCTACTGCAAGTACGGCCAGCTGGACGTCATTCAGGAAAAGTACAGCCTGCTGACCCGCCGCATTGAAAAGCAGCTGCTGCCCACCTGCAAGGAGCTGGGCGTTTCGGTACAGGCCTACTCCCCGCTGGAGCAGGGTCTTTTGACCGGCAAGGTGACCATGGACACCACCTACCCGGAGGGCAGCACCCGCAACACGAACCCCTGCTTCCAGCCCACCCGCCGGGCACAGGCGCTGGAACTGCTGGCAAAGTGGGGCGATCTGACCGAGAAGTACGACTGCACCATGGCGCAGCTGGTCATTGCCATGACCGCCCGCATGATCCCGGGGCTGCACGTTCTGTGCGGTGCCCGCAAGCCGGAGCAGGTACTGGACAACGCCGGTGCGCTGCACATCAAGCTGGACGGCGCTGATGCCGTCCGCATGAAGTGGGACGTGGACGCGATCTCCTGAGCATAAGCAGAACAACACCGGAGCATCTTCGGACGCTCCGGTGTTGTTTTTTATCTCTTATTCTCCTCTTGCCAGCGCTTGCAGCTTTTTCTTATCCAGCACCTGCACACCGCCGCGATACAGCCGCACCCAGCCCTCCTGCGCAAAGTATTTGAGCATCCGGCTCACCACCTCGCGGGCAGAGCCCATGTACTTTGCCATCTGGTCGTGGGTCATGCGGAGGTCCGTGCCGCCGGTCTTGGCAAGCTCGTCGGTCAGAAAAATGGCAAGCCGCCGGTCGGCGCTCATGAACAGAATCTGCTGCATCGTCCACATGGTATCGGAAAAGCGCTCTGCCGTCATCTGGTAGGCGTAGCAGCGCACATAGACGTTCTCCTGCATCAGCTGCCGGAAGATGCCCGCGCTGATGCACAGCGCTTCGGTGTCCTCCTCCGCGTCGATGTAAAGGTCGATGTTCACCGCGTCCATCACGCAGGAGGCAGACAGGATGCACACTTCCCCGCCGAACAGGCGGTACAGCGTCACATCCCTGCCGTCCTCGGACAGTAGATAGGAGCGCAGCTGCCCGCTGCGCAGTAATAGGATGCCCACACAGCTTTCCAGCGGGCTGTGCACCCGGGCGCCCTTGGCGTAATGCACCGGGCGGGTAAAGCGGCACAGCCGCTCCTGCTCTTCCGGGGTCAGCTGCTCCCAGAACGGAAACGCACAGGCCAGACACCGGGCGTGCGGAGATGTTTCAGCCATACGGCTCACTCCTTTCGCAGCGCCTTGGCGGCTTCCGTGCCCGCCAGTGCGCCCTCGTAAACGGCCTTTGCCACCTGCAACAGCCCGCCGGTGCAGTCTCCGGCGGCGTACAGGCCGGGCACGGTGGTCTGCATTTTGTCGTCCACCACGATGCGGTTGCCCTCTACGGCAGCGCCCAGCTTTCGGGCAAGTGCGGTACTGCCCGCCACGCCCAGCGCCACAAATACGCCGGATACCTCCCGCACCGCGCCGTCCGCCAGCTGCACGCCGGTGACGGTCTGCTCGCCCAGAATGGCTTCCACCTTCTGGGTGCAGACGCTCACCTCGGGCGGGAAGTCTGCGGTCAGGGCTGCGCCGTTCGTCAGCAGGGTGACGCTTTTTACCACCGGCAAAAGCGCCTGCACCTCATGCAGGGCGTACTCGCCGCTGCCCAGCACCGCCACGTCCTTTCCACGGTAGAAAAAGGCGTCGCAGGCGGCACACCAGCTTACGCCGTGGCCTTCCAGCCCGGTCAGCCCCGGGATGCGGGGCACCGCGCGGGAAGCACCCGTTGCCAGAATGACCGCGTCTGCCGGGTACGCGCCTGCCAGCGTTTCCACGGTCAAACGGTCGGTCCATGTCAGCCCCACGGCCTCGGTCTGCACGAATTGCACCCCCAGCCGCCGGGCGTTCTCGATGCTGCGGCGTTCCAGCTCCGGCCCGGAGACCGGCTGGGCGAAGCCGTAATAGTTTTCGATTGTTTCGGCGCGCGCCAGCGCCCCGGAGCCCTTGGTCAGCACGGTGGTCTGCACCCCGGCGCGCACGGCGTACAGGGCAGCGGACACCCCCGCCGGGCCGGAACCTACGATGACGATGTTGGACATGGTGTTGCTCCTTTGCATGGTTCTTTTGCCCTTATTATACACCAAAGCCGCGCAGATTTCTGTGACCGGGTCGCAAAAACTTTTTGGGCGGCGGGCACTGTTCAAGCCCCGGGGCGTGTGCTATACTGTTGTCATGTTAAAATTTCTGCCACAGGGGGCTTTTGCTTTATGTCCAAACAACGTCTGCTTTTTATCACCACCGGCGGCACCATTGCCAGCGTGCGCACCCAGCAGGGGCTGAAGCCCGTGCTTTCCAGCGAGGAGCTGCTTGCCCATCTGCCGGAACTAAAGGAGCTGTGCTGCCCGGAAACGCTGGCGCTGTGCAGCATCGACAGCACCGACCTCGGGCAGGAGCACTGGCTCATGATGGCACGCGCCATTCAGGAAAACTACGCCTTATACGATGGCTTTATCATCTGCCACGGCACGGATACGCTGGCGTACTCTGCGGCGGCGCTCTCTTATCTCATCCAGAACGCGGATAAGCCCATCATCCTCACCGGCGCGCAGCAGCCCATCTCCAACGAGATCACGGATGCCAAGAAAAACCTGCGGGATAGTGTGGTCTGCGCCATCGACCCGGGCAGCCGGGGCGTGATGGTGGTGTTTGGCGGGCACGTCATCGCGGGCACCCGCGCCAAGAAGAACAAGACCATCAGCTACGACGCCTTTGCCTCGGTCAACTTCCCGGAGCTGGCGCTGGTGCAGGGCGACCGGCTGGTGCGGTACATCCCCTCGCCGTGGCCCACCGGCCCGGTGGAGTTCAGCCGCACGCTGGACAGCCGGGTGTTCCTGCTCAAGCTGACCCCGGGCATGTCCCCGGCGCTCATCCCGGAGATCTTCCACCTGTACGACTGCGTCATCGTGGAAAGCTTTGGCGTGGGCGGCATCCCGCAGCAGCTGATGGACGCCTTTGCCGCCGGGCTGGGCGACTACGAGACCACCCACAAGGTGCTCATCATGACCACGCAGGTCACCTACGAGGGCAGCGATGTGGGCGTGTACGAGGTGGGCAAGCGGGTGCGCAACCGTTTCCGCTTCTTAGAGGCCCACGATATGACCATCGAGGCCGTAGTGACCAAAAGTATGTGGCTGCTGGCACAGAACTGCGAAAGCTTTGACCAGCTGCAGCAGCGGTTCTACCGTCAGGTGAACTTTGACACCTTCTATCACTGAGCTGCTTTTTCAGAACACCAGCTGCACCAGCAGTACATAGCAAAAAGTGCCCCCGGTTACGCTGAGCAGGGTCTGGTGCTTCCACTTGTGCAGCGCAATGGTGGCCAGCAGCGCAAGCGCTTCCGGGATGCCGTGACTGCCGGAGAACGTGGTGACCCCCTTCAGGCAATAGACGATGAGCATCCCGAAGATGGCGGCGGGCAGCACCCGCCCCAGATACCGCACCACCTCCGGCGGCTGCTGCTCCTTGCTGGAAAAGATCAGAAACGGCAAAAAACGGGTAAGCATGGTGGCGGCGGTGCACACCGCAATGGTAAGCCCCATCTGAACTGCCGTCATTCCTCTACCTCCCCGGCTGCTTTTTCCATCGGACGGCGCAAGGCCAGCAGCAGCACCAGAATGCCGCCCATGGACGGCAGCAGAAAGCTGCCGGAGCCAAATACCATCAAGCACACCAGCGGCACGGCAAGCCCGATCAGGGCACTGCCGTGCTGCTGATCTTTTTCCCACTGGTTCAGGAAGATGACCGTGAACATTGCGGTCATGACAAAATCCACGCCCTCGGTGCTGAAGGGCAGCACCGTGCCCAGCGCAGCCCCAAGCCCGGCGCTGCCCACCCAGTAAAGCTGATCCAGCAGGGTGATGAAGAACACGAACCAGCCCTTGTCCACCCCTTCCGGCGGCGTTGCCGAGCAGGTGATGGAAAAGGTCTCATCGCTCATGGCAAAGATCATGTAAAAGCTGCGCCAGCCGTAGCCCTTGTAGCGCTCCAGCATGGCAAGGCCGTAGAACAGGTGCCGCGCCTGGATCATCAGCGCCATCAGAAAGGCCGACAGCGGCGAGAACGCGCCAAGCAGCAGGCTTGCCAGCACGAATTCCAGCGAGCCGCCGTACACGACAGTGCCCATGAGCATGGGCATCCACACCGGCAGCCCCAAGGACTGCACATAGATGCCGTAGCCCAGCCCCAGCACAAAATAACCTGCCAGCACCGGGATGGTCTGCGGAAAAGCCGCCCGCAGCGCCCGCAGGCAGGGGTGCGGCAGGGCGGGAGAAACGGTTCGGGACAGATGCTGCATAGAAAAGCTCCTTGCTTTGCGGGAATAGCGGGCGGCCGCCCATATACCCACATAGATTGTATGGAATAAGTGATTTCTATTATAGCACATCCCTGCGCTTTTGCAAGACGGCTGGTGTCCTGCTGCCGGGACGATTTGGAATGCGCTCCGCGTTGCTCTGCGCATCTTCAGCGGAAAAATGATTTAGAATTTCGCAATTCCGGAAAATCTGCGGATTTTCCGGAATTGCCTTTTCACGGGAGGGGACGCAGCGGGAAACGGCAGCTGCCGCGCTTGTTTCCTGCGGAAACAGCCGCGCGGCGGGTCCCCTCTCAGGCTCACTGCGTTCGCCAGCTCCCCCGAAAGGGGGAGCTTTTTGCGCTGACCGGCAGATATCCAAAGCTCCCCCTTCGGGGGAGCTGGCACGCCGTCAGGCGTGACTGAGAGGGTTAGTGCCTGAGAGGGTTAGCCCGCTGCCCTGCAGGCGTCAAACGCAAAAGCAGCCAGACCGGGCGGTCTGGCTGCTTTTATGCTTATAAAAATATTTTACTCTACCTCTTCATCCGCGAAGATCCACAGCACCTCGTTGATGTGGGAGCCGCTGCGGGAGTATGGGGTCACACGGATGCAGAAGCTGCGGCCGTCCGTCTTGCGGTAGCAGTGCTCCAGCAGGTTGCTGCTGAACACGGTGCTGCGCACAAAGCCGAAATCGAACAACTTTGCAAAGTTTTCTCTGTCCTCGGGCGCTACCAGCTTGTCGCGGTAGTTGGTCAACGCAGCGCGGAAAGAGCCGCCGCAGGTGTCCAGAACGGACTGGAAGTCGTCCGGCACAATAACGGGGCGCACGGTGTCCTCCTGCAAGTCCACCACGATTACTGTCTTGTATTTGGGGGCAAGCACCCTCAAAAAGTGCTCGGCATCCCGCTTTTCCTGCAGGGTGCGCTCCATCTTTTCATTCAGGCCTTCCAGCTGGCGGGCGCGGCCGTTGTGGTCGTAGTAAGCCTGCCGGTCCTGCCGCATGGCAGCCTCAGCCTTGGCCACAGCTTCGTCCAGATGGCGCAGGTCGGCGGTCTGCTGGATGCCTACCGAGATGGCGTAGTCCTTTTCCTTCAGAAAGGCGCGCATCCGGTCCGCAGTGCTCCACACGCTGTAAGGCGGCTCGTTGGGGGTCAGGATGACAAATTCATCGCTGCCGATGCGGTACACCCGGCTGGTGGCAAAGAACTTGCGGGCGGCATTTGCCAGACAGCACAGCAGGGTGTCGCCGCTGCGGTGACCCAGATGCTCGTTTACCTCGTGCATCCCCACCACATCAATGTAGGTGCACACCACGGATTCGTACCCGCTGTTGGGCAGCTCCCGCAGGTCGGCTTCGTACCGGCTGCGGTTGGCAAGGCCGGTCAGGGTATCGTGGCTGTAAGAGAAGTCCAGCTCCTCGCTGAGCTGGTCGGCCTGTGCGTCGTTGCGCACCAGCACAGTCGCCCACGGGTTCTGGGCACAGCAGCCACGGCAGGGCAGCACCTCTGTGGTGACCCAGATATACTGGCCGGACACATTCTCGCGGTAGCGGTAGAACTCCGGCGCAGTGGCGTGGTACAGCACAGAGCGCAAGGCCTCCAGATCGGTCTGCTCCAAGAACAGGTCTGTGTCCTCCTCGTGCACGATCTTCTCGTTCACCAGGCGGTCACAGTAATTGACAAAATCCTCTTCCTTTTCCAGATCTGCACCCAGCAGGCGGGCGTCCCGCTTGATCACCCGGTACGCACCGGTGGCAAGGTTCAGCAGCGAGATCTCCAGCACGTTATCGGTAAAGATCTGGTACGCCTGCAAGGCCAGCGCGGTCTTTTCGGTGCCCGGGTTTTCCACCCGGCGGTCGCGGCGCATCAGGTCGCGGCGCAGATCCCAGTAATCCTGATTGGTGGGATCTGCCAGCAGTTTTTCGGCGTTTTCCACCGGCATGGGCTTGAAGAAGTAGTAGCCCTGCGAGTACAGGCAGTCTGCGGCCTGCAGCATGGACACCTGCTCCGGGGTCTCCACACCCTCGGCGATGATGGGCAGGTTCAGCCGGTGTGCCATATCCACCACCGACTCCACGATCTGCACGCCCTTGCTGCGGTTCTCCTGATTCATGTCGATGAGCTTCATGTCCAGCTTGATGGCATCGACGTTGGTATCCTTGAGCATATTCAGCGAGGAATACCCGCTGCCGAAGTCGTCCATCATCACCGAGAAGCCCTTGCGGTGCAGGCCCTGAATGGCGCTTTCCACCGTCTGGGTGTCCTCGGCCACCATGGTCTCGGTGATCTCAGCCAGCAGGAGTTTGGGCTCCAGCTTATATTTTTCCACCAGATCTGCAAAGATCTGCGGCACATCCAGGTTCAGGATATCCTGCACCGAAACGTTTACCGATACCGGCACAAGGTTGCTGCCGCTCTCCTGCCACTTCTGCAAAGTCTGGCAGACAGATTCCCAGATGTACTGGTCCAGCCTTGTTACAAGGCCGGTGCGCTCCAGCAGCGGCATGAACTCGGCGGGGGGAACACAGCCCCGGGTGGGATGGTTCCAGCGCACCAGCGCTTCCATGCCCACGATGGCGCGGGTGATGCTGTTGCACTTGGGCTGCAAAAAGAAGCAGAATTCGTGGTTATCCAGTGCGCGCTCCAGCTCGCCCAGCAGCTGCTGCTGTTCCTTCAGCTCATTGAGCATGGTGGGCTCAAAGCGGTGCAGGTAGCCGCTGTCCGTCGTTACACCGGCGATCTGCGCATAGTTGCACAGGGTGGCGGCATCTGCACCGGGGTTTGCCTGCACGGGGCACACGCCCATTACCACAAAGAAGGTGACATCCTGTCTGCCGGCATTCATGCAGGCCTGCAGCGTGGCAAGCACGGCGGTCTGCTCGGCCTTTTCGTCCGGCAGGCACAGGAAAAAGTCATCGTTTCCAAAATAGCCCACAGGATAGCCGGTCTGCCTGCTGTAACCCAGCAGACAGTTTGCCACAGTTTCCAGCAGAGCATCGCCCTTTTCGGTGCCGTAAAGCTCGTTATAAAGCTTGAAGTGCTGGATATCCACAGCGGCAACAGCCCATTCTGTTCCCTGATGCGCGGTCAGGAATGTATGCAGGGCCTGTAAAAATGCGTCCTTGCGGTCGATCCGCCCCAACGCAGCAGATGCCGGTGCGGCGGCATCTGTTTTGGTCTTTCGTTCCTCTGACATAACGATTCCTCACAATTTGGATAGTTTCAATACGGACAAGTCGATTGCGGTCGGTTTGTATACATTATAATCAGTATAGCACGGTTTAAGTCGTTTTGAAATAGTTTTTTCGCACTTTCTAACAACATTATTCAAGCGAAGTGCGGCAAAAATGCCACACACAGCGGAGCCGGTGCGGCATTCAGGATCATTTGGTATTCTTGTTGTCGTCCTTGTTTTCCTGTTCGGCGCGGTGCAGCATCTCCCGCAATGTGGGCAGACTGCGCAGCTTGCTGCCGTGCCGGAGTTTCGGGTAGGCACGCAGCATACGGCGCGGGCCCACGATGCGGGGGGTGCGCAGCAGCTGCGTCTGCATTTCCTCGCTGCGCTGCTGCAGCTCTGCGGCCAGCTGTTCCAATTGCAGCAGCTCGGCGGCACGCTCGGCAGTGCCCTTGGCAGCAAGGCGGGCGGCGTTGGCAGCTTCGGCAGCGTTCAGGCGGGCGTCCTCGCTGGCACGGCGGGCAGCTTCACTGGCCTCGGCAGCCTTGGCGCGGATGGCAGCCATGGTCTCATGGACAGAGGGGCGCTTTCCGGCGGCATCCCGCGCTTCGGCGGCGGCAAGCTTGAATTGCAGCCGTCCCTCGTCCAGCTTCTTGTCGGCGTTCAGGGTGGTGGTGCCCAGCAGCTGGGTCATGGCATCGCTGACGGCGTGGATACTGTCGCCCAGCTGCTCCATGGTGTCCAGCGTATCGGCCAGCGCAGAAGCAGCAATGGCGGTAGCCACCACGTCCGCCGCGTACACGGCGTACAAAAAGCACATGAGGATAACCCCCACAAAGGGCGGGATCAGGTCTACAAGATCAGCCACCACCGGGTGCACGATACGCATGACCACCAGCGTGCCCACACCCCACAGCAGGCAGAATTCCAGACAGATATAGCCCCCGATGTTAAAGGGAAAATCGCTGTAATCCCACCAGCGAGTGTGGTAGATCTTATACAGCGCCCAGCCACCCACCAGTTCCAGCGCACTGGGCAGGATGACGCCGCCTATATACAGCAGCAGGATGCTGTGCTGCAAGGGCGTAAGGGCAAACAGCACGATGATCATGCCAAAGCCGTAGATGGGGCAGACCGGGCCGTTGAGAAAGCCACGGTTCACCAGCTGGCCGGTGGTGGCAGCGGCATAGATGACCTCCAGACACCAGCCCACACAGGAATAGATCAGGAAATAGGCCAGAATATGGTACAGCGAAAAGCCGCATACCACGGTATCGGTAAGAAAGCTTACCATAGGCACCTCCGTTCTTCAGTTCTGTTTGGATACGATCTTATATTCGTCCCCCGGCTCAAAAAAGGGACAGGCAGCGGTATTGTGCGCAAGATAGCGTGCCATCTCGTCCTCGTCCAGCGCAGCGCCCTGCGCGCAGTAATAGCTGCCGTATTCGTCCTGAATATTATTCAGGCACAGCTCACAGGGGTCAGACATTTTCTTCGCCTTCCTGTGCGGCGGCTTCGGCAGCGGCAGCTTCCCGTGCCATCCGCTTGAGCACCTTTGGGTCTACCCATGTCACGCTGTCGGCACCGGGCTTTTTGCGGGCAATGAGTGCCTTGATCTTGATGCCCATTTCGGTGAACATGCCCTCGTGCTCGGTGCGGATATTCCATTCCGGCTCGTTCTCGTGCAGGTCGTAGGTGATCCACTCGATGTCGTAGCCGGAAGCAGGGAAGTACTCTACGCTGTCCCGGAACAGATCATCGTCGTCGGTCTTGAAGTAGATCTCGCCGCCGTCCTTCAAAAACTCGCGGTAAGCGATCAGCTGGCGCGGGTAGGTAAGGCGGTGCTTGTGGGAGGAGTCGTTCTTGCTCCACGGGTTGCAGAAGTTGATATAGATGCGGCTGACTTCGTCCTCTGGGGTGATGACGCCCTTGATGCGCTCGATATCGGTGCTCATGATCTTGACGTTGTCAATGGGGCGTCCGGCTGCCTGATAGGCGGCTTCGATCTTGCGCTTGGCAAGAATGAGCACCTTATCGGTGATGTCGATGCCCAGATAGTTGTTTTCCGGGTGGGCACAGGCCAGCTGAGAAATGAAGCCGCCCTTGCCGCAGCCCAGCTCCAGAATAAAGGGCTGCTCCGGGCGGGCATACTGGCCGTGCCACTTGCCGCCCCAGATGAGGGGTTCGTGCACATGGAAATCCGCGGCCATCAGTTCGTCGTGGGCATAGGGTTTGAAACGCATTCTCATAGTTTGTTGTTCTCCTTCAAAAATCTCTCCACCTGCTCCGGGGTGGCGGCGCAGCTGCCCTGACAGATACCGGGCTTGCCGCCGCCGCGTCCGTTCAGGGCGGCGTTCAGTGCTTTGGTCAGGGCGCGCACATCGCCGTCCCGCCGGGCAAGGCAGTAGCCGGTGCCCTTTTCGGTGGGGGTCAGGGCGGCGCACAGGCCGGTGGTGGCTTCGGTCAGAC
>ULYY01039759.1_pt1 | contig 10900 bp, 6 predicted proteins | sample 1962601 | NCBI WGS metagenome assembly ULYY01 (sample SAMEA4835875, study PRJEB28245) | human gut metagenome | biome: gut microbiome; material: fecal sample | place: Denmark | collected 2008 | reverse complement strand
GCCGATGTTGCATCCGCCCGGAAGCGGAACCTGTGCGCTTTTATACTTGCCAAGCAGGGCGCCAATAAAATAGTAGGAAGCTCGGATCCGGCGGATGTACTCGTCATCCACATGGATCGCATGAATCCCCTTCGCATTGATGCGGACAGTGTGCCGGTCAATCCGGTCTACCATCGCGCCAATCTCCGAAACAGCCTCCAGAAACACGTTGATATCACGCACGTCCGGCAGATTTTCTATTAAAACATCCTCGTCAGTCAGAATCGATGCCGCCAAGATTCCCAGCGCCGCATTCTTCGCTCCGCTGATAGTCACTTCGCCTACCAGCGGATTTCCGCCCTTCATAATAAATTGTTCCATTCTGCACCTCAAAATCTATTATCTTACGATACTTACACGCGCCAGACGGCGCCTCAAATCTTTAATATTTTCTTAAATTTATATCATGTTATCTACATGATTATATCATAACATCTCAATTTGTAAAGCACTGGCTTTCCGTTTATTACTGTTCACGCATATGTGCCCAGTAATGGAATTTGCCGTGGCTTCGCATTTTAATACGGCAAATTCCTGCTGCCACCACGTTTTCTTACGGCACTTTCGGTTCCAAAAATGCCTACCCGTGAACAGTAATTTCCGTTTTTCCCTTAATTGGCAAGGAAACAAATGAAATCATTGCCTCCGTTTCCCTCGAAAAATGCCGCTGCATCGTTGAGTCCCATCTTATCCGTGTAGGCAAATTCCGTGCCCGGATACCAGAGACAGGAGATGTTGTACGCGTCGTATCCACAGATCAGACCATAGCTTCCGTCTCCCAGATATGCCACCACCGGCATGCCCGCGTAGACAAAGTAGAGAATCTGGTTCAGCGTCAGCCCGCGTGCGTCGATTAACTCTGTGCCATCCGAGGAGGTCGTCTTTCCGTCCGCCATATCCGACAGATAGCGGCTGACGGTTCCCGCCATATTCTGGACGTCTCGGATCGTCTTCGCGTCGCTCCGGTTTGCTCTCACCCAGACAACCCGATCATTTTCATCCGTTACGAGTCCCATGCCATCGTAAGCTGCCTGCACCGCGCTGGAAAATTCCGCATACGAGCCTTTCAGGCGTCCCTCGCTGTAGGCACTGTAAATCCGCTGTGCAGCCGCGCCATTGTTCTGAAGCACAATCACATCATTTTCTTCTGCTGCCACCTGCTTCGGAACATGCACCTTCGTGCTCCGTGCCGTCTTGCCTGCATCCAGCTTGACGCAGTAGAGACGCCCCTTTGCACTGTCATTTAACGTAGCGATTCCATCCAGTGGATCTTTCGACACTTCCTCATTACAGACCAGCGTGTCCTCGTCCATCGGCTGATAGCCGCTTCCTATCTGGCGCATCCGTGACAGATGAACCCGGCTGTCCTGAATCCGCACATCCACCAGGCTGACGCCCGGCTTCTCATAGCGGGTCTCCATCTCCATATTGCTGCCAACGATCTCGACCGCATACAGCGGAAGCCCCGTCACGCGTCCGTCCATCGTAAGCTGCTCGTTCGGATGGGCAAGCCCGTAGACTAAGTCGGTTCCGACAAATCCGATCAGCCGGATCACGGTCTGATCCGGGAAGGAAATCTCATCCTTCTTGCCCGTCTCCAGATTCATGACATGCAGCTTGGTCGAACGGTAAATATCCGCCCCATCCTGCCACGCAATCCGGGAGGCATCCGTGCTGACTGCAAAATTTTCCTCCGTCAGGCCATCTGCCACCACCATGTACTCTTTTCCCGTCAGATCGACACTGTAAACCGCATGGTTCATCAGCACATATAACGTCTGCCCGCCGCTTAAGTAGCACAGCTGGTTGATATCCTGGCGCAGGTTGCCGTAATCGGTCGATGCCGGCAGATACAGCCGCTCTGTCAGGGCATTTCCCGCACTCTCATAGCGGTACAGCGCGATTCCCGTCGTTCCCTCGTGGTTACCGCGGCTCATATAGCCGTACACGGCAAAATCAATCTGGCCTGCCTCGCTCACATCCAGAATCTTGATTCCGTAGGTATCATAATTGACCCTCGTATCATTCTCGCTCTTGCGGAACGCAAATACCTTTGTGCTCTCTTTTTTTCCTGTATCATAAATCCAGAGCGCCCGGTTTGCCACAAAGGCACGGTATTTCCCCGCTTCATCCTGCATCGACTGCAGATCCTCCGCATCCGAAACCCCCAGCTGAATCCGGTCGCCAGAATAGGCGCTGCTCTCCCCCGTAAAAATCTGGTCCGCGCGGCGGTCATAATTCATCATGTAGATGCGCTGTGCGCCCAGCTTCATCGTGAAGCTCTCGATCACATCGTAATAAGCAGCCGCCTTGCCATCCTTCATCTCACTTACAACATACTTTAAATCGATCGTCCCAATGATGCCCTGCAGCTCCCGCAGATGAATTTCCGGTTCGCTGACCCGCTCCATCGAAAGCCCTTTCCAGGTCAGCTGGCTGAAATCGCTTTTTAACGTCACATGTCCCAACGAACTGTTGTCCGCATTCGGATCCGTCTCCAGATAGGTCGTCAGCTCCCTCGCTGAATCATAATCAAACGTCTTTTCAGAAAAGGACACCGCCAGATCGACCATCTCCTGCACACGGCTCTCCTGCTGCCACATCACGCGCGTGTAAAAATAGATCGCCGGGTGCTTTTCCGTCGCGATCGCAATCGTTAAGCGGTATTCGCTTTCCTCCGTCAGAAGGTTCTGGATCGGAAGCTCCGCAGAAACCTCTTCCCCTGACTGTTCCCAGTGGTCAAGCGTTGTCCGTTCTACCAGACGTTCGCCGTCCAGACTGCGGATCTCATACTGCATCCCCGTAATCTGGGAGTCCAGCTTGTCGATCGTCACCGACAGTTTCCGGTCTGCCGGAAGTAGCGTCAGATCCCCGCGTCCAGCCGCTTTCTGGCTGTCCTCCACGAAACCGTCCAGCTCGTTCATCCGCCGCCCCAGAATATTCACATAAGCGACTGGAAGGTTCGCGTCCTCAATCGAGGTATAGACCGCCCCATCCTCCCGCAGCTGCATCCAGGACCAGGTAAAATAACCGACTGCTGCCAGCACAAATAAGATCAGTAAAATCAGTATCTTTTTCAGGTTTTTCTTCATATATCAAATCAATTCCTTTTATCGCTCCACCATACCAGTTCCGTATCTTCACAGGTACAGGAAAATCTACCCGCCGAACTGTTTCCGTTTTGTCATGCACGCCAAAAACTGCCGCAGGCACCCATCTGTCCCGGCGGCAGCCTTTGTTTCAGTATAACACAAGCAGGCTCCAAATTCCAGAATTTCTATGATTTGTAAGAACTCCGATTGTGTTACTGTTCACACATACGTGCCCAGTAACGGAATTTGCCGTGGCTTCGCATTTAAATACGGCAAATTCCTGCTGCCACCACGTTTTCTTACGGCACTTTCGGTTCCAAAAGTGCCTATCCATGAACAGTATTTCCAAGTCGGTAAAATTCGTTGTCACAACTGGATGTTACCGCATTTTAATTCAGAAAATTTACACCTGAAAATTGCAATTTCAGCACTTCCGACACCGTCTTCGCTCCTGCAGCTCATTCATTAATAAAACCTGAAGAAAATCCTGAAGCGGCGCTCCCCACGGATTCCCCGGTCTCTCCGGACGCGGTCCCGGCGGCGGAGGCGGCGGTCCCCACGGATTCCCCGGTCCTCCCGGGCGCGGTCCCGGCGGCGGTCCCCACGGATTTCCTGGTCCTCCCGGACGCGGTCCCGGCGGTGGGGGCGGCGGTCCCCACGGATTTCCCGGTCCTCCCGGGCGCGGTCCCGGCGGCGGACTCCATGGACGGCGCTCCTGCGCGGTCAGATTCGGCTCATCCGCCTCCCACACCATATATCCAGCGTTTCCGCCCTTCTGTTCGCCCCGAAGCGGTCCATACCATACATCATTTCCAGGAAGATGCGGCTGTATGCTGGTTCCCGCCAGATTCTCTTCTCTTTCTCCACCAGGAGAATCTATTTTCAGGGAATTTTCCACCATCGCCGTTCCTTCTTCTGTGGATACGGTGCCCACGTCCGCCGCCTTCATATAGGGCGTCAGTGTATCCGTCCTTTCCGTTCCAGCCGGATAAACTTTCTGCCATTTTTCCAGTGCCCGTTTTGTCAGTTTTTCCAGAAAGATCCGATCCGGATATTCATCATAGATGGGACTCCCCTCATACTCCAGCTCATCACAGACCGCTTCCACGCAAAGCTGCATCTGCTTACATGCAGCCGGATAAAGACTCTTAAAATATGCAAAATCCTGCATCGGACTGCCATTCCCCCTTAATTCAAGGCTTACATGGTATCCTATGCAGGATTTATGCGTATCATGTTATTCTCACGTACCGTTTTTCACGTTATCCTCTGCACAGCCGAATCAGCTGTTCCATTTCGCAGTATCGTTCTCATGATGTTTTATCTTTTTAAATAATTCTGTTTCTTTAAACTGTTCCTCAAATTGTCAAAACAGTTTTTCCGGGTACACGCCCTCACGGATCAGCGCCCGGATCGACTCCGTCACGCTCTCCTTATCCTCACGGTAGGTCACACCAAACCAGCAGTCGTGCGTCTCCAGAAGTTTCACCCTTGCGCGCCCGTCGTGGATCATCTGATCGATGATCGTCGGAAGCAGGTACTCCGACTTCACGTCGCCCTCTTTCAGCCCCGCAAGAAACTCTGGAAATCCTTTTTCCAGCTCCTCCACAAAGCCCGGTGTGAGTCCCCACATATTCATCGATACATGCTGGTTCTCCTGAACCGAAACCGGATTCCCCTCTTTGTCCGTCGCCGTCATGCCGTCCGCTGTCTTCTGGATATTGTAGGTTTCGGTTACGCGCTTTAAAATCTCTCCCTCGCCCACCTCACAGACGCCGCGTGTCACGCCGCCGTTCTCGCTGAGCGTATTTGCCAGAATAAAGCCGCCCATGCAGATATCATACACCGGTGCGTTCACGTCCATCTGTTCCACCATGTATGTATGAATCTTTCGGAACACTTCTTTTCCATAATAATCATCCGCATTGATCACCAGGAATGGCTCTTCGACCAGTCCGCGGATGCTCAAAATCGCCTGTCCAGTTCCCCACGGTTTTTTCCGGTCTGCCGGGACACTGAATCCCTCCGGTACATCCGAAAGCTCCTGGAATGCGTATGTCACCGGCGCAATCTTCTCAATCCGGTTCCCGATCACTTCTTTGAAGTCCTCCTCCAAATCATGACGGATCACAAAGATAATCCGGTCAAATCCAGCTTCCAGCGCGTCATGGATGGAGTAATCCATAATGATCTCCCCATTCGGACCCACCGGCTCCAGCTGTTTGATCCCTCCGCCAAAACGGCTTCCGATTCCGGCTGCCATAATGACAAGTGCTGTTTTTTTCATCTTCCCTCTCCTCGTCCGTATATTTGCTGCCATCTGAACATTATGTAAACAACAACATTTTTACTGCAATCGTATGTCCAGTATAGCACAGAACCCCTGTGGTTGCAATCATCCACAGAGGTTCCCATTTCCACAATTAAATGCGAAGCCACGGCAAATTCCGTTACTGGGCACGTATGCGTGAACAGTAACTATCAGGGAGCACTTAATGGAACAGCGCCGTCACATTCGCCACTTCCTCCGCTGCCGCCGCACGCGTCAGGGACGATAAATCATAGAAGCAGTAACCGCTCACCTGTCCGGTTGCCCGTCCAGCCTGCACCTCTCGCTTCATGATATCATGATACCGCTGCCACTCCGGCACCTCGTTGCCGTCCACTGCATCTGTTCCGGTCTTATAGAGCGCCAGACCGACATACAGCTTCACATTGCCCTTCTTTTTCAGCGTCACCCACTCATTCAGGCAGTTTGCAAACGCATAGCCCGCTGCCTGGCCGTTCTGCTTCGCCTCAAATCCCCAGTAAATCTGCGGCATCAGGTAATCCACATAGCCGCTCTGGGTCATCCACGCATCCACATCTGTAAACTGGCGGGTATCTTTTCGGAGGTTCTGTAAATATCCCTCCGGGCTGATACCGAACAATGCCTGCGGACGGATCGACTTGACCGCACTGTAAACGCCCCTTACCAGCTCATTGACATTATTCCGTCTCCACGCCGCCACACTCAGCGATGTGCCGCCCGCCTGGTACTCCGGATAATCAAACCATGTTTCCGCCTTGCTGTCATCGAGATTCGGATAGAAATAATCATCAAAATGGATGCCGTCCACCTCATAATTCGTCACGATCTCTTTCACACCGTCAATAATCAGCTGGCGCACCTGCGGAATCGCCGGATTGTAATAATACTCACCATTCTGGCACAATACCCACCGGTCATTCGAACTGTCCCCGTCCTTCGCCCACGCGATCGCCGGATTTGACGCACACAGATCCGAATAACGGTTCAGATACCCCGTGATACGGTACGGATTGATCCACGCATGAAGCTGCAAGCCCCGCTGATGCGCCGCCTGCACCGCATATGCCAGCGGATCATACCCCGGATTCTTTCCCTGTTTTCCAGAGGCAAATTTCGACCACGGGAAATACTGTGACGGATACATCGCATCTCCATCCGGGCGAACCTGTAGGAAAACCGCATTTAACCCCTTCTGTACACAGAGGTCCAGTGTCTGATCCATCGCTTTCTTATATCCAGCCTCATCCTTCGCCCATCCATTCCAGTCCAGATACGAAACCCAGACACCTCTCATCTCTCCACTTCCAGGACTGCCGCCCGATACCGGACCCGCATACGCCTTCGAAACCGGCAGGAACAACATCCCCACCGCCAAAAGAAATGCTGCCACCCAGCCGATCACCCTCTGTACCTGCTTTGCCATGCAAAATTCCTCCCCTCATTTCCTCCTATTCTACCAAATATTTCCAATAAATACTTTACTTTTTTCTGTCTCTTTTATTTTTCCAATACACAGGGACGAGCCCGCGAGGTCCGAACCGCCTTTCATATATCTTTGTACGCATCTTGAACACAGGTGTCCGAACAGGGCGGACGCAGTCCGTCATGGGCGAACATCTATAGTGAAAGCAAGCGAACAAAGGTATATCGAAAGGGCGGTTCGAACCTCGTGGGCTCGTCCCGTCATTTTCACAACTATGTGCAAAAAACCTCCCCTGACAGCCCTAAAGCCGCCAGAAGAGGCATTTTCATCATCACGAACAAAGCTCCCGCTTCTCCTTATAATGATGCTTCTCCTCCAGCATCATATCCTTCACCTTCATCAGGCGGATCTGCGTGCTTCTCTCATTTTCATCCAGCTTCATCGTGATATATTTGATATTTTTGCGCGCCTCCGGAATAATTACGTGTTCCAGCGCATTGACTCTCCGGCGCGTTTTCTCGATCTCGGCTGCCATGAGCTGGCAGGCTTTCTCTGTCTCGGACAGCCGCAGCATATCCGGCAGAATGTCCGCCAGCGACTTGACTGCCCCGTCCAGATCGCTCGAAGTAAACGCAAATCCATACGAGTAAATATCGTTCTCATCCGCCGTCCGGGTCTTATAATGGAACACCGGAATATCGACGCTCATTACGTTTTTCTTGTCTGCTTCCAGATAAACCGCCTGTTTCGGCGCGGCAAGCGCGGTATTTAACGCCTGCTCGGACATCCCGGCTTTAGCGATGACGAAATTCACATTTGCACTCCGGATGCCCGCCTCCACTTTCTGGCGCAGCGCCATATTTTCCCGGACCAGATCCAGGAACTGGCGCATCAGCTCATCCCGCTTATCCTTCAGCAGTTTATGTCCCCGCGTGGCTGTCGCCAGCTTCTTTTTCAGCCTCGTAAGCTCCATTCGGGTCGGGTTGACCTGTGTCGATGCCATGCGTACCACCTCTCTCCTGCAATCACTTTGTCACGACAGATCCGCCAGCTCCCGCAGCCGCGTTATGACACGCCACCTTCGTTTTCAAGCGCATCCGCCATGCACAGGCATTTTTACTCTTTCCCATAATACAGATCCAGATACTTCTCATCGATACGTTTCAGCTCGCTTCTCGGCAGGATGGAAAGCAGTTTCCAGCCAATCCGCAGCGTCTCCTCGATATCGCGGTCCGTATTGTAGCCCTGGGAAACATATTCTTTTTCAAAGGCGTCCGCAAATTTTGCATAGATTAAGTCAACATCGGACAATGCCGCCTCGCCCAGGATCACCATGAGTTCCTTCGCTTCCTTGCCGCGCGCATACGCCGCAAAGAGCTGGTTTAAGGTGTTAGAATGGTCGGCACGCGTCTTGCCCTCGCCGATTCCCTTATCTTTCAGACGGGACAGCGACGGAAGTACGTCAATCGGCGGTGTGATGCCCTTGCGGTACAGATCACGGCTTAAGATAATCTGTCCCTCGGTAATATATCCGGTTAAGTCCGGGATCGGGTGCGTCTTGTCATCCTCTGGCATGGTTAAGATCGGAATCATCGTGATCGAACCATTCTTGCCTCTCTGGCGTCCGGCTCTCTCATACAGGGATGCAAGATCCGTGTACATATAACCCGGATAACCACGGCGTCCCGGAACTTCCTTGCGGGCAGCCGAAATCTCTCGCAGCGCATCCGCGTAGTTCGTGATATCCGTCAGGATAACGAGAACGTGCATATTTTTCTCAAATGCCAGATACTCGGCAGCCGTCAGCGCCATACGCGGGGTCGCGATACGCTCAACCGCCGGATCGTTTGCCAGGTTGATAAACAGGACGGTACGGTCGATCGCGCCCGTCTCCTTAAAGCTCTCGGTAAAGAAATGCGCTTCCTCAAAGGTGATACCCATCGCCGCAAAGACAACGGCAAACGGTTCGTCCGTGCCGCGCACCTTCGCCTGTCTCGCAATCTGGGCTGCCAGATTCGCATGCGGCAGACCGGACGCCGAGAAAATCGGCAGTTTCTGACCGCGGACCAGTGTATTCAGACCATCGATCGCGGAAACACCCGTCTGGATAAACTCCTGCGGATAGCTTCTCGCCGCCGGGTTCATCGGCAGACCATTGATATCGCGGCGTTCCTCCGGCAGGATCTCCGGACCGCCGTCGATTGGATTGCCCAGACCGTCAAAGACGCGTCCCAGCATATCCTCCGATACGCCAAGTTCCATCGTTCTGCCTAAAAAACGCACCTTACTATTTGAAAGGTTGATACCCGTGGAACTCTCAAAAAGCTGTACCAGCGCATTGCCGCCGTCGATCTCCAGCACCTTGCAGCGTCTCTTTTCGCCGCTCGCCAGCTCGATCTCACCCAACTCGTCATAGGTAACATTTTCCACGCCCTGCACCAGCATCAGAGGACCTGCAACCTCCTGTATGGTTCTATATTCTTTCGGCATTTAGAATGCCCCCTTTCCAGCCGCATCGGCAACCTCTTTCGCAAGTTCATCGAGGACCGCCTGATACTCTTTCTCCACGTCTTCTGCCTTCGTATATTTAAAACGTCCGATCTGCTCGCGCACCGGCATCTTGATGAGATTCTGGATGGAAGCGCCGCTTTCCAGCGCTTTCTTCGACTGCTCATAGAACGCCAGCACCAGCTTCATCATGCGGAACTGTTTCTGCAGTGGTGTATACGTGTCAATCTCATGGAAGGAGTTCTGATGCAGGAAATCCTCACGGATCGAGCGCGCCGCTTCCATTTTCAGGCGGTCGATCGGGGACAGTGCATCCATGCCGACCATCTTTACGATCTCCTCCAGCTCTGCCTCTTCCTGCAGAAGGCTCATAAGACCCTGGCGGCAGCTCATCCACTCATCCGATACATTCTCATCAAACCATTTTCCCAGATTGTCCACATACAGGGAATAGCTGGTCAGCCAGTTGATCGCCGGGAAATGGCGCTTGTATGCCAGCGCTGAATCGAGTCCCCAGAATACCTTGACGATACGCAGCGTCGCCTGGGAAACCGGCTCGGAAATATCGCCGCCTGGCGGGGATACGGCTCCGATTGCGGACAGCGCGCCCTCGCGTCCGTCCCTGCCAAGGCAGATGACATGACCGGCACGCTCATAGAACTGTGCCAGACGGCTTCCTAAGTAGGCCGGATAACCTTCCTCGCCCGGCATCTCTTCCAGACGTCCCGACATCTCTCGCAGCGCCTCCGCCCATCGGGAGGTGGAATCCGCCATCAGTGCCACCGAATAACCCATGTCGCGGAAATACTCTGCGATCGTGATACCCGTGTAAATCGATGCCTCGCGGGCTGCTACCGGCATATCCGAAGTATTGGCAATCAGCACGGTCCGCTGCATCAGGGAGTGCCCGGTCTTTGGATCCTTTAACTCCGGGAACTCATTTAAAACATCCGTCATCTCGTTGCCGCGCTCACCGCAGCCGATGTAAACAACAATGTCCGCTTCCGCCCATTTCGCCAGCTGGTGCTGGATGACGGTCTTGCCGCTTCCGAACGGTCCCGGTACGGCTGCCACGCCGCCCTTGGCGATCGGGAAGAATGCGTCAACGACACGCTGTCCGGTAATCAGCGGTTTTACCGGCGGCAGCTTCGTCTGGTACGGACGTCCGCGCCGAACCGGCCATTTCTGCATCATTGTAAGCTCTTTTTCGCCGTTTTCCGTCTCAATGACCGCTACAGTTTCCTCCACCGTAAATTCACCGCTCTTGATCTCTTTGACGGTACCTTTTACACCATACGGCACCATAATCTTATGCTCAATGATCAGCGTCTCCTGCACGGTACCGATGATGTCGCCTGCTTCCACGCTGTCGCCCGCTTTCACGGTCGGCACAAACTGCCATTTCTTATCACGCTTTAAAGACGGAACCTCAACGCCGCGCTTTAAGTTGTTGCTGCCCGTCTCCTTCATGATATCGTCCAGCGGCCGCTGGATTCCATCGTAGATACTCGTCAGGAGTCCCGGTCC
>ULYY01020556.1_pt1 | contig 10912 bp, 9 predicted proteins | sample 1962601 | NCBI WGS metagenome assembly ULYY01 (sample SAMEA4835875, study PRJEB28245) | human gut metagenome | biome: gut microbiome; material: fecal sample | place: Denmark | collected 2008 | reverse complement strand
GGGAGCCGCTGAAGCTGTGGGGCCACATCGAGGGCGATCAGATCGTCAACGCCGAGAAGCCCACGATCACTGCGCAGTGCTTCCGTGTCCCCGTTTCTGACGGCCACACCGCTGCCGTGTTTGTAAGCTTTGACAAAAAGCCCACCCAGGAGCAGATGCTCGAGGCCTGGGCTAACTTCCGCGGCCCTGCACAGGAGCTGAACCTGCCCAGCGCACCCAAGCAGTTCCTGCACTACTTCACTGAGCCCGATCGTCCTCAGCCCAAGCTGGACCGCAACACCGAGAATGGCATGGCTGTCTGCATCGGCCGCCTGCGCGAGGACACCCTGTTTGACTACAAGTTCGCCTGCATGAGCCACAACACCCTGCGCGGCGCTGCAGGCGGTGCCGTGCTGCTGGCTGAGCTGCTGGCAGCAAAGGGCTATTTTGACTGAACAACACGTTCCTGACGGAGCGTACAAAGGAGTTTTATACTATGAAGAATCCTGTCTTTACCGGCGCGGCGGTGGCGATCATCACCCCCATGTACGAAGATGGCAGCATCAACTTTGATGAGCTGGGCCGCATCATTGAAGATCAGATCGCACGGGGCACCGATGCGATTGTGATCTGCGGAACTACCGGCGAATGCTCTACCATGACCGATGAGGAGCAGCTGGCCGCCATCAAGTTTACGGTCGAGACGGTCAACCACCGGGTGCCTGTTATTGCGGGTGCTGGTTCCAATGATACCGATCACGGCTGTGCACTGGCAGCAAAGTCTGCTGCCTGCGGTGCCGATGCTCTGCTGCTGGTGACCCCCTATTATAACAAGACCACGCAGGCAGGTCTGGTGGCTCACTTTACCGCTATGGCCGAGGCGGGCGGCATCCCTGTTATCCTGTATAATGTGCCTTCCCGTACCGGCCTGAACATCACCCCCGAGACAGCACTGGAGCTGAGCCGGAATCCGCTTATCAACGGCATCAAGGAGGCCTCGGGCAACATCTCTCAGGTGGCCAAGATCGCTCAGCTGTGTGGCGACGAGCTGAACATCTACTCTGGCAACGATGATCAGGTGGTCCCCCTGCTGTCTCTGGGCGGCAAGGGTGTCATCAGTGTGGTCTCCAATGTCAAGCCTGAGTTGGTGCACAACTGCTGCAAGGCATGGTTTGAGGGCGACCCCAAGACTGCCTGCAAGTTGCAGCTGGAGATCCTGCCCTTGGCGGATGCACTCTTCTGCGAAGTAAATCCCATCCCTGTCAAGTACGCCATGAATGTGCTGGGCTGGGAGGCCGGTTCCTGCCGTCTGCCGCTGGTCGAGCCCAGTGATGCCCACAAGGAGAAGATCGAGCAGGCATTGGCTGCCGAAGGTCTGATTCGGGAATAAACGAAACAGCGCACAATGCCCGGTGGAAATGGTTTCTCCCGGGCATTTGCCGTTACAACAGAAAACGAGGAAACAAAAATGACGGATATTATCATTCAGGGCATTGGCGGCCGGATGGGCCACGCCCTCTGCGAGATGATTGCAAACCGGAGTGACTGCCGCGTGGTCGCCGGGATCGACCAGCAGGACGGTGAGCAGAACGGCATCCCCGTATACGACAGTCTAGATAAGCTGGACGGCAAGGGCGATGTCATCATTGATTTCAGTGCTCCTGCTGCTGTGGAAAAGGCACTGACCTATTGCGAAGCACACAAGATGCCCATCGTGGTCTGCACCACTGGCCTTTCCGAAGAGCTGCAGCTGAAGGTGGTGCAGCTGTCCCGCATTGTGCCCGTGTTCAAGAGCGCCAATATGTCCATCGGCATCAACCTGCTGTCGGAGCTGTGCAAGCGTGCATCGGCCATTCTGGGTGCAGACTATGATGTGGAGATCGTGGAGCAGCACCACCACAACAAGCTGGATGCCCCCAGCGGCACTGCCCTGATGCTGGCCGATGCCATCAACGAAGAGAATAACGGCGCATATCATTATGTGTACGACCGTTCCTCTGTGCGCCAGAAGCGCGACCCCAAGGAGATCGGCATCAGCTCCGTGCGCGGAGGCAGCATCGTGGGCGACCACGAGGTGCTGTTCTGCGGTCCGGACGAGGTCATCACCCTCAAGCATACTGCATATTCCCGCAGTGTTTTTGCAAATGGCGCAATAAATGCTGCTGTCTATCTTGCAAAAAAGGAGCCGGGCCTGTACAATATGGGTAACATGATCGCAGAGCTGTAAGGTCTCTGCGTCTTCCACCATTTTGAGCGGCAGGAGGGCTGACGGAATGGAGCAGGCAAGACACGCGGCATCCACGAAACGACATTCGCGGCACGAACTGCAGAACCGGCGAAAACGAAAACCCGTTTTTCTGAGGATGATGGGAGTACTGCTGGTGGCTGGTGCGGCATTGGCCTGCTTTGGCCTCTGGCGCTTCCAGACTCCTGGCATCGTGCTTGGCCCCTTTGAGGTCGAGCCTTCGACCGCTGAAAGCGTTCCCCCGCCCGAACCGGAACCGCAGCCTGTTACAACCACACTGCGTTTTTCGGCCACCGGGGACAATCTGATCCATGCTCCCATCTACAAACAGGCAGCCCGCCGGGCAGCGGAAGGCCAGCGATATGATTTTGACTACTGCTACGAGCACCTGCTGGATTTTTATGCCGCGCAGGATGTAAACTGGATCAACCAGGAAACACTCTGCAGCAAGGAACTGGAGCCTTCCACCTATCCCTGCTTTTCTACCCCCGGTGAATGCGCAGAGGCTCTTTACCGGGCAGGCATCCGGGTGTTCAGTCTTTCCAACAACCACACCTACGATAAAGGTGCCAAAGGTATCGCAGCAACGCTGCGGTTCTGGAACGAGATGCCGGAAGATGTGGTCACGACCGGTCTGTGGTACGGAGAGAGCGATTATGGCACCATCCCCCTGCAGACGGTAAACGGTGTGACGATCGCCTACCTCTCCTACACCGACCACACCAATGGCATCCCGCAGAGCAGTGCAATGACAGCCAATGTCATCTACATCAGCCAGCGGGATGTGATGGAACAGCAGGTGCGCAGGGCGCGTGAGCTGGCCGATTTCGTGGTGGTGGGAGTTCACTGGGGCGTGGAGGACAGCCACAAGATCACCCAGACCCAGCGGGACCTCGCCCAGCAGCTTTCCGACTGGGGTGCAGATGTTATTCTGGGCACGCACCCTCATGTGGTGCAGGATGCCGAGTGGAAAACCTCTGTGGATGGCCGTCAGACCTTTGTGGCCTATTCCCTGGGAAATTTCCTCAGCACCCAGAGCAAACCGGATCAGCTCATCGGTGCCATCCTGACACTGGAGCTGAACAAGACGACGGACCCGGATGGCAGCGTTCACTGCGCTGTCGCTTCCCCGCAATTACATCCCACCGTGACCCACTATGATGCCGGTAAATCCAACGTCCGCACCTACCTCTTCCGGGATTACACGTCGGAGCTGGCGCAGGCGCACGGTGTCCGGGCCGCCTACCCCAGCTTTGGGATAGAGTACATTCAGAACGTATTACAGACCAACATCAACAGCGCGTTTTTGGCGCTCACCTGAATTTGCAGCCCTTTGGGGCAGATTGGAGTGTTCATTATGTATGGTGTTTCCAAAATCAATATTGAGCCCAGCCTGATGATGATCAGTGTGCAGGATGTGGAGTTCAAGGGCAACAGCCTGGCCCGCTACCTGCAGATCTTTGCCGATACCGGCGTTGTGGTGGATATGATCAGTCAGAGCGCCCCTCACGGTACCAACATTGATTTCAGCTTTACCGCATCTGCCAGCGATCTGACACTGGTGATGAAGGCCATCTCTGCCGCCAATCTCGACAAGGATGCCAAGGCTTCCCCGCTGATCAGCGTTGGTTACTCCAAGCTGAACCTCTTTGGTGAGGACATGGTCACCAGCTGCGGTGTAGCTGCCCGGGCCCTGAACGCATTGGCCATGGCTGACATCGAGGTTCTGCTCATCACCACCAGCGATCTGGATATTTCTCTGCTGGTGCGCAGTGAGAACGAGGACTCCGCTTACGATGTGCTGAAGAAGGCCTTTGAGCTGTAAGCTGCCCTTTTCTATAAACATTACACAAACGTAAAAAGCCCGGCGGCATCCGATTTTTGGATGTCGCCGGGCTTTTATCATACGTTGGTTCTAAAAGATTACAGGGTCACTTTGTGATAGATCTTCTTGCCCTTCTTGATGACGATACCGTTCTTCAGCTGATCAGCGGTAAAGCTGACAGTGGGAGCGCCCACCTTTTCACCATCCACCAGGACACCGCCCTGCACGACCAGGCGGCGGGCCTCGCCGTTGGAAGCGGCCAGACCGGCCTTGACCATGAGGGTCAGGATGCCGATGGAGCCATCAGTCAGATCCGCTTCGGTCAGCTGAGTGGAGGGCATGTGCTCAGTGTCGGCAGCACCGCTGAACAGGGCACGGGCAGCGTTCTGGGCCTTCTCAGCCTCTTCCTCGCCGTGGACCATCTTGGTCAGCTCGTAGGCCAGGATCTCCTTGGCCTCGTTCAGGCGCTGATCCTTCCAGGTGCTCATCTCATCGATCTGCTCCAGCGGGAGGAAGGTCAGCATCCGGATGCACTTCATCACATCAGCATCGCCGACATTGCGCCAGTACTGGTAGAACTCAAAGGGACTGGTCTTGTTGGGGTCGAGCCAGACCGCATTGCCTGCAGTCTTGCCCATCTTCTTACCCTGAGAATCAGTCAGCAGAGTAATGGTCATCGCGTAGGCATCCTTGCCCAGCTTGCGGCGGATCAGCTCAGTTCCGCCCAGCATGTTGCTCCACTGGTCATCGCCGCCGAACTGCATATTGCAGCCGTAGTGCTGGAACATGTAGTAGAAGTCGTAGCTCTGCATGATCATGTAGTTGAACTCAAGGAAAGACAGGCCCTTCTCCATGCGCTGCTCATAGCACTTGGCGCGGAGCATGTTGTTGACGGAGAAGCAGGCACCCACATCACGCAGCAGCTCAACATAATTCAGGTTCAGCAGCCAGTCGGCATTGTTCAGCATCAGAGCCTTACCCTCAGAGAAATCGATGAACTTCTCCATCTGCTTCTTGAAGCAGGCTGCATTGTGAGCAATGTCCTCCTTGGTCAGCATTTTGCGCATATCGGTACGGCCAGAGGGGTCACCGATCATGGTGGTACCGCCGCCAATCAGGGCAATGGGCTTGTTGCCAGCCATCTGCAGGCGCTTCATCAGGGTCAGGGCCATAAAGTGGCCTGCGGTCAGGCTGTCCGCGGTGCAGTCAAAGCCAATATAGAAGGTGGCCTTGCCGTTGTTGATGAGGTCAATGATCTCATTGTCGGTGATCTGGGCCACCAGACCGCGTGCCTGCAGTTCTTCGTAAAGGGTCATGGGATTATCCTCCTGTTTTATCGGGCAGAGGACAAAAGAAAATGCCCTCTGCCAAAAATGAATTTGGCAGAGGGCGAGAAAATCGCGGTACCACCTCTGTTTGCCGCCCCCTCACAGGAACGGCCTCACGAGTGCGCCCCACAGAGATGGGAGACACTCCTGCGTTTGTAACGCTCGCACGCGGCACAGCCTACTAGCCAAAGCATTCAGCCTGCAACTCCGGGAGGTATTTCCCCTGCTGTTCTGCACACCCCTTGCACCAACCGGGGTCTCTCTGGGCAGACACTGACAAGGTACTTGTTCCCTTCAACGTCTTTCAACAAAAATCAGTTTAGCACAAATCAGCAGGGTTGTCAATCACCGGTTTCATGCTCGGCCAGCCCCAGCATCTCTCGAGCATTGGCACGGGAAAGCTCCGTGACATGGTCACCAGAAATGATATGCGCCAGTGCGTCCACTCTGCCCTCGGTATCCAGCGGGTGGATCTCGGTATAGGTGCGTTCATTCGTGATATTCTTCTGGATAAGCAAATGGCAGTCGGCCAGTGCAGCGATCTGCGCTGTGTGGGTGATGCAGAGGATCTGGTGATCCTTTGCACTCTGTTTGAGCACCTCACCGATGCGGCTGGCTGCCTTGCCGGACACGCCGCTGTCGATCTCATCGTAGATGACCGTAGGCACTGCGTCCTTATCGGCCATGGCATTTTTGATTGCCAGCGTGATACGGCTCAGCTCACCACCGGAAGCGATTTTTGCCAGCGGCTTGGGATCCTCACCTGGGTTTGTGGAAATATAAAACTCCACGCTGTCCTGGCCATGGCTGGCCAACGGGCCGCGGGTATGGCGCAGGGTCATGCGGACACCAGGCATGTTCAAAAAATCCAGTGTGCCGGAGATGCGCCTGTTCAATTCCTCAAAGGCCTTCAGGCGGGTCTGGGTCAGTACCTCGGCCTTATCCCGGGCCAGTACATAGAGCCGATGCTTTTCAGCCTGCAGGTGCTCTGTCCGCTCCTGTGAGAATTGGATGCGGTCCAGCTCTTCCCTTGCCTGCTGTCCAAATGCGATGATATCTTCCACAGTATCACCGTATTTCCGCTTGAGCTTGTAGATCAGATCCATCCGCTGTTCGATCTCATCCAGCTCTGCATCATTCGTCTCGTAGCCCTCCAGCCGCCCGATCAGGTCAGCAGAAAGGTCTTTTGCGGTGTAATAAAGATCCAGCAGCTGTCCGGCGGCAGCAGAAAGGCCGCTGTCCAGTTGGGCGGCACCATCGATCGCATTGGAAGCTTCCCCCAACAGATCAACGGCACCCGGGGCATCATCTCCGCCCGAAAGCAGAGCATAGCTCTGGGAGATGCGCTCCCGGATGGTGGAGGCATTTGCCAGCACCTTACGGGGTTCCGCCAGCGTCTCCTCTTCGCCTGCGGTCAGGCTGGCATCCTCGATCTCCTGTACCTGATAACTCAGCAGATCGATCTTTCGCTGTTTTTCACCCTCATCGGTGATGATGGCATCCAGCTCCTTTTTGACCTTGATAAGCTCCCGGTAAACAGCATAATACTCCTGATATACCGCCCCGTTCTGGGCGTAGGCATCCAGAATACCCTCATGGCGGGCCGGGTTCAACAGGCCTACGGAATCGTGCTGGCCGTTGATGTTAATGAGCCCACCGCACAGTTCCCGCAGAATGGCTGCTGTGGCGGGCATTCCGTTGATGCGGCAGGTGCTCTTGCCCTCGGCAGTGATCTCACGGCTCAGGGTCAGCGCTTCTGAACGCTCATACCCCGCCTTTTCCAGGCTGTCCAGCACTGCAGGCGGAACATCATCAAATGCCGCCCGGATGACTGCTTTTGCAGCCCCCGTGCGCACCAGATCCTTGGAGGTGCGGTTGCCCAGAATGGCATTGATGGAGTCGATCAGGATAGATTTGCCCGCACCGGTCTCGCCGGTAAGGACATTCAGGCCCTTCTCAAAATGCACGTTGGCCTTCTGGATGACTGCAACATTTTCAATTTGCAGACTGCTCAACATGTTCGTTCTCTCCTGCCTTTATTTCTGCCCGATGTAATGCCCAAGCTCGGTGCAAATGGTCTTTGCATCCCGCTCTGAGCGGGCCACGATCAGAAAGGTATCGTCACCAGAAAGGGTGCCAACCACATTTTTCCACTTGAGTGCGTCAAACACCTCGCAGGCCGCATTGGCCATGCCGGAATAGCACTTGACAAGCACCACATGGCCCGCAAAGTCCACCCCCAGGACGGATTCATGGAAGATGGTCTCAAACCGGGCCTGCATCTTGGGGTTCAGTGCCTCGCTGTGGCTGGAAACATAGCGGTAGCCGGTGGTGGTGGCAGCTTTGACAAGGTTCATCTCCCGGATATCGCGGGAAATGGTCGCCTGTGTGGCATCAAAACCTTCCTTGCTCAGGTACTCCAACAGAGTCTCCTGTCGGCTGATGGGATTCTCCTGGATCAGACGCAGGATGGTCTGCTGCCGCTGCTGCTTGCTTTTGTTATCCCCTCGGCTGGTGCGTCCCATGTGATTTTCTCCCTTCGTTGTGTTTGTATCATCGTCTGCCGCGCAGTTTCTGGTCAATGGCCTGGAACTGGTCGGCCTTGCTGAAGGTGATGAGCTGCACGACCTGGTCAGACAGCCGCACCTCCGCGGTGGCTCCGGCTTTTACGGAATAGCCCGCATTCCCATCACAACTGATAAAAACTTCTTCATCTGCCACCTGGCCCACACAGAGGTTGATCTTGCGCTCCTGCGCAAAAACCATGGCCGGGCTGGCAAGGCTGTGGGGGCAGATGGGCGTGACAACGATGCCTTTGGTCTGAGAATCAAGGATCGGCCCGCCTGCCGCCAGAGAATAAGCGGTGGAGCCGGTGGGCGTTGCCACAATGACACCATCGCCCCGGTAATGCTCCACCAGGATATCGTCACAATAGATGCTGAAATCCACCGCCTGCTGCAGGCGGCCCTTGGTCATAACCACGTCATTCAGGGCATGGCCCTCCCAGCTGTCATCCCCCAGCACACGGACATAGAGCAGCATCCGGTTATCCAGAAAATATTCACCCCGGGCTACGGCGGAGAGCTTAGCTTCCATTTCATCGACCTCACAGGTGGCCAGAAAGCCGCACCGGCCCAGATTGATGCCGAGAATGGGCTTTCGGTATACCAGTGAGAGATTCGCCTCGTGCAGGATGGTGCCATCTCCTCCGATGGTCAGGATGACATCCGTCCGCTCCAGGCATTCCTTCTGGGACAGATACACCACGCCCATGGTCATGCACTCGGCCTGCAGGCCGTCATGCATCAGCACCTGTGCCCCATGGGTCAGCAGGATCTGCGCCGCACGCTGGGAAATGCCGTAGGCCATAGCCTTGCCGGGGTTTGGGGAAATGTAGACGGTCATCGTCCGCGCCCTCCCTGATTTTATGGATTATGGTTCAGCGGTCCAGCGTAGAATGGCTGGATGCCACCACCTGTTCAGCAACCGAATCATCCAGTGCACCGGGTTCATCGCTCTTCTGAACGAACATCAGATATTCAATGTTTCCCTCAGGGCCCTTGACGGGGCTGAAATCCAGTCCACAGACCTTGAAGCCGTTGGCAGCAGCATAGCCCATGGCATTGTGCAGCACCTCGCGGTGGGTGGCAGGGTCACGGACAACGCCGTTTTTGCCCACTTTTTCGCGGCCAGCCTCAAACTGGGGCTTGACCAGGCAGACACCCATAGCGTCCGGAGTGGTGATGGCCTGCGCCACCGGGAAAATATGATGCAGCGAGATAAAAGAGACATCTACACTGAAAAACTCGATCGGCTCTGCCAGTTGGTCGAGGGTCACGTTGCGGATGTTTGTGCGCTCCATATTGACCACACGCTCATCGGTGCGCAGACTCCATGCCAGCTGACCGTAGCCCACATCCACTGCGTAGACCTTGACTGCACCATTTTGCAGCATACAGTCGGTAAAGCCGCCGGTGGATGCACCAATGTCCATGCAGACTTTCCCCTTGGGGGTCAGCGGAAAACACTTCATAGCCTTTTCCAGCTTCAGGCCGCCGCGGCTGACATAACCGATATCATGGCCGCGCACCTCCACCTTGGCATCCTCTTTGATCATCTCACCGGCTTTGTCTACCTTCTGTTCATTGACAAAGACCACGCCGGACATGATCATCGCCTTGGCGCGCTCACGGCTCTGGATCAGACCATGCTGAACCAGATATTGATCCAAACGAATCTTCAAGATTCTGCTCCTTTCCATGTACGGATGGCCTGTGCCAGATGTTCAGCATCCAGGCCGGTGCTCTGCTTGATCTGCGGAACCGTCGCATGGGGCAGACGCACATCCTCCACACCACGGTGGATATAAGCACCCTGCCAGCCTGCTTTCCGCAGAGCCATTTCCAGATGCTCACCGATGCCGCCGCAGGCTACGCATTCCTCCGCAAACAAAACAACGTCATATCTTGAAATTTCAGAAATAAGCTCGGGTGTAAAGGGGTATATCTTTACAAGCCTATATACATCACAGGGAACGTTTTCTTTGCTCAGAAGCTTCGCCGCAGTCAGCACATCCTCGACTTCGTCGGCGTAACTGACCATTACAGCCTTGGCATCAGGGGCGGTATAGAGCCGGTCATATTCTCTGCCGGAACAGCCAAACTGCGCCAGTGCTGCGCTCTCACCACCGCGGGGATACCGGATTGCCCGGGGGCCCTGCATCTCATCACTGAGCAGGATGGGCAGCCAGTGCCGCAGCTCAGCATAGTTGGAGGGCGAATAGACAGGGATCCCCACCTGACTGAGGAAGGCCGGGTCAAAGATTCCCTGATGGGTCTCGCCGTCTGCCGGAACAAAACCGGCACGGTCGATAGCAAGGACAACATTCTCCTTCAGCAGGTTCACATCATGGATGATCTGGTCATAGGAACGCTGCAGGAAGGTGGAGTAGATACAGACCACCGGAAGCATTCCCTGGCTGGCGAGGCCCGCTGCAAAGGTCACAGCATGCTGCTCTGCCATGCCCACATCAAAGAAACGCTTGGGGTGGGTGTGTGCAAAGAACTGCAGACCCGTACCATACTTCATGGCGGCCGTGATGGCACAGATCTTCTGGTTTTCCGCGCCCTCCTTGTTCAGGACATTGCCGAACACCGTCGAGAAAGACTCCTTTGGAGCCACCTCAGGGTCTGGGATGCTGTTGACCAGATCAAAGGTCGAAACACCGTGGAAGTTACCGGGGTTGCTCTCAGCCGGGGCATAGCCCTTGCCTTTCTTGGTCACGACATGCAGGAAATGGGGGCCGGGCTGCCTGTGGATATCGCGCAGGATTCCTTCAAGCTCCGGTTCATTGTTACCATCAAAAGGACCATAATAGTGGAAGCCCATATCCTCAAACATGGTCGAATGATACATTGCCCTGCGCACCATGGCCTTGCTGTTCTGGATTACAGATTTCAGCGGTGGGCCGATGACAGGCACGCCATCCAGAAAGGAACGCACATTTTCCTTGGCATCGTAATAGCGGCTGGTGGT
>ULYY01060584.1_pt1 | contig 10937 bp, 7 predicted proteins | sample 1962601 | NCBI WGS metagenome assembly ULYY01 (sample SAMEA4835875, study PRJEB28245) | human gut metagenome | biome: gut microbiome; material: fecal sample | place: Denmark | collected 2008 | reverse complement strand
AAAACAAGGCAGAGAACTGCTGTGGACGAAACGTCTGCGGCAGTTCTCTTTTTATGTGCTTCTATCGTGAACGAAATTCATTTGACAAAACAATTTTTGTAACATATACTGGATGACATCACGGAAACGAAAAGGGAAGGAATCGTCATGTTGACTCTGGATAAAATTTACCACGCCGCCTTTGTGCTCAAGGACGTTGCCCGCAAGACCGACCTCATCGAGGCCCCCAAGCTGTCCAAGGACTGCCAGCTCTACCTGAAAACCGAGAATCTGCAGGCCACCGGCAGCTTCAAGGTGCGCGGTGCTTACTATAAGATCAGCCAGCTTTCGCCCGAAGAAAGCGCCAAGGGCGTCATTGCCTGCTCGGCGGGCAACCATGCGCAGGGTGTGGCGCTGGCCGCCACCCGCCGTGGCATCAAGAGCATCGTTTGCATGCCGGACGGTGCCCCCATCATGAAGGTGGAAAATACCAAGAACCTGGGTGCAGAGGTCTGCCTTGTGCCCGGCACCTACGATGACGCCCACGACAAGGCCGTGGAGCTGCAGGAAGAGACCGGCATGACCTTTATCCACCCCTACGATGACGAGCAGGTCATTGCAGGCCAGGGCACCATCGGTCTGGAGATTCTGGACCAGCTGCCGGATCTGGATGCAGTCATCGTGCCGGTGGGCGGAGGCGGCCTGATCTCCGGCGTGGCCTTTGCCATCAAGAGCCTGCGCCCGGAGGTCAAGGTGTACGGCGTACAGGCCGAGGGTGCCCCCAGCATGTACCGCAGCCTGCACGAGCACAAGTACCAGACCCTGAAAGCTGCCTCCACCTTTGCCGATGGCATTCAGGTCAAGACTCCCGGCGAGCTGACCTACCAGCTCTGCGAGCAGTATGTGGACGACGTCGTGACGGTGAGCGAGGACGAGACCGCCGCCGCCATCCTCTCCCTGATGGAGAACCAGAAGCTGGTGGCCGAGGGTGCCGGTGCGGTGCCCGTGGCTGCGGCCCTGTTCCACAAGCTGCCCATCGAGGGCAAGAAGGTGGTGTGTGTCATCTCCGGCGGCAACATCGACGTGAACATCCTCAGCCGCGTGATCACCCGCGGCCTGGTCATGAGCGGCCGCAAGGCCAACCTGACCATTGCTCTGGAGGACAAGCCCGGCCAGCTCCAGCGTGTGGCCGAGATCGTCTCCCGCTGCGGCAGCAACGTGGTGTCGGTGCTGCACGACGGTTCCGACCCCAACATGCCCATTTCCAGCTGCTTCCTCAAGTTGACGCTGGAGACCCGCGACGCGGCCCAGATCGAACAGATCCGTGCCGAACTGACCAAAGAGGGCTTCCAGCTCGTGAGTGAGCGTGTATGATCCGATAAAAAATGGCCTGCGTGAAAACGCGGGCCATTTTTTCATGGGAAGTTTGAACGGTTACAGCTCGATTTCCCCGGTAAACTGAAACCATCCATCGGCATAGTCCATAATAAAGTCTGCTGCGTATTTGTTCAGAATGAGTTTGATGTTGGAGAGACCAAAACCGTGGAGAGCGGGATTGGATTTTGTCGTTCGGATGTTCCCGTCATGGATCTTTACCGGAGCGGATGTGTTCCGGACGGAAAAAAAGAAGCTCTGTCTCAGTACGGCGGAAACATGAATCGTCTTTTCGCTCTCGAGTTTTTCACAGGATTCTGTTGCATTGTCCAGCAGATTGGCAAAGAGCACGACCATATCCGATACATCCAATGGCAATGCGGAAAGATCGTTCACCTCAAAGTCGATGCTGATCCCTTTTTTGATTGCTTCGGTCGCTTTGGTATTGAAGAGCGCGTCGAGGATCGCATGGTGCGAGTTGACCAGAAACAGCCGGTCGGTCTGCATCTTTGTCAGGGAACTTAAATACTGTTCGGCAGCTTTGTATTCCTGGTTCAGCAAAAGGCTTTGGACCGTGTTGAGGTGTGCTCTGAAATCGTGGACCTTGTGACGCTGTTCTGCATAAAGCCTGCTCGCCGCTTCCATATTTTTGGCCTGCAGTTGAATCTGCTGCCCCAGTGCCAAAAGATTTTCCTTGGTTTCGATGGCTCGTTCCATCCGATCCAAGAGGTACAGGAGAGCAGCATTCGCCGCAAGGATCAAGCCACATGTAAAGGCAATTACACCTTCGCCTACCGGTTTCCCTGTTGTGATATACAGCAAGATCCCCAGCATGAAAAAGGATGTGCATGGAAACAAAAAGTAAAACCCCAATTGCGATTCATTCAGTCGGTTCCGCGCTCCCGGAAATGCTTTCTGCTTCATGAGCTTTCGGAATAGATAGGCCAGCAACAATTCTGTGGAATAGTTGATGACCCCGTAGACGATCATGAGCGGAAAACTCGACCGGAACGATTCACCGTCCATCCCACAGACAAAAGCACCCAGCATGCCCAGCCCGAAAGACAGGGAATAAGTGATAAGATACTCTACACCGACAAGAAGCAAAAGCAGTTTACCGGAGATTTTGGTGTACAACACCCGTGCACTGAACGTGTAGGACAAAAGGATCATCCCGATTTTTATGGCCTGATTGCGGTGAAAGAAGATCAGCGGAACTTTCAGGATCCAGAAGTTCAGCGCAACGAAGCAGCCGACGCCGATGGTGAATTTCCGGTCACTCCAACGTCGTTCAGCAAATACGTCCAAAAAGAGGATCAGCGAAAGGGAATCGACCACGGTATAAAGAAAACTCAAGAGATCGCCCATCGGTTTTTCCCCCGCCACAGCAGATAGTGCTGCTTCAGTTCCTTGTGATTCTTAGCGCTTGAAGGCAAAACGATCCCGCCGGTCAGGCTCACCTTTTCGTATTGCAGCTGCACGATGTACTCCATGTTTACCAAAAATGAGCGTTGAACCCGCAGGAAACCGAGATCCTCCAACTTTTTTGACAGATCGGACAGATTGCTGTAGAAATGATACTCCGTTCGCTCGTCATGGATCAGGTGCACGATGATGACCCGCAGATTGGCCTCCAGATAGAGGATGTGACTTACGGGAATGTCGATCGGTTCGGAATGGACCGAAATGGTGAGGACCCTCTTCTTTCGGACGACCTCCCGGATCGCGGCTTCAAAATAAGGGATCAGCTTTTCGTTCATATCACGTTTCAAAAGATACCGGAATGCCTGTACCTCAAACCCTTCCGGAGCGTATTGGATAAAGTTTGTGAGAAAGATGATAACGACTCCGGGGTTTTCCCTGCGAAGAGTCCGTGCGAGGTCAATGCCGCTGGAATCGCCCATGTCGATGTCCAGGAATGCAATATCATAGGAGGAAAGGTCTTTAATCGCGCCGGGATCACTGAAAGGATAAAAGTGCGCAGAGATGCCGCTTTTTTCGCAATGGTCTCGGAGTAATGCAGAAACCTGCTCCACGACAGCGGGCTCATCATCACAAATCAGTAAATTCAATCGGCAACCTCCTTCCGGATAACACAGACCGGTTTTGTTACTCATAATAACGCAGTGCTCCCTTCAAGTCAATGCAATTTCAGCAGAGGGCTGCTGATAATATGGCTGCGCTGAACTTGCAGTCTGTGGCGTGAAAACTGCAATTGCCGGTTTCATGACAAGAAAACCCGTGTTCATTCCCGGAATGTGGACAATCCAATCCCCATGCGTAAAAATAATGACACGACGTTTTGTGGATTCTCTTTTTACGGGAGGGGTTATTTTGCGCAGGAAATTTCTCGCTTTTGCATTGTCGCTCGTCATCCTTTGTGCCCTTGTCTTTGAACTTTATCCGAGAAGCTCTCAGAAAATCGACCTCTCCACCGGTGCGGGCATTTCTAAAATGCTCCGCTATGAGAATGCTCAGGTCTATATGCTTGGCGAGGTCCATCGCAAGGTGGAATATCAGCAGTTCCGCAATGCACTGTTCAAGTACCTTGTAGAGAAAAAGGGCGTGCGTGTTCTTTTGATGGAGCACGGCTATGCAAGCGGCTTTCTCGAAAACGAAACAGTGCAGAATCGGTTGTCCTTTGCCGACGAATACGGATACGATCAGTTTGTCGTATCCAAAGAGGACTACGAGCTGTTCCGGTGGATATCAGAATTCAATCGGAACAGACCGGATGAAGACAAAATCTCCATTGTCGGTATCGATATCACCGATTCGATTGGGGTAGTCTATGCCTTCTGCCGGTATTTGCTGAGAGACTGTGATTTTTCTGCGGCAGATACAAAGACGCAGATGCTTTTGATCAGCACCCAGAAATGCCAGTTTCAGCAGCGCTTTGAGAACAGTTTGTTGCCGCAGCTGATTGAACTGTACCAGACAAACCCGGAACAGATTGAACTGGCGCTGGGAGATCAGGCAATCCATCTGGAACGCGTGCTTCAGGGTTGGCAGCAGGGACAGGAGTGCTACAAGCTGAACGACTATCAGCCGGATCTCCAGCTGGATGGCCCCGCCGTGGCGTATCGGGAGGATGCCCTGTATGCGAACCTCCGGAGGGTCTATGAGGAAAACCCGACCGCAAAGTATTTTGGTTCGTTCGGCGCAGCACACGTTCAGATGGAAAACTATGTGCAAATAGAAGGATCGTCCCGGATCAACAATAGCTTTGTGTCCCGGATGGCTGGGAAAAACAGCTTTCTTGATGGCAGGCTGACCGTGATCGACGGTGCAATCACCCATGAGATCGGGGAGTTGGGGGAGGCTGATACCAATCACCTTACCTTATACAATACCGCCCTTGCAAAGAACCCTGGCTCCGAAAGCGGAAAGTTCTATGCCGAAGCTCCCGACACCCCGGATGAAAAAATCGCGCAGTATGTGTTGCTGTTTGAGCATCCGTCTCAGGTCACGGCCAGTGAGGATCAGCCAGGCCGGTATTGGAAAAACTATAAAGAAAAATAAAACGTATTGGCAGAGTTTGAACGATGTGTTTTTCACGGGGAGGATGTAGCTTGCAAAAACGGGTTCTCGCCGGCGTGGTTTTGCTGGCTGTTCTTTTGGCACTTATTTTTGCGTTTTATCCGGGAAACTCTCAGGTGATCGATCTTGCTACCGGTGCGGGCGTTTCTAAAATGCTCCGCTATGAGAACGCGCAGGTCTATCTCTTTGGAGAAACCCATCGCTGCACAGAATATCAGCAATTCCGCAATGCTCTGTTCCAATACCTTGTAAAAGAAAAGGGAGTTCGTGTTCTTGTAGAGGAAAGTGGATATGCCACGGCATTTCTTGAAAATGAAACCGTGCAGGGGAGACTTTCCTTTTCGGATTGGCTTGATCGGTGCACGCTCTCCAAAGAGGACTATGAGCTGTATTCATGGATTGCCGACTGGAACAGCGGCAGGGATGCTGCAGAAAAAATTTCAATCATCGGGATCGACATTACAGATGATGTCGGTAACATACAGACGCTTTGTCAGTATTTGCTGAAAAACCATGACTTTACCGGTGCAGATACTCAAACGCAGGGGCTTCTAACTGCGATTCGGGAACAGAACCCGTTCAGTTCTTTGCAACTCCAGACCTTTCAGGAGAAGTTTCTGCCACAGCTGGCTGAACTGTATCAGACAAAACCGAAACAGCTTGAAACCGTGCTGGGGACACAGACGGTTTATCTGGAACGTGCTCTTCTGGGCTGGGAGGAAGCACAGGAACAACGGCGCCTCAAAGGGGAAACGGAGCAACTGGGTGGCCCCGATGGTTCGTACCGGGAAAATTGCCTGTATGAGCATTTCATGTGGGAGTATCAGCAGAAACCGGACGCAAAATATTATGGGCAGTTTGGCGGAGCGCACGTTTTGATGTCCGACTATTCCGGAAAGCTGTACCGTGTGCAGAACTCTTTTGTGACCCGCCTTGCGGAGATCGGCTCGCCGTTGAATGGAAAACTGACCGTTGTGGATGGCTGCCTGACGTTTGAGATCGGTGATCTGGGTGGCACGGGCACGAACAGAGCAACGCTTTACCGTACTGCCCGTGCCAGACCTCCGGTTCGGGACAGAAATAAATTTTACACGGACGGTTCTGCGCCGGATGTAAGCTATGCGCAGTATGTGTTGCTGTTTGAGCATCCGGATGCACTGACCGCAGCAAAAGAGTATACCGGATCCTATTGGAAGTATCATTGAGTTTTTGCTATAATATCAATTGCAGATAGCCCGATGGAAACAACGGCTATTTCCAAGTCTGAATCCACAACAAAGGAGAATCCCTATGAAAGTCGTATCTACCCCCAACGCACCTGCCGCCATCGGCCCCTACAGCCAGGCGCTGGACCTGGGCAATATGGTATTCGTGTCCGGTCAGATCCCGGTAGACCCCGCCACCGGCAAGATGGCCGATACCGTGGAAGAGCAGGCCGCACAGAGCCTGGCAAACCTCAAGGCTATTCTGGCCGAGGCCGGCCTGACCATGGCCAATGTGGTCAAGACCGTGATCTTTCTGGCCGACATCAACGACTTTGTGGCTGTGAACGCAGAGTATGCCAAGGCCTTTGCAGAGCCGTTCCCGGCCCGCAGCTGCGTGCAGGTGGCAGCCATCCCCAAGGGTGCAAAGCTCGAGATCGAGTGCATCGCGGTGCGGGGCTGATCCCAAAAGCAACAGATAGACAAAAGAGGCTGTGCCCACCGGCACAGCCTCTTTTGTTTATTGAGAAGAAGGAAGAAAAAAGCAAAGTTACGGGCGCTGACCCATGCCGCCCTCCAGCGTGAGGGTCTCGCCGGACATGAACTTGAAGTCCGGCATGGCCAGCTGGACGCACACGCGTCCGATCTCCAGTTCGGCGTTGCCGTAGTGGCCCATGGGCGGCATTTTGACATTGGCCTTGAAGGCCTCCGGGTAAGCCTGCTGGAACTGCTCCAGCTTGGCGGTCCAGGCCAGCGGGCAGACAACGTTGACGTTGATGTCATCCGGGCCCCACTCGGTGGCGGCCACGCGGGACAGGCCGCGGATGCCCTCCTTGGCGGCAGCGTAGGCGCACTGGCCGTAATTGCTGAACAGGCCGGCACCGGAGGCAAAGTTGATCACGCTGCCGTGGGACTCCTTCAGGTAGGGGTAGCAAGCCTTCATATAATAGAAGGCTGCGTACAGGCCCGAATACAGGGCCAGGTCGAACTGCTCGGTGGTGTGCTCGGCCAGCGAGACGCCGGAAGCCGAGGCCTGTGCGTTGTTGATCAGCACCTGAATGCCGCCAAAGGCGTCAACGGCCTGCTTCACTACATTCTGCACGGTGGCTTCGTTGTCGCCGCCGGCGCACACATCGGCCTGCACCGGCAGCACCTTGATGCCGTGCTTGCTCTCCAGCTCCTGCTTGGCCTCTTCCAGCTTTTTCACATTGCGGCCGGTGATCACAAGGTTTGCACCCTCTTTTGCGTAGGCCGTAGCAATGCCGTATCCAATGGAACCGCAGCTGCCATCCTGCAGGACTGCGCGCCCTGCACCGGTGATGAGTGCGGTCTTACCCGTTAAAAAGCCCATAGTTATCCTCCAGAATGTGCCCGGAGGAGCTGCGCCCCGCCGGGCTGATTTTGGCCATATTATAGTCCGCTGTTTGCCGGAAATCAAGCCTTTTTGCCGATAAATAAAAAATAGACAAAGATTCTTGAAAAGTCAAAATTTTCACGAATTCACGGCGCTTTTGTGAAACTTTTGACGGGAGCTTGTCGTTAAAATAACGACAAACTAATTGCGGCGTTCATGCGACTTTTTTGCGGGAAACTGCGGCACAAAAAAGGCACCCGCAAGGGCGTTTTCCGGCGCTGGAAACGCGGAAAACGTCTGCGGGTGCTTTGCTGCGTGCCGGGCAGAAGTGTTACTTCTGCACACCGGCCTCACACTGCTCGATGAACTGCTTGGCCACGCGGGGGCTGCGGCCGCCGGCGCGGATGGCAAAGGCCTCGGCCTTGACCAGCAGCTGGTCCATGGGCATATCGACGTGGTGCTGTTTTGCCAGCTCCTCCAGGATGGTCTCAAACCGGGCTTTTTCCGGCCGCTGGAAGGTCACGGTCAGGCCGAACCGGGCCGAAAGGCTCATGAGCTCCTGCCGGGTGTCGGCTTCGTGGATGTCGTCGCCGGTGCGGTCCGAGAGAGTCTCCTTGATGAGGTGGCGGCGGTTGGAGGTGGCGTACACCGCGATGTTGCGGGCACGGCCGCCCACGCTGCCCTCCAGAATGGCCTTGAGGGCGGCAAAGTTGTCGTCGTTGGCGGTAAAGCTCAGGTCGTCGATGAACAGGATGAACTTGAGAGGGTTGGCGGCCAGCTTGTCCATCAGGTCGGGGATCTGGTACAGCTGGTTCTTTTTCACTTCCACCAGCCGCAGGCCCTCCGGGGCAAACTCGTTGGCGATGGCCTTGACCGAGCTGGACTTGCCGGTGCCGGCGTCGCCGTACAGCAGCACATTGTTGGCGGGCATCCCGGCCAGCAGGGCATGGGTGTTGGCAATCACCTTTTCGCGCTCCTTTTCGTAGCCCGGCAGCTCGGAAAGACGCTGGGGGTCGGGGTACTTCACCGGCACCAGCTTGCCGTTTTCTACTGTAAATACATGGTGCTTGGCAAACATGCCGTAGCCCTTCTTGCCCACCTCGCTCATGCGCTGGGCATAGGCGGCGGGCAGGTCAAGGTCGGCCGTCTCCCACCGGGGCAGGAAGGCCAGCTCTTCGGCCGGGACCTCTGCCGCGTCCAGCAGGGCATCCAGCGTCAGGCTGCACAGCTGCTGCAGGAAGGCCAGCTCATTGTCCAGTGCAGTCTGCAGAACAGGGGGCAGGGTACCGGCAGCGGCCTGCCGCACGCACACGGTCTCGGTCTCCAGCACGGTGGTGCTCAGGTAGGTGCCCCAGTTGGTGGTGCGCTTGAACAGCACGCTTTCAAACTGTGCCACGGCGTTGCACACGCTGCCAACGCTGTTGTTTCCGGCCGTCAGGCAGTCGATGAGAGCGGCAAATCTGGCCGCCACGGGGTCGCTCAGCAGGGAGCGAAAGATCACAAGCCCGTGCAGGCGGGCGTTCCATTCATGCAGTTTCATAGTCCGGTTTCCTCGATCCTGAATCTTTTTTTTGGTACATCCTCTTTCAGACAACGCGCGGCGCGCGCAGATAAAAAGAGTATACAGCGGTTTTTCATTTCACGCAAGAGTGTTTAATTTCCTTCACGTTTGGAACGATTCAGGTTACAAATTGTCGATTGACATCAGCCCGGTTTATAGTATAATTTACATCAACAAATGCGTGGATGGGAAAAAGTACCACACGATCCCCCCTGTTCAGAGAGCTGCCGTTTGGTGCAAGGCAGTCAGTGTTTCGTGAGAGAAATCCTCCCGGAGCAGCCTGCCCAACGGGTATTAGACCCCTGTAAGCAGCGCCGGCAGCCGCCGTTATGAGGCAGGGCTTTGTTGGAAGCCCATGAGAGGGTGTGCACAGCGCACCAACGAGAGTGGTACCGCAGAGAGCTTGATGATCACAAGGTCTTTGTCTCTTGAGAAAGCAGGGGACAAGGGCTTTTTATTTTTCAAAAGCTCCCCCGGGGCAATGGATAAACGTGGAATTGGAACAGGAGAAACACACCATGCAGTTGAACGGTTCTCAGATTTTTGTGGAGGTTCTTTGTGAGCAGGGCGTGGATACCATTTTTGGCTATCCCGGCGGTGCAGTGCTGAATCTTTACGATGAGCTGTATAAGAATGCCGACCGCATCACCCATGTGCTCACCGCTCACGAGCAGGGAGCCTCCCATGCAGCAGACGGCTACGCCCGGGCCACCGGCCGCACCGGCGTGGTGCTGGCCACCAGCGGCCCGGGTGCCACCAACCTGGTCACCGGCATCGCCACCGCTTATATGGACTCGGTGCCTCTGGTGGCCTTTACCGGCAACGTAGCCACCCCGGGCATCGGCAAGGACTGCTTTCAGGAAGCCTACATTGAGGGCATCACGATGCCCATCACCAAGCACAACTTCACGGTGCGCCGGGTCGAGGATCTGGCCGACACCATGCGCGCAGCTTTCCGCATTGCACAGAGCGGCCGCAAGGGCCCGGTGCTGGTGGACATCCCCAAGGATGTGACTGCCGCCGTGTGCGAGTTTGAAAACAAGCAGCCGGAGCCCATCCGCACGGTGACCACCTTTGATGCGGAGCAGGTGCGCTGGGCAGCCGACCTGATCAACGCGGCACAGCGCCCGCTGGTGTACTTTGGTGGCGGCGTGCGCAGCGCGGCCTCCTGCCAGCCGCTGCGGGATCTGCTGCACAAGGCCGAGATCCCGGCCACCTACACCCTGATGGCGGCCGGTGTGGTGCCTTACGGCGACCCCATGAACATCGGCATGCTGGGCATGCACGGCTGTTACACCTCCAACCGGGCCGTGGCCGACTGTGACGTGCTGATCGCGGTGGGGACCCGCTTCTCGGACCGTGTGGCGCTGAACCCCAAGACCTTTGCCAAGAATGCCACCATCATCCAGATCGACATCGACCCCAGCGAGCTGGGAAAGAATGTGGAAGTGGACCTGTCCATCGTGGGCGATGCAGCCTATGTGCTGCAGGCCATGCTGCCGCAGATCAAAGAGGCAAAGCACCCCGACTGGATGAAGATGATCCACGAGTGGCAGGGACAGGATTACCACCCGGGGTCCGACCCCACCCACCTGATGCCCCATCAGGTCATCGGTGAGGTGTGCAACCAGTGCGGCCCGGAGGCCGTATACGTCACCGATGTGGGCCAGCACCAGATGTGGGCGGCCCAGTACCTGCGCCACGCCAAGAGCCGCGGTTTCATCACCAGCGGCGGCCTGGGCACCATGGGCTTTGGCTACGGTGCCGCAATCGGTGCCCAGATGGCCCTTGGCCGGGACCAGCGTGTGGTCATGTTCACCGGTGACGGTTCCTTCCATATGAACCTGAACGAGGCCTGCACTGCCGTCAGCTACGACCTGCCCATCATCACGGTCATCTTCAACAATTCCGTGCTGGGTATGGTGCG
>ULYY01054325.1_pt1 | contig 10952 bp, 10 predicted proteins | sample 1962601 | NCBI WGS metagenome assembly ULYY01 (sample SAMEA4835875, study PRJEB28245) | human gut metagenome | biome: gut microbiome; material: fecal sample | place: Denmark | collected 2008 | reverse complement strand
TTCAGAAAATAACAGGCATCACCGAAACCTGAAGGGAAAGGAAGTGATTCAATGGGCTCTGTCCTCTCATACAGCGGACTCTCCACCAAGATCCGCGCCATGCAGAGCAGGCTTGTGACAGATGAGCAGCTGGAAGAAATCGTTCAGCTTCCCAATGTCCCCCAGGTAACAGCCTACCTGAAACGGACTCCCGAATATCAGAATATCTGGTCCGGTCTCGATGAAAATGATCTTCACCGCGGACAGATAGAAAAACTCCTGAAGAAATCCATCTTCCTGAATTTTTCAAGGCTTTACCACTTTGCAAATCAGGAACAGCGAACGTTCCTGTCGCTTTACTCGAAGCGTTATGAGATCCGCGTCCTGAAAGAGATCATGACGAATCTCTTTGACCACCGGGACACCAATCCCGTAGATATTTCTCCCTACCGCGATTTTTTCAGACATCATTCCAAGCTGGACATTGACAGGCTTACCGCCTGCACCAATATGGATGAATTCATTGCGGCACTGAAGGGAAATGATTTTTTTATTCCGCTGTCTCAGGTCAACGAACGTGGAAATGCCACGCTTTTTGACTTCGGCATGGCACTTGACCTTTCGTATTTTTCACAGATCTGGAATGTGCGGAAGAAGCTTTTCAAAGGTAACGATCTGAAACAGATCACCAAGGCTTACGGTGAAAAATTCGATATGCTGAACCTGCAGTTCATCCAGCGCTCCAAACGCTGCTTTCAGATGGAACCGGCTGCTATTTACGCATTGCTGGTCCCCATGAACTACAAGCTCCGCAAAGAGGAGATCACCACCCTTGTGGAGGCCCCTACACCAGAAGAGTTCCGTCGTATCTTCAATGGAACTTATTATGGTAAGAAATACGAACAGCTGACCGTCGCCAGTCTGGAAGAATTTTATAACTATATTCTTCGCAGCATACTGGAACAGGAAGCACGCAAGGATCCCTATTCCGTAGCAGTCATCTATTCCTATTTATATCACAAAGAACATGAAGTCAACCGTCTGACCATTGCCCTTGAATGCGTGCGCTATGGCGTGGACCCAGAACAATCCCTGCGTTATATACGCAACGGTTAATAACCAGGAGGTAGCAACGTGATTGAAAAAATGAATTTTCTGAGCATCACCGGTCCCAAGGCAGATATCGACCGGGTTGTAAACACCTACCTGTGCAAGTACGAGATCCATCTGGAAAACGCTCTCTCAGAGCTGACCACAGTAGAAAGTCTGACGCCTTTCCTGGATGTCAACCCCTACAGAGATGCCTTAAATTCCATCAATACCATTTATGAGGAGCTGAAAACTCCTCCGTCCACTTCCAATAGAAGCCCGGGTATTGAAACAGCACTTTCCACAGTAAAGGAGATCCGCTCCCAGGCGGATCAGCTCCAGAAGGAACAGTCCGAACTGGAAGAAAAATGTTCCTCTCTGGAAGAATCACTGCGGATCATACGTCCCTTCCGAAATATTGATTATGATATTTCATCCATACTTCATCTGAAGTATATCCATTTTCATTTCGGACGTATCGAGAAACAGTATTATGAGAAATTCAAGAAATATATTTACGACAATCTGAACACGATCTTCCTTAAATGCGATGAAGATGACCAATACGTCTGGGGCGTTTACTTCGTACCGAAGCATGAAGCGCACAAAATTGATGCCGCCTACTCTTCTATGCACTTTGAGAAGATCTTTGTGCCGGATAATTATACCGGAACTGCCCAGCAGGCATTTTCAAGCGTAAGCAAACAATACGAGGATGCTCTGAAGCATCTGGAAGCACAGAAACAGAAATACCAGAGATTTCTTGCGGATCAGGCAGAAACCATCGTTACCGCCAGAAACACACTTCTTCAGTTTTCCAGAAATTTCGATGTCCGGAAAGCGGCAGCCTGCACCGGAAAGCATGAAAATTTCTATATTCTCTGCGGATGGATGACAGAAGCCGACACCAGAGCTTTTCAAGCCGAAATCTCATCCGACGAAAAAATCTTCTGCCTGGTAGACGGAGAAGATACCAATACGCCGGAACACGACCAGAACCATCAGCCGCCGACCAAGCTGAAAAATCCGAAGCTTTTCAAGCCCTTTGAAATGTATGTAAAAATGTACGGACTTCCCGCCTATGGCGAGATGGACCCTACCTGGTTTGTTGCCATCACCTACTCCTTTATTTTCGGAGCCATGTTCGGTGATGCAGGACAGGGACTCCTGCTCTTTATCGGAGGATTGCTCCTGTACAAGCTGAAGCATATCGATCTTGCCGGAATCATCAGCTGCGCCGGAGTCTTTTCCACATTTTTCGGTCTGATGTTCGGAAGTATCTTTGGATTTGAGGATGTCATACCTGCTCTGTGGCTGCGGCCTGTGGACAGTATGACGACCATACCTTTTATCGGAAAACTGAATACCGTATTTATCGTTGCCATCGGCTTCGGCATGGGAATCATCCTCCTGTGTATGGTTTTCAACATCATCAATTCCTTTAAAACGCATGATGTTGAAAAAACCTGGTTTGACACCAACGCTGTGGCAGGACTTGTATTTTATGGCTCCGCAGTTCTCTGCATCGGACTCTTTGTATCCGGGCATGCAGTTCCGGGTGGTGCAGTCCTTGCCATTATGTTTGGTTTACCGCTGCTTCTTATTTTCTTCAAGGAGCCTCTTACAAACCTGGTAGAAAAAAAGGCCGAGGTTATGCCAAAAGAAAAAGGCATGTTTATCGTACAGGGTATTTTTGAACTGTTCGAGGTTATCCTGAGCTACTTTTCCAATACACTCTCCTTCGTGCGTATCGGTGCTTTTGCAGTCAGCCACGCAGCTATGATGGAGGTTGTACTTATGCTTGCAGGCGCAGAAAACGGCAGTCCGAACTGGATCGTCATCATTCTCGGAAACCTGTTCGTATGCGCTATGGAGGGCCTGATTGTAGGTATCCAGGTACTCCGTCTGGAATATTACGAAATGTTCAGCCGTTTTTACAAGGGCAGCGGACGGAAATTCGAGCCGTTCTGCTCAAAAAACAAATAAAATGCCAGAGTCGGAACGCATTCTGATCCGGGCATTCAATTAAACGAATATTAAGGAGGTCATCATCATGACAGTCATTACACAGATCACAATCGCAGTTGCACTTGTACTCAGCATCATTCTTCCATTTGGTTATTATCTTCTCGGCGAAAAAAGCCGCGGCCGCTACAAAACAGCTCTTGGTGTCAACGCCTTTTTCTTCTTCGGGATCATGCTTGTTGCCATTGCAGTAACATTTGCAGGCGGAGCTTCCGTACAGGCTGCTACAGGCGCTGACGCAGGCCTTGCAACAGGTATGGGTTACATCGCAGCAGCACTTGTTACCGGACTTTCCTGTATCGGTGGTGGTATTGCCGTTGCCAGTGCGGCAAGCGCAGCACTTGGAGCGATCAGTGAGGATCAGAGCATCCTTGGTAAATCTCTTATCTTCGTAGGTCTTGCCGAAGGTGTTGCTCTTTATGGACTGATCATCTCCTTCATGATCCTGGGTAAACTTTGATATGAAAATGTATCTGATCAGTGACAATATTGATACTCTGACAGGAATGAGACTGGCCGGTGTAGAGGGTGTGATCGTTCATGAGCACGACGAGCTGAAGGAAGCTCTGGAGCGCACCATCGCAGACAAAGAGATCGGAATCATACTCCTGACCGAAAAATTCGGCCGGGAGTTTCCTGAGATCATTGATGATGTCAAGCTTCATCACAAAACACCTCTCATCATTGAAATTCCTGGCAGACATGGTACCGGCCGCAGACCTGATTTCATTACATCTTATGTAAATGAGGCCATCGGATTAAAATTATAGGCAGGTGATATTATGACAATTGAAGAGAAGCTTAAACACTTCTATGACACCTCCGTGGACGAAGCACGCCGTCAGGCGGAAAAAGATGTCCGGGAACACAAGGAAGCCCTGGATGCCGCACTGGAGGAACATAAAAAAATGTCTCTGGGAAATGCTGCCAGTTCCCGCAAAGCCGAGATCGCAAACGCAAAGCGTGAGATCAACAAGGCACTTTCCGCAGAGCAGCTTCACATCCGGCGAAACTGGACTGCCAGACAGAGCCGCTTAAAAGAAAAACTTTTTGCAGATGTCCGGGTACAGATCCTGAAATTCATGGAATCTCCCCGCTATGAAGAATATCTTTGTACAAAGATCGAGGAAGCTGTCTGCTTCGCGGAACACGATGAGATCCAGATCTATCTTTCAAAAGAAGATGAACCCCGTCTGAAGTCTCTCACTGTAAAGACCGGTTTCCCGCTGAAGGTTTCCGATGAATCCTTTATCGGCGGGATCAAGGCGATAATCCCTGAAAAAAATATCCTCATCGACAATTCCTTTGAGGAAGGCTATCAGGCAGCTTACAGAGAATTCAAATTTGACGGAGGTCCAGCACATGAGTAAAACAGGTATTATCTACGGTGTTAACGGTCCTGTTATCTACCTCAAGGGCGACACCGGCTTCAAGATCTCCGAGATGGTCTATGTAGGCCCCGAAAAACTGGTTGGAGAAGTCATCGGTCTTAAGAAACATATGACGACCATACAGGTTTTTGAGGAAACTACAGGACTGAAACCCGGAGAAACTGTTATCGGAACAGGAGACGCTATTTCCGTTCTCCTTGGTCCGGGAATCATCCACAATATTTTTGATGGTATCCAGAGACCTCTGGCAGAGATTGCCCAGGCCTCTGGAAAATATATTTCCCGTGGTGTCAGCGTTGACTCTCTTGACACAGAAAAAAAATGGGAAACCCACATTACCGTAAAGGAAGGTGACGTCATCGGTGCAGGCACGGTTATTGCCGAGACACAGGAAACCGCCTCCATCCTTCACAAATCCATGGTTCCGCCCACGATCACACACGGAACCGTTATCCATGCAGCTCCTGACGGTGCCTATACCGTTCTGGAGCCCATTGTTACCATCCGCCTTGATGACGGAACTGAAAAAGAACTGGCACTTGCCCAGAAATGGCCGATCCGTGTTCCACGACCGACCTACAAGCGTTTCCCGGCCAGCGTTCCGCTCCTTACCGGTCAGCGAATCCTGGATACCCTTTTCCCGATTGCCAAGGGAGGCACTGCCGCAGTTCCCGGCGGATTCGGAACAGGAAAAACCATGACACAGCACCAGATCGCCAAGTGGTCTGACGCAGATATCATCATCTACATCGGCTGTGGCGAGCGTGGAAACGAGATGACACAGGTTCTTGAGGACTTCAGCAAGCTGATCGACCCGAAATCCGGAAACCTGATGATGGACCGTACCACACTGATCGCCAACACCTCCAACATGCCGGTTGCAGCCCGTGAGGCTTCCATCTACACAGGTGTTACACTTGCCGAATATTACCGTGATATGGGTTATGATGTAGCGATCATGGCAGACTCCACATCCCGATGGGCCGAGGCTCTCCGTGAGCTTTCCGGACGTCTGGAGGAGATGCCTGCAGAGGAAGGCTTCCCTGCATATCTGGCAAGTAAGCTTTCCGCCTTCTATGAGCGCGCGGGAATGATGCAGAACCTGAACGGAACAGAGGGTTCCGTATCCATTATCGGTGCAGTTTCCCCTCAGGGTGGTGATTTCTCCGAGCCGGTCACACAGAATACCAAACGTTTTGTCCGCTGTTTCTGGGGACTGGACAAGGCTCTTGCCTATGCCCGTCACTTCCCTGCCATCCAGTGGCTGACCAGCTACAGCGAATATCTGGAGGACCTGACTCCCTGGTACAGAGAGCATGTCTCCCCAAAATTTGTTTATGACAGAAACCAGATCATGGCTATCCTCAACCAGGAAAGCTCTCTTATGGAGATCGTCAAGCTGATCGGAAGCGATGTTCTTCCGGATGATCAGAAGCTGACGCTGGAGATCGCCAGGGTTATCCGTCTGGGCTTCCTGCAGCAGAACGCTTTTCACCAGGAGGACACCAGTGTTCCTATGGAAAAGCAGTTCCTGATGATGGAAACCATCCTCTATCTCTACGAAAAGTGCCGTGCCCTTGTAAACCGTGGCATGCCGGTTTCCGTGCTGAAGGAGGATAAGATCTTTGAACGTATCATCGCCATCAAATACGAGGTTCCAAATAAAGAGCCGGAGCGTTTTGATGAATATCATAAAGATATCGACCGCTTCTACGACAATGTACTGGAAAGAAACGGTTAAAGGAGGGATCAGTTTATGGCAATCGAATATCTTGGCCTGAGTGAAATAAACGGCCCTCTTGTTGTCCTTGAGGGTGTAAAAAACGCATCTTACGAGGAGATCGTGGAATTCCACATGGAAGACGGCACTCAAAAGATCGGCCGTATCGTGGAAATCTATGAGGACAAGGCCGTTATCCAGGTTTTTGAGGGAACTGACAATATGTCCCTCGGCAATACACACACACGTCTTACCGGACATCCTATGGAGATCGGGCTTTCTCCTGAGATCCTGGGACGTACCTTTAACGGTATCGGCCAGCCCATTGACGGGCTTGGCGAGATCACACCGGAGGTCAGCCTGAACATTAACGGGCTTCCGCTGAATCCGGTAACCCGTGAATATCCACGAAACTATATCAACACCGGTATCTCCGCTATTGACGGACTGACCACACTGATCCGCGGCCAGAAGCTGCCGATCTTTTCCGGTAACGGTCTTCCACATGATAAGCTGGCTGCACAGATCGTTCAGCAGGCTTCCCTGGGAGCAGACTCCGATGAAAAATTCGCCATTGTTTTTGCGGCAATGGGTGTGAAATACGACGTAGCGGAATTCTTCCGCAGGACCTTCGAAGAAAGCGGTGCGTCCGACCACGTTGTGATGTTTTTGAACCTTGCAAACGATCCGGTTGTAGAGCGTCTTCTGACACCGAAGATCGCCCTCACTGCCGCTGAGTATCTTGCTTTTGAAAAAGGCATGCATATCCTGGTAATCCTGACTGATATCACCTCCTTCTGTGAGGCCATGCGAGAGGTTTCCTCCTCCAAGGGTGAGATCCCTTCCCGAAAGGGTTATCCCGGATATCTGTACAGTGAGCTTGCAACCCTTTACGAGCGTGCGGGAATCGTCCGTGGCGGCACCGGTTCTGTAACCCAGATCCCAATCCTGACCATGCCAAACGACGACATCACACACCCGATCCCCGACCTTACCGGATATATCACAGAAGGCCAGATCGTACTGGACCGCCAGCTTCACGGTCAGGCGATCTATCCGCCGATCAATGTTCTGCCATCCCTGTCCCGTCTGATGAAGGACGGTATCGGTGAAGGCTTCACACGTGCTGATCATCAGGATGTTGCCAACCAGCTCTTCTCCTGCTACGCAAAGGTAGGCGATGCAAGAGCTCTGGCATCCGTTATCGGTGAAGACGAGCTTTCTCCGCTGGATAAGCAGTACCTTGTATTCGGAAAAGCCTTCGAGGCAGAGTTTGTAGGACAGTCAGAAACAGAGAATCGAAGCATCATCGAAACTCTGGATAAGGGCTGGGAGCTTCTTGGCCTTCTTCCAAGAGAAGAGCTCGACCGTATCGATACCAAAGTTCTGGATCAGTATTACAGAGAAACCGTCCGTTAGTGAGGTGATTTTATGGATCCGAATACCTTTCCCACCAAGGGAAATCTCATACTTGCAAAAAACTCTCTGGCTCTTTCCAAACAGGGCTATGAGCTTATGGACAAAAAGCGTAATATCCTGATCCGTGAAATGATGGAGCTGATCGATCAGGCAAAGGATATCCAGTCCCAGATCGATGAGACCTTCCGTACCGCTTACGCGGCTCTTCAAAAGGCAAATATGGAAATTGGAATCGCTTTCGTAGACCAGATCTCTCATACCGTTCCTGTGGAAGATTCCATCCGGATCAAAACCAGGAGTGTCATGGGAACCGAGATCCCTCTTGTGGAATATGACAAAAAAGCAGGCAATACGCCGACCTACGCCTACTACAGCACCAAGCTGTCCCTAGACGAGGCCAAGGCAGCCTTCGAACGTGTAAAGGAGCTGTCCATCCAGCTCTCCATGATCGAAAACGCCGCCATCCGTCTTGCCACCAACATCAAAAAAACCCAGAAGCGTGCCAATGCTCTGAAAAACATCACCATCCCCAGATACGAAACTCTCACCAGAGATATCACCAATGCTCTGGAAGAAAAAGAGCGTGAAGAGTTTACACGTCTAAAGGTGATCAAACGTATGAAACAAAACAGTTAAAAAAATCCTCCGCAGATCTTTCCGGTTCTGCGGAGGATTTTTTGGTTATCCACATTTATCCACACCTGAAAATGACTTTTCAACACCTTGCAGTGATCGTTTTAACTGGGCACTGTTCTTTTTTATCCTCATTTCCATACATCCGATAGTCCCCTTTTTAAATAGATTAGTTTTTCAAGAATTCATTTACTATTATCTGATTATTTGTTTTTATTCTTTTATATTATGTCTTTTTTGCAATAAATTTTATGATATTTAGAATTTAAAAATGTCAATAGTTTTAAAAACTTTTTTCCCATTTTTTACAATTTTATCATTTTACACAAAACATATGTTTAAATTTATTTATGTAAATCAGGTCATCCACATGGTTATCCTTGTGGATAATGTGGATAAATTTGTGCATAACTTGATTATTGGCGGATTTGCGGATTTTTGTCATGTGGAAAACTTTTTGGAAAGTTTTTCACTTATCCACCATGATTCGACAAGTTTTGTGCATATTGCCAGAACGACCTTTTCAGGGCTGATATTGCCCGTATCCGCACGCACCTGTCTAATGTTGCCAATCCTCTCCGATTTTATATCAAACCTTTCTTTTTGCAGCTTTTTATGGTATTTCTCATGCGTGCGGTCTTGACATCAGCACTGTTTTTTGTTAATGTGAAAACACTAAAACAACGTGTGGATTTTTCAGTTTTGAACTTTTTTCGCCGCACAATCTGTCCGATTCGAGAAGACAGATTGTGTGGCTTTTATTGTGTAAAAAACACGCTCTGTTTTCCGCACCTGATATTCTTACGATTCTGATATAAAGGGGGATTTTTCATGAACAGCACATTTATGAAGGAAAAGCCTGTCGGCCCACTGCTGGCATCCATGGCGCTGCCTATGGTCTTTTCCATGCTTGTAAACTCACTATACAACATTGTGGACAGCTTCTTCGTGGCACAGATCAGCGAGCAGGCCATGACCGCCCTGTCCCTTGTCTATCCGGTCCAGAACATGATCAACGCCGTTGCCATTGGCTTCGGGATCGGAATCAACGCCAGAGTTTCCTATCACCTTGGCGCAGGGAATAAAAAAATGGCAGACACCGCCGCAACCCACGGATTTTTTCTGTCTGTGATCCACGGGATCCTGATGACTGTGATCAGCATCGCTGTTATGCCCGTATTCCTTCAGATGTACACCCAGGATGAAACCGTGATCCGAATGGGGCTGGAGTATTCTACCATCGTTTTCCTGTTTTCCACAGTAATTGCCATCAGCCTTTTCTTCGAAAAACTTTTCCAGGCTGTAGGACGGATGAAAGTATCCATGCTCGCCCTGCTTGTGGGATGTATCAGCAACATCATCCTGGACCCGTTCCTGATCTGGGGAATCGGCTTTTTCCCGAAGCTGGGTATCCGGGGCGCAGCTCTGGCTACTGGCATCGGCCAGGTGCTCACCATTGCGGTCTATATGATCTTTTATATCCTGAAGCCTATTCCTGTACGTGTAATGCCCAAAGCCCTGAAAGCAAGCAAAGAAACGGATCTGAGCCTGTATGCCATCGGTGTTCCCGCAATCCTGAACCTGGCACTGCCATCGTTTCTGATCTCTTTTCTGAACTCCGTGCTGGCCGCTTACTCGGACAGCTATGTGGTGATCCTTGGCATTTATTACAAACTGCAGACCTTCCTGTATCTCCCGGCCAACGGAATCATCCAGGGAATGCGCCCGCTGATCGGCTACAACTTCGGTGCCCGTGAGATGAAGCGTGTGAAAAAAATCTTCCGGCTCACCCTGGAGTCCAGCTGTGTGATCATGCTCTTTGGAACCGTTATCTGCCTCCTGGCTTCCGGACAGCTTATGGGACTTTTCACAACTACCCCGGAAACCATTGCCGCTGGCTCCAGAGCACTGAAGATCATTAGCGCCGGCTTTCTTGTTTCTGCTGTATCCGTTACCACTTCCGGTGCCATGGAAGGCCTTGGAAAAGGCACGCAGTCCCTTGTAATTTCCCTTTTCCGCTATGTGGTCGTTATCATGCCCACCGCATATCTTCTGTCCCATTTTATGGGTCCTGATGGCGTGTGGAACGCATTCTGGATCACAGAGGTGTTTACAGCCATCGTTTCTGTCATGATTTATCACAAAACGTTGAAAAAAGCCTGAGAATGCAAATGTCCGGCCCACCGGCCTGTTTGCAGCCACCTGCAGGTTTACGTCCCGAAAGCACAAAAAGCTTCGATCCACTCTCTGAGCACATCGCTCATCGATGAGAGTTAGATCGAAGCTTTCTTTATTAACCAAATCAGGAAAATCCCATGAGTGATCGCTGATATCCTCTTGACTCAAACGGATATCCGTGATCTGCGTTCATTTAATTCGCAGAAATTTCCTCTGTATCTCTTACAGCAGTCCCTTCTCACGGATCAGCTTTAAAGCGCCTTCATCGGCCACTACCGTCACATCCGGGTGAAGCTGCAGGATAGATGCCGGCACGTTGGGCGTGATCGGTCCGTAGAGAGATTTGTAAAGAGCCTCTGCCTTTGCCTCTCCGGTAGCGACCAGAAGGATTTTCTTTGCAGTCATGATGTTTTTGATACCCATGGTATATGCCTGCTTCGGCACATCATCCATAGTCTCAAAGAATCTTGCATTTGCCTTGATGGTGCTCTCCGTAAGGTCTACGCAGTGAGTCTCCT